>Ga0184611_1000208_pt1 | contig 10496 bp, 9 predicted proteins | sample PLM3_5_coex_FD_133162 | JGI IMG/M metagenome (GOLD analysis project Ga0184611, IMG submission 133162) | Groundwater sediment microbial communities from an aquifer in East River, Colorado, USA - PLM3_5_coex | ecosystem: Environmental > Terrestrial > Soil > Riparian zone | place: USA: East River...
CCCAGGACCATCGCGTCCACGGTGTCGCCGACGTTCAGGATCTTCGACGGATGCTTGACGCGCTTGCTCCACGACATCTCGCTGACGTGGATCAGCCCTTCGACGCCCGCTTCGAGCTCCACGAACGCGCCGTAGTCGGTCAGGCTGACGACCTTGCCGCCCATGCGTGCGCCGACCGGATAACGATCCATCACGTTCGCCCACGGATCGGTGATGAGCTGTTTGTGTCCGAGCGAGACGCGCTCGGTCGCCGGATCGTACTTGAGCACGATCACATCGATTTCGTCGTTGACCTTGAACAGCTCGGAGGGATGCCCGACGCGGCCCCACGACATGTCGGTGATGTGCAACAGCCCGTCGATGCCGCCGAGATCGATGAACGCGCCGTAGTCCGTGATGTTCTTGACGACGCCCTTGAGAACTTTGCCTTCGGCGAGCGTCTCCAGCGTGTGCTTCTTCTTCTCGGCGTTCTCTTCCTCGAGAAGCGCCTTGCGCGACAGCACGATGTTGCCGCGCTTCTTGTTCACCTTGATGACGCGCATGCGGAGCTCCTGCCCGCGCAGCGCGTCGAGGTTTCTCACCGGCCGGACGTCGATTTGCGATCCCGGGAGGAACGCGCGAACGCCGATGTCGACGGCCAGGCCGCCCTTGATCCGCTCGATGACGCGGCCGATCACGACCTTGCGTTCGGCATAGGCCTTCTCGACCTCGTCCCAGATCTTCATCTTCTCCGCTTTTTCGCGGGAGAGGACGACGTAGCCTTCGCGATCTTCGGTTCGCTCGAGCAGGACGTCGACGATGTCGCCCGGCTGGACGGTGATCTCACCGTTTTCATCGAGGAACTCGTCGACCTGGATGATGCCTTCTGACTTGTAGCCGACGTCGACGATCACTTCGGACGCGGTGACCTTGAGAACCGTCCCCTTGACGACCTCGCCTTCCGCGATGTTCCGGAAGCTGCTATCGTAGGAATCCAGCAGCCTTGCATATTCTTCCGGATCGATCTGCTCGTCGTCCTCGCGTGGTCGGGCTTTGAGCCCGCCGCGATCGCGGGTCTCACGGTCGCCTGTGCGCTCAGTCCGTTCGATGGTGCCTGCGCTGCTGCCGCGACCAGAACCTGGGGTGTTCTCGTCTTCTACGTTCGCCATGCCTTGCGCGTCCTCCTGTGTCCGATCTTGAAATTCCGATAAGCAACAGAGCGTACGACACTTATCGCCAAACTGTCAAGGTTCCGAAAGGATAGAAGCGATGGCGAAACGGAAGAGTTTGAAGGCGAAAAAGGCGGCGAAACGGGCCAAACCGGCCCGCCGAGCCGCCCGACGAGCGCCTGCGAAGCGATCGGCGAAGCGATCCGTCAAGAAACGGCCGGCGCGACGGCAGGCAGCACCGCCCAAGAGACGGCAAGCAGCGGCGCCCAAGAAGCGGGCGTCCCCCGCACCCCGCGCGCGAAAAACGGCGCCAAAACACACGTCCGTGCCGAAGGCCGCGCAGGTCGCGGCCGCGAAGGTGCCACGGCTGGAGCGCGCACGACGGACACTCGAAGAAACCGTGCAAACCCCGCCCTCGTCGCTGAACATGGACCGTCATGCATCGGCCGCACGGACCGGCCGCGCCGAAATCGCCGAACATTTGCGCGAACGCCGCGGGATGGAAGGGGTGACCGGCGGCGACCCGGACGTCGATTCCGTGGACGCGTTCTTCACCGGCGAGGAAGCGCCCGGCGGCGACAACCCGACGCCCGATCAGGACATCGTCGACGACATCGGCAAGGCGCTCGGCGTGCAATACGACGACAACGAGGAGTTGAAGGCCGCCGACAAGCTGACGGAGCGCGACAAGCACCGCTGGGAGTTGGATCCCGCCTCGTCTGACGACTACAAAGACAGGAAGTAGAACCTGAGAAAGTTAAAAGAGAAAAGTTAAAAGTTAAAAGTTAAAACCAGGAAGACTGAGCCGCTGTCTATTCCTTTTTGGTTTTGCCTTTTGCCTTTTTGGTTTTACCTTTTACCTTTTAAGTTTTAACTTTCTCGTCGATCACCGCCATCACCTCGCGGACGACCTCGTCGACGTTCTTGCCGGTGGTGTCGACGACGATGGCGTCCGGCGCGGCGTACAACGGCGACGCGGTTCGCGTGCGATCCTGTTCGTCACGCTGCGAGAGCATCGATTGCACATCCGACACGGCTGACGGCACGCCGGTGTGCGCCGGATCGTTGGCACGGCGTCGCGCGCGCTCGTCGGGCGCGGCATCCAGATACACCTTCACATCGGCCGTGGGAAACACCACTGTGCCGATATCGCGTCCCTCCATGACGATGCCGCCGGCAGATCCCAGCGCCCGCTGACGCGCGACGAGCACGGCGCGCACTGTTGGCAGACGAGCCACCGCCGTCGCCGCCTTGTCGATCTCCGGCGTTCTGATGGCGCGCGTGACGTCGTGACCGTCGATCGTCACCTGCGCGTCGGACACGTTGATGCTGGCGCGGTCCGCCAGGCTGGCAACAGCGTCTTCATCGTCGAGCGGCACCTGGTCGTGCAGCGCCTTCCAACCCACCGCGCGGTACATCGCGCCGCTATCCAGATGCCGATAGCCAAGCGCGCCAGCGATGGCTCGTGCGACCGTGCCCTTGCCAGCGCCAGACGGACCGTCGATAGCAATGACGAGGGGCTTCATGGGCAGGATCGGCGGGAGCGTCAGGATGGGCGGGATGGCAAATCACGCGATGCGTCCTGCCCGTACCTGCCCGTCCGGCCCGTCCGGCCAGAGGTCGCAGTGTAACATGCGAGCAGATGCGCTCTTTCCGTCCGGTGATCGCGCTGCTCGTGCTCGGCGCGGCGGTCTTCATCTCGCGTCCGTACGCGCACGGACTGTCGTTCGTCGTGCGCGTCGCCGAGATGCATGGCGCCGCGAGAACGATCGCTGACCTCGACACGGTGCGCGTGCAAGAGCGCGACATCACGATTCCGACGACGCGTGGAACGATGCGCGCGCGAGCCTACGAGCCGCCATCTCCGCACCGCGCGGCCCTGCTGACGTCCGGACTGCATGCGTCGGGGATCGACGAACCGCGACTCGTCCGCCTGGCGCGGCAACTTTCGGCCGGCGGCGTCACGGTCGTCACGCCAGATATTCCGGAGTTGTCGCGATTCGAGGTTACGCCCGCGATCACCGACGCCATCGAGCGCGCCGCGGGATGGCTGGCGATGGAGTCCGGCCTCGCGCAGCAAGGGCCGGTGGGCCTGATGGGAATCAGTTTCAGCGGAGGCCTGTCAATCGTCGCGGCCGGCCGACCATCGCTCGCCGGACACGTTGCCTACGTGTTCGCGTTCGGCGGCCATGATGATCTGCCGCGTGTCTTGCGCTACCTCTGCACGGGGTCGGAGCCGTACCCGGCCCACGAGCTCGGCATTCAGTCGGACCGTCCGTTCGTGCTGGCGCCGCACGATTATGGCGTCGCGGTGATCCTGCTGGCCACCGCCGATCGACTGGTGCCGAAAGCGCAGGCGGCGCCGTTGCGCGAGGCGGTCAGACGATACCTGTTGGCCTCCGCGCTCGACAGCAACGTCGACAAGGCCGCGGCGGCGCGCGAGTTCGACGCGCTCAAACAACTGGCGCGCACGATGCCGGAGCCGTCGGCGACGTTGCTGCGTTACGTCAACCAGCGCGATGTCATTCACCTCGGACCGCGGCTCCTGCCATACATCGGCGTCAGCGCCGCCGACGCCGCGCTGTCCGTGTCGAAGTCGCCAAAGCCATCCGTGCCGGTCTTTCTCCTGCACGGCACCGAGGACAACGTGATCCCGTCGCTCGAGTCCGAGTATCTCGCGCAGGATCTTCGCGGCCACGCGCCGGTCCGGCTGCTGCTGAGCGGCCTGATCTCGCACGCCGAAGCCGACCGACCGGTCCACGTCGGCGATGTGATGGAGCTCGCGGGATTCTGGGGGGATTTGCTCAGCCGGTGAAGTCGTTCGCCTCGCGGACAGAGGACACAAAGGGTTACAAAGGACACAAAGGCCCGAATGGAACGGCTACAGAAGATTCTTTCTCAGGCTGGCATCGCGTCGCGTCGCGCGTCCGAGCAGCTGATGCTGGACGGACGCGTGACGGTGAACGGCGCGACGGTCCGCGAGCTGGGCACCAAGGCCGACGCCTCGCGCGACGACATCCGTGTGGACGGGCGACGGGTGAAGATCGTTACGCGTCACCGGTACCTGCTGCTCAACAAACCGCGGGGCTACGTGACGACGCGCGCCGACGAAAAGCACCGGCCGACCGTGATCGATCTGCTGCGCGGCGTGAGCGAGTACGTGTATCCGGTCGGCCGGCTGGACTACGAGTCTGAAGGGCTGCTGCTCCTCACCAACGACGGCGATCTGGCCGCGCGCCTGACGCATCCGAGCCATGGTGTCCCACGGGTGTACGAGGCCCGTGTGCTCGGCGTGCCCGACGGGCGCGATCTGGCCCGGCTCTCGCGCGGGCTCGTCATCGACGGCCGGCGCACCGAAGCAGCCGACATCCGGCTGCTGCCGCACGCGCGCGACGCCAAGGAGGGCACGCTCGTGGTCACGATTCGTGAGGGACGCAATCGCCAGGTGCGAAGGATGTGCGAAGCGGTCGGCCATCCGGTTACGCATCTGAAGCGCGTCGCGATCGGACCGATCAGGGATTCGACGCTGAAGGTCGGACGCTGGCGGGAACTGCGCCCAGAAGAAGTGGAGCGACTCCGTAAAGCCGCTGCTCACAAACCGAGCTCGGAATCACCACAACGGACACCAAGGACACAACGGAAAGACCAAAACTCTTAACCTTGGTGTCCTTCGTGTCCTTTGTGTCTAATCAATGTATCGATTCGCCGGGCTCCTCGGGGTCGGGCTCGCTGAGCGGAAGTTCCTCTTCGCGCGGCGTCTGTTCCACGAGAATCGGCGCGTCCAGGCCGAGCGCCTCGGCCATGTCCTCGACCTTCGGGAGGTCGGCCAGATCGTTCAGCCCGAACCGGATCAGGAATTCCTTCGTGGTCGCGTAGAGAAACGGCCGTCCGACGACCTGCTTGCGGCCGACGATCTTGATCAAATGGCGTTCGAGCAGGGTGTTGAGCACGCCGGAGGTGTTGACGCCGCGAACTTCGGTAATCTCGGCGGCGGTGATCGGCTGCCGGTAGGCGATGACCGCCAGCGTCTCGAGCGCCTGCACCGTCAGTTTCTGCGTCGTGCGTTCGTTGAAGAGCCGCCGTACCCAGTCGTGCAGGTCCGGCCGCGTGACGATCTGGTAGCCGCCGGCGACTTCCACCAGCTGCAACCCGCCGGGGCGCTCGTATTCCTGTTTGAGCAGCGCGAGCGCGGCCTGGATGTCATCCTTGGGTTCGGTCGCGAGCAGCTTGAAGATCGCTTTCGGCGTCAGCGGCTCGGGCGACGCAAAAATCAGCGCCTCGAGAATCGCCTTCAGCTCGGCGCTGGCGCGCCGAGGCATCTCGTTGCGCCCGTCCAGCCCATCCTGCCTGGCCTGCCCTTCCATTCCCTCCTGATCTTCCGTTCCATCTTGCCATCCTGCCATGCTGCCATCCTGCCTTGTACGTTCTTGATCAGCCATTGTGGCCTTCCGGATCGCCGATCGGATGCGGGGCATCCGCCGGCCGGGCCCGTTTGTAGACGCGAATCGGTCCGAAGCTGCCGGCCTGGAAGACGCGCACCAGCTTCAGCCGAATCATTTCGAGAAGCGCCAGAAACGTCACGATGAGGGCCGCGCGATCGTGAGCGTCGGCGAAGAGGTCCTCGAAGCCGCACGCTTCGCTCTCGGAGAGCCGCGCCAGCAACTGGTCGATGCGCAGCTCCAGCGATATCTGTTCCGCCGGCAGCAGCACCTTGGGCCGCTGCTTCGCGCGCTCGACGACCGTCTGAAACGCCGTGATCAGGCTGAAGAGATCGACCTCGATCTCCGGTTCGTAGTCGTCGCCGGCCAGCGCGGCTACCGCCTCGTCGGGGCGAAGCCACTGCGCGGCGCGGAGTTGTTCGCGCTCGTGCAGCAGGCCGGCGGCTGCTTTGAACTTCTGGTGCTCGAGCAGACGACGCACGAGCGCGTCGCGCGGATCTTCTTCCTCGCCTTCGACGGCCGCGGCCGTCTCCGGGCGCGGCAGCAGCATTTTCGACTTGATGTGGATGAGCGTCGCCGCCATGACGAGGTAGTCGCCGGCGATGTCCAGATCGAGCTCCTGCATCAGCGCAATCGCATCGAGATACTGGGCCGTGATCAGGGCGATCGGGATGTCGTGGATGTTCACCTCGTTCTTCCTGATGAGGTGAAGCAACAGATCGAGCGGCCCCTCGAAGTTTTCGAGCTTGACCGGAAACGCGTCGGGGGCGGACTCGAAGTCCGTGTGGTGATCCATCAGCGGTATCGAATCTTCATGGCGTCACGCACGCGCTCCATGGTGACGGCGGCGACGGTGCGTGCACGCTTCGATCCCTCGAACAGTAGCTCTTTCAGGGCGTCGGGTTTCGACAGGACCGCCTCACGTCGCTGGCGGATCGGCTCCAGGCGGGCGTTCAAGGCGTTGGCCAGCTTGGTTTTGACCTCGACGTCGCCCACCTTCCCCGTCCGGTACCGCTCCTTGAGATCGTCGACCTCGCTGGTGTTCGGATTGAAGGCATCGTGATAGGTGAAGACCGGATTGCCTTCAACGGTGCCGGGAATGTCGGCACGGACCCGTTTGGGGTCCGTGTACATCCGCATCACTTTCTTCTTCACCTCGTCGGGCGTGTCGGAGAGGTGGATCGTGTTGCCGAGGCTCTTGCTCATTTTCTTGTCGCCGTCGAGTCCCGGGAGCCGGCCGAAGGTGGTCACGAGCGCCTCCGGTTCGACCAACACGTCGCCGAAAAAGTTGTTGAAGCGGCGGACCGCTTCGCGCGCCAACTCGAGGTGAGCCACCTGGTCGTCTCCGACCGGGACGAACCGGGCATCGTACATCGCGACGTCGGCACACTGCAGCAGCGGGTAGCCAAGGAACCCGATCGACGACAGGTCCTTGTCCATCAAGTTCGCCTGCTGTTCCTTGTAGGTCGGCACGCGTTCGAGCCACGGCACCGGCACGACCATCGAGAGCAGCAGGTAGAGCTCGGCATGCTCCGGCACGAGGGACTGCACGAAGAAGGTGCTCTTCTCGGGATCCAGCCCGGCGCCAATCCAGTCGGCGACGTTCTCGTAGGTGTACGACGTCAGCTGACTGGTGTCGGCGAAATCGCTCGTCAGAGCGTGCCAGTCGGCGACGAAATAGAAACAGTCGTACTGGTCCTGCAGCGGCACCCAGTTCCCGAGCGCGCCCACGAGGTGGCCGAGATGCAGGCGTCCGGTGGGCCGCATGCCCGAGACAACGCGGGCCTTCGAAGTCACTGTGTGGGCAGCCAGGACAGGATGAAGCGATACGGGGGAACGACCAGCGCGTCGAACCCGCCGGTCAGAATCAATGCGTAAAGCAGGATAAACCCGTACGGCCGAATCTGATTGAAGATGCCCGCCAGGTGATTCGGCAGGAGACCCGCGAGCACATTGCCGCCGTCGAGCGGCGGGATCGGAATCATGTTGAAGACCGCCAGCAGCACGTTGAGGCGCATCGCCTGGCTGAGAAAGGTCGCGAGCGGTGCCGACACATTCGCCTCGTCGAGCGTCTGTGGCGAAATCGGCAGCACCGCCAGCAGGCATCCGGCCGTCACGGCCATCACCAGGTTGCTCGCCGGACCGGCCGCCGCGACGAGCACGTAGTCGCGCCGGTGATGCCGCAGCTGACGGACGTTGACCGGGACCGGCTTCGCCCATCCGATCAGCGGCGCACCCGTAATCATCGCGATCAGCGGAAACAGCACGGTGCCGACGGGATCCGCATGCACCAGCGGGTTCAGCGACACGCGTCCCAGCAAACGCGCCGTCGGATCGCCGAGGCGATCCGCGGTCCACGCATGCGCCATCTCGTGCACGGTCAGCGAGAAGAGCAGAACGATGAACGAGATGAAAATCTGGGCGACGTTGATATCCAGCAAGGGGGATTCAGGTTACGGCCGACTCGCGAAAAACGCAAGGACAGCATCGGCAATTTTCGGGCCCACCACGGCCGCCAGTTCCTCGCGCGTCGCGCGCCGCACGCCCGCGAGGCTGCCGAACGTCGTCAACAACGTCTTGCGACGGCGGGCACCGACGCCGGGCACGTGGTCGAGCTCCGATCGCAGGTCGCGAATCGCGCGCGCGCGGCGGTGAAACGTGACGGCGAACCGATGCGCTTCGTCGCGGATGCGTTGGATCAGCAGCAGCGCCGGATCGGCGGGCGCCAGCGCAATCGCATCCTCGCGATCGCGCGTGTAGAGCAGCTCCTCCTTTTTCGCGATGCCAACCGCGACGAGATTCGCCAGCCCCAGTTCCTCGAGCGCCGCATAGGCGGCGGACAGCTGGCCTTTGCCGCCGTCAATCACGACCAGGTCCGGAAACGGCCCGCCCTGCTCGAGAATCTTTCGGTATCGACGGAGAACGACTTCGTGCATGGCGGCGAAGTCGTCCTGGACACGGGATTCGGGATTCGGGACTCGGTACTCGGCTTTCGGAATCAGGGGCCGGGTCTTCGAACCCCGAATCCCGACGCCCGAATCGCCGCGGATTCTGTATTTCCGATACTCCGCTCGCCGCATCCTCCCGTCCTCGCAGACGACCATCGACGCGACCGTCTCGCTTCCCTGAATGGTGGAGATATCGAAGCATTCGATTCGTCGCGGCAGCGCCGGCAGGCTCAGCACGTGCTGCAGCGTTTCGAGCGCGTCGTACTGCGCGGCCTTCGTCTGGTTGAACCGCGTCTGGTAGGCCAGCGCGGCATTCCGGTTCGCGAGGTCGACGAAGCCGCGTTTCTCGCCTCGCTGCGGCACGCTGATGCGCACTCGGCGATTGACGCGCTCGGAGAGCCACGCTTCGAGCGCTTCACGTTCGTCCGGCTCCGCTGGTACATGAATCTCCGGCGGCGCGCCGCGCACCTCGTAGAACTGCTGAATCGCCGCGGCGAGGACTTCGCCATCGCCCAGCCCGCCGCTCGAGAACCCTCCGGCGATCGCCTCTTCGGTCCCCAGCTCGATCCGTTCGACGACGCGGCCGCTGCGGACCTGGAACACCTGGATGACGGCGCCGGCCGGGCCGAGCTTGAGCCCGAACACGTCGCGGTGCCCGAGCTCGGCCGTCGCCATTTTCTGCTGCCGATCGTGAAGCGTCTGGACGGTCCGCAGCGCGTCGCGCATCTGCGCCGCCTCCTCGAACCGCTCGCCTTCGGCGGCAGCGAGCATCCGGGTCCGCAGCGTCTTCACGAGCTCGTCGTTCCGCCCTTCGAGGAACAGCTGCGTCAGGTTGACCGCGCGCCCGTACTCCTCCTGCGAACACAGCGTGTCCACGCACGGAGCGATGCAGCGCTTGATGTCGTACTCGAGGCACGGCCGCCCGCGCTTGCCAGTGATCACCTCGTTGCACGACCGGATGCCAAACAGGCGATGCGTCAGCGACATCGTTTTCCGCGCGAAATGCGCCGGCAGAAACGGGCCGGCGTAGAAGCTGCCGTCGCGCTCGACCCGGCGCGCGACCAGCACGCGCGGAAACGCCTCGTTCATGGTCAGCTGCAGGTAGGGGTAGTTCTTGTCGTCGCGCAGCAGGATGTTGTACTTCGGCGTGCGCTGCTTGATCAGATTGTTCTCGAGCGCGAGCGCCTCGACGACCGAGTCGGTGACGATCACGTCCAGACGTACCACCTCGTCCAGCAGCGCGTCGGTTTTCGGATCGCCGCCGTAGGCGCCCAGATAGTTGCGCACGCGATCGCGGAGCGCGCGCGCCTTGCCGACGTAAATCGTGTCGCCATCCGCGTTGAAGTACAGATAGACGCCCGGCTGCTCCGGCAACCGCGCGATCTGTTCCTTGAGTTCGTGGATGGGCATACGCTACTATGGCGCGTTTTCGAGCGACGCCTGAACCCTCCATTATAAATGAAGACGACCTTCACGGGCGCGGTAGGCGCGGTCTGCATGTATCCGCTGCGCGCCATCATCAATCTGTGCGTGCGGCTGCGGATTCACCCGAACACGCTGACGCTGATCGGCGTCATCGTCAACGTCGCGGCGGCCTGGGCGCTCGGCTTCGGCCGCTTCATGCTGGCGTTCGTGATCATGCTCGTCGCCAACATCTTCGACTTCATCGACGGCAAGGTCGCCCACCTCCTTCAGCTGCAGTCGGAGTTTGGCGCCTTCTGGGATTCGACGCTCGACCGTTTCTCGGATCTCGCGCTGCTGACCGGGCTCATCTTCCTGTACTCGAAGCTGGGCCGTAGCGACTACGTGATGGTCGCGGCGCTGGCGCTGATCTTCTCGATCATGACAAGCTATGCGCGGGCACGCGCCGAGTCGCTGGTGCAGAAATGCAAAGTGGGGTTCATGGAACGCCCCGAGCGGATCGTCCTCTTCATGATCGGCGCGGTCACCAACCGGATGGC
>Ga0184611_1000213_pt1 | contig 10414 bp, 7 predicted proteins | sample PLM3_5_coex_FD_133162 | JGI IMG/M metagenome (GOLD analysis project Ga0184611, IMG submission 133162) | Groundwater sediment microbial communities from an aquifer in East River, Colorado, USA - PLM3_5_coex | ecosystem: Environmental > Terrestrial > Soil > Riparian zone | place: USA: East River...
AAACCTCTCACTCCCTTGTCGCGTGATCACATTGATCACGGCGCCCTGCAGGTTGCCGAACTCCGCGGACGCGCCCACGGACTGGACCTGGACTTCCTGAATGAAATCGATGCCCGGCTCCGAGCGCGCGACGCCGCTGCACGGGCACGTGAAGTTCGTACCGTCGATCAGAAACTGGTTCTCGTTGACGCTCGAACCGAGCGCCGACACGCTGGTAGCGGAGACGGTGGTTGTCGTGCCGCTCGCCGAAGTCGGCGAAATCCCTGGAGCCGTCCTGACCAGATCGAACATGCTGAAACGCCCGGTCGGGATCGTCCTGAGGTCCTCCGATCGCAATCGCGTCTCGAGTCCTGATCCCCGCGCCTCGATGCGCGAGCCCGCGCCTTGTACCGTCAGCGATTCGGCCATCCCGGCCAGCTTCAAGACCACCGTTCGCTCGATGGTCGCGCCCGCGCCGATGCTGATGTCTTCCTCGTGATACGTCGTGAACCCCGGTATCTCGATCTCGAGTGAGTACGCTCCTGGAGGCAGGGCCGCGAACCTCAGCTGTCCTTTTTCGTTCGTCGTCGTCTTCAGCTCGTGCCCGATCAGCGCCGGCGACGAGATGCGCAGAACGGCACCGGGAAGGACGCCGCCTTCACCGTCCTTGACCGTGCCGATCAGCGCCCCGGTCAGCCCCTGGGCAGCCGCGGCACGAGCAATCACGACGCATGTCATGAGCACGAACAGGCATGCGACCCGCGATGTGGCGCACGACTTCGACATAACCGGCTCCTTTGGTCCCGCCGGCGGAGCCGCGCCCATCGCGGTTATCGCCTTGAGGGGCGGCCGCAAGGCCGCTCAGGAGCAGATGCGCAAAGGAGTGGGGTTTTCCCTCACGGTGGTTCGGGAAGGACCGTACTATTCTCCCGGGGCCACAGTCGGATGTCGCCGCGCGAACCGGACCACGACGTCACCGCGCTCTTGCGCCAATGGCAGCAGGGCGATGCCAGCGCGCTCGGACGTCTGCTGCCGATCGTGTACGACGAGCTGCGGCGGGTGGCTCGCGCCCGGCTGCGGGCCGAGCGCCCGGGACACACGCTCCAGGCCACCGCGCTCGTCCACGAAGCCTATCTGCGACTGACCGGCCCCGGCGGCGCGTCGCCGCATACGCGCACGCAGCTCTTTGCCATGGCGGCGAGGCTGATGCGCGAGATCCTGGTCGATCACGCGCGGAAGAAGCACGCGCGCAAACGCGGTGGCGACATAACGATCGTCGCACTCGACGAGGCGGTTGCAGAGCCGCGCCAGTCGCCGGTCGACGTCTTGGCGCTGGACTAAGCCCTGACGGAGTTGACCGCGCTCGACCCGCGCTTGTGCCGTGTCGTGGAGCTGAAGTTCTTCGCCGGCCTGACGATCGACGAAACCGCTATGGCGCTCGATGTCTCGGCGGCGACGGTCGAACGCGATTGGACCGTCGCCAAGGCCTGGCTGCATCAGCGACTGTCGCCCCTGTGACCGCTGCCAGGCGTGCAGGCTGAATCACGACGGGCTCACGCGCCGGCGCCAGAAGCCCGACCGGCACCAGCGCCTCTCCGATGCGTAGTACTCGCGGCGGATCGTCAGATCCCGGAGCCATCGCGTCGATACCGATTTCTGATAGGCCTCCAGCGCAGCCGCCGGACGGGATGAACCGAGGGCGGCCGACGCCGCGAATGCGGAATCCAGTGCGTCGACCACGCCGCGGCCACAGAGCGGATCCATGCTCGCGGCCGCGTCGCCGACCGATACCCATTGCGGACCGGCCGCCGGCGATCGCATCGAGATCGCCGCCGAAACCACCCGCGGCATCCATTCCCGGGCCGAGTGGCGGATGCGCATCGACGTGTGCGGTGCGCTCTCGAGCGCGCTGCTGACCGACCGCGTGATTCCGGATCCTGACGATCGAAGCCGGCGGGCATCGGTCACGTACATCGCCGCCACGCAACCGTCCTCACGTTCGGCGGAATAGAACCAGCCGTTCGCCGCCGTTTCCAGCAGCGCATACGCGGATCCGCCGTTGGCGGGCGCCAGCCAGGTGACGGCAACGATCGAATCGTGCACGAACCGCGTTGATCCGGCGTGGCCAGCGGTTCCGGTCCGTCCGGTGGCGTCAACGACGAACCACGATCGCAGCGTCTTGACTCCGGCCGGAGTGCGAACCTGAACGCGCCACTCGGAACCCGCGATATGGCAGCCGACGACTCGAGTGTCCAGCTGCACGCGGGCGCCGGCGTCGGCGGCATGCTCGGCGAGCATTCGATCGAAGTCGCGTCGATTCACGAGCCACGCGTTTTCGTAGCAGCTGAACGCGTACTCGTCAACCGCACGGGTGGCGTTTCCCCAGAACGCAATCGTGCCGTCGATTCGGTCGTGACGCTGACGCTCGAATCGCGACCACGCGCCGAGCCTCGCCAATCGGGGCTTGACGGCGGGCGGCAGGGTTTCGAGCCGGGAAGGCTTTTCGTAGTGCGTGGCTTCGATGAGGAGCGCGCGCAGCCCTGCTCGCGCGAGCAGTCCTGCCGTGGCCGAGCCCGCTGGCCCACCCCCGACGATGATGGCGTCGAACGGCTTCGACGAAGCGGGGTGGATTCGCGACATCTCAGTCCCGGCGGTCGTACTCGACGAGTCGCCGTCCGGCGCGTTTGATCAGACCCAGCTGATCGCCGTCTCGAATCATCGCCTCGACCCCGATGTCGTCCCTGTCGCGTTTCGAAAACGGTCGTGCCCATCGGACGAATTGCGGACCGTCGAGCGGTTCGCTGGCGCGGATGACATCAACCGGCCGATGCGACGGCCACCACACATACGGAGTGTCGCCGTCTGAGCAGTCGACGAAGTCGCTCTGCCACGGGATCGCCATCTGCTGGGTCACATCGCCCGGCCGCAGGCGAACGGGATCGAGCCGGAAGGGTTCGTGGTATCGAAATACGTCGCGCACCTTCCAGCTCACCTCGATCCCCGGCACGAACGCCGCTCCGACGCAGGTTTCGAGTGCGGCCTGGTCGAGACCTGCGGGGCTCACGCGCGTCGGGGTTCGACGGCTGCGCGCCGTCCAGTCATCGACGAAGTTCCCGTCGGCCCATGCTTTCATGACGTCGTACTGATGACGCGTCAACGTCTGGGTCACGTCCACCGGATAGCGGTCGGACCACAGATACGGCATTTGACCCGTCGCGTTCGTCGCGGTGTCGGTCGTCGAGCGGTCGGGACATCGGAACTGCCGGAACACGTGACGCCGGTACGCCTCGTCGTGTCTGGCTTGCTCGACGGACAGCTGGTGATAGTGCCCGACACCAGCCCTCGCGAAGAGCCACTGGGCGTCCGCGGCGCGCCGCAGAATGGGATAGATGTCGTCGGTGAACGAGGGTCGAGCTCGCGGCAGCAGGTTTCGCTTCTTCAGCTCGGGGCGCAGATGCCGGCTGTCCAGCGCCAGTTGGTAGAGTGTGTCGTAGAGCGTGACAACACTCTGAACTTCGGGTGCGAACTTCGGAGGGGCGACGATGACCCACGCGGTCATCGCTCTGAGCCTTCGCCCGTCCTTCAAGGTCACGACGGCGTCGACCGGCCCATCCGACACATCGTCGTACCAGCCGTCACGGTTGGCGTAGTTGTTGTCGCCGGCGTCCAATGCGGCGTTGGTGAGGGTGCCTGCGTGCCCGTGTCCGCCGAGGACCAGCAGACGGCCGAAGGCGTCGGTGCGCAAGGTTCCCAGCTTCAACGGCTGCTGGAACGCGCGTTTCATGAACTGGAAGCACAGGAGATCGAGCCTGGCGCCCGCCCCTTGCACCCGGGCCGGCGACGGCGCTGGATCGAGCACGAGCGACCGCCGATCGCGCCACCGCGGATTTCGCGGTGGCGTCCGTCGCTTCAGGCCATCGAATCGATGACCAGCGGCTTTGGTGTTGCGGAGGTGGACGGTCCAGACGATCTTCGCCTCGCGCCCCGTCACCTCGCCGATCAACCTGTCCGACTTGTCGTAGGCGAACACTCGAAACCGTGCGGCCTGTCGCTTCAGGTGGCCCTTGCGATCCCGGAACCCCGCGGGAGCGTCAGCGGTTCGCGGCGGCGCCGGCGCGACGCCGGGGATTTCCGGCCCGATGAAAAACCCCTCCGGGCTGCGCCCGACGCGCGCGATGCCGACCGCCGGATGGATCCGAAGCTTGTGGATACGCCTGCGCATGCTGCGCCTTTTCAGCCGCGCTGGACGCGGCCATTCCGCCATCGATATCGCGTCTTGCTGTGTCGGTTGTCTTCGACGATCGCGCGGCGCGATCGATCGAATGCGAGAATCTCGTCCAGAATCGCGCGGTGGACGTCATCGACGTCGCCGCGTTTCTTGAGGCGCTGGATGACGGAAACCGTTCCGGCCATCAGCACCGCCTGCACATCCCAACGCTTGCCGTCATCGTCCGGAAACGCGATCGTCTCGAATGGTGCGCCCGAACGCAGCGAGCCCGTCGGACGTGCGTTCAGGCGAGGCAGCAGCTGCGCGATCCTGCCGACGAACCGCATCTCGTGCGCCACCGCCCAGTTGGTGAGCGTGCTCCTGAGCGAGTTGGCGCGCTCTGTCGAGAGCGCCAGGAGAAGGTCGAGCAGGAGCATCTGATAGCGCAGGTCGCACAGCTGTGCCCACAGCTTGGCGACGGGATTCGTGATGCGAAGCGATTTTGTCCGCGGCGTGTCGGCCTCGCCGATTCCGGTTGCCACAGGATTGGTCGGGACATCGAGGATCGCGGCGCCGAGGTCGACCGTCTTCGCCGTCATCTCCTTGAAGAGATTCATGAAGACGTGAAAGTGCGACGGCATGGTCGCTTTGCTCTTGAGCGGCTCGAACCCTTCGCCCTGCGCCATGATCCAGTGAATGGCGTTCAACGCGTATCGGCGAGGGTCCGTCCGGTCGACGCGCATGCGCGGCTCGTAGACGTCCCATTCCTCGCGCGTTGCGGCAAAGCGGTGGAATTCGTCGCGAGAGGCGAAATCGTTGTCGCGCAGGTGAACGCCGCCGAGGCCGACGTCGAGGATTCCCCCGCGAGCCTCGTCGGAAATGCGCCACGGACCCTGGCCGCGATCGGACTCCATGAACAGCCAGTACAGCACCGCGTACAGCGCTCCGACGCGATTGACCTTGTGATGAACTGAAGCCTTGGCTTCCTGCAGAATGCGTGTGAGCAGACGCTGCTCCTGCGGGGACTCGATCGATCTGGGGTCCGGACCCTCCGTCGCGACGTACTTGGCGACGGAAGCTCGACTCAGCTTCTCGAAGGTTGTCGGAAATGGGTATTCGTCGGGGTGTGTCAGGAAGTTGTTTTCACGTTGTAGGTAGACGTTCCCGCCGACGCCGATCAACAGATTCTGCACGGTAATCAGGTGCGCCATCTCCTGACGCGCGACCATCCGGATGTCACGCCGCCACCGGTTGACTGTCTCGGAGCGCGCGTCGCCCTCTCCATAAGCGAACGTCTGATCGATCGAATACGCCGCGTACAGATACTGGAGCATCAGCGAATGCTCGATCTCCGCCGCGATCTGCAACAGGTAGATCGCTTTCAGGCGCGGCGTCCGCCCGGGAATCGAGAACAGTCCGGTCGCGCGCGCCGCCGACGTCAGGTCGTGCGCTTTCTGCGCCTTCGCCGAGACCGGCCGCGGCGCCAGTTTGTCCAGGAGACCCCAGTTGAGGCCCCACATCCGGCTCCGGGGCACGACGGCGCGCGCGCTGATGGCCATTGTTGAGGACGCGCGAATGATACGCGACGCATGCCCTGGTAAACCTGCGAGCCTTCAGATCCGTCAAAGCAATTACCCAGAGCGTCTGGGTAATCGCGACAACCTATGTCCATGCTGCCCAAGACCCAGAACGCCCTCCTCTACGGCGCGCTAGATGCCTTGATTCTCAAGACGTTAGCGAGGGGACCGCGCCACGGCTACGCAATCGCGAGATCCATCGAAGAGACCAGCGGCGACGCCGTGCTCGTGGAAGAAGGGTCCCTGTACCCGGCCCTTTACCGCCTGGATCGCCGCGGCTGGGTTGAAGCCGAGTGGGGCACTTCGGAGCTCGGCCGGCGCGCCAAGTTGTACCGCCTGACCGACGCCGGCCGCGAGCAACTGGCCGCCGAGATGCTCACCTGGAAGCGGTTCGCCGCCGGCGTCTCGAAAGTCCTGTTCTCCACATGAAGCGTTCGCTCCGGTCGTGGCTGTGGCGTATCCCGATCGATGAGGAGGTCGACGAAGAGCTCGCGCTGCACGTCGAGATGCGGACGCGTGAGCTCGTCGACCGTGGCATGGACCCGACAGCCGCCCACGAGGCCGCGATCGCTCGACTCGGCGACATCGCAAGCCTCAAACGCACCATGACGGACCTTGGCAGAAAGCGAGATCGCGAAATGCGCGTCAGTATCTGGATCGAAGAGCTCTGCGACGATTTGAAATTCGCGTTCCGGCAGCTGAAGAGCTCGCCGGCGTTTACCCTCGTCGCGACGTTGACGCTCGCGCTCGGCATCGGCGCCAACAGCGCGATCTTTGCGCTCGTGGACGCCACGCTGCTGCGACCGCTGCCGTACGGCAGCCCCGATCGCCTCGTGACGATCTGGGAGCACAGCGCGTCAACCGCGCGCGGCTACGTGTCGCCGCTCAACATGCTCGACTGGAACACGCGCAGCCGCACGTTCGAGAAGATCGCCGGCTTCACGCCGAGCGTCGGCCAGATGGTGATGGCGGGAGCGGACGGCAACGCCGAAACGGTGACGCGGCAGTGGGTGACCGCCGGAATCTTCGACGTGCTTGGCGTCCGGCCGATTGCCGGCCGCACGTTTTCCGCGGAGGACGAGGCCAAGCAGCCGAACGTCGTCGTGCTCAGCGAGCCGTTCTGGCGCAACCGGTACAACGCCGATCCGTCGGTGATTGGCCGCGAGATCCGCCTCGACGGATCGCTCTGGACGGTGATCGGCGTTCTTCCCAAGGATTTTCAACTGCTGGGGCAGACCAGCCTGTGGGCCATGAGGCCGCTGGTCAATCTCCCTCCGAGGGTCCGCGGCTTCTATATGTTCCAGGTGGCCGGGCGACTGAAGCCTGGCGTCTCGATCGAGGCCGCCGAGACGGACCTCGCCGCCGTCGCGGACGGCCTCGCGCGTGAATTTCCGCAGACCAACAAGGGCCGCGGGGTGACGGTCGAAGGAATGCACGACTCGATGATCGGCACCGACCTGCGGCTCACATCGATGCTGTTTCTCGGCGTCGTGGGATTCGTGCTCCTCATCTGTTGCGCGAACGTCGCCAACCTGCTGCTCGCGCGCGCGACCGTGCGCACACGCGAGCTGGCGGTCCGATCGGCGCTCGGCGCCGGCCGGCGTCGAATCATCCGACAGCTGTTGACCGAAAGCGTCGTGCTGTCGCTCGTCGGCGGCGCGCTGGGGATCGGCGTTGGCGCGGCCATCCTGAGCGTGGCCCCTTCGCTCATTCCGAAGGGTCTGCTGCCGGCCACCGTCACGCTCGCGTTCGACATGCGCGTCATCGGCTTCTGTGCCGTCGCCGCGCTGGTCGTGGGGCTGGTGTTCGGCGTGATGCCGGCGTGGAAAGCGACCGAATTCTCGTCGGCTGAAGTCATCAGCTCCGACAGCCGTACTACGACGGGCGGCGGCTCGCTTCGCGGACTCCTCGTGATCGGTGAAGTGGCAACGGCCGTCCTTCTGTTGTTTGGCGCGGGTCTTCTCCTCAGGACGCTCGTGGCGGTAGACGCGTTCGACCGGGGGTTTCGCGCCGAAAGCGTGCTCTCGATGCTCGTCGATCCGCTGGGCTCGAAGTACCCGACGCCTCAATCGCTGGAGCAATTCTTCGATCAGGTCGAGGCGGAGATCTCGGCGGTTCCGGGTGTCGCGGGCGTCGCGTGGGCCAGCGACCTGCCGCTCGACTTCTTCGATTCCGGTGAGCTGTCGTTCGAAATCGTCGGCGATCCTCCAGTTGACGAGGGCCAGCGGCCGAGCACGAGCCAGCAGATCGTCAGCGCCACGTACTTCTCGACGCTCGACTTGCCCATCCTGGCCGGACGGGTGTTCGATCGCCGCGATACACGCGACGGTGTGCCCGTCTGCATCGTGAACGAAGCGTTCGCGCGCAGTTTTGGGAGCGGCCGATCGCCAATCGGCCAGCGGGTGTCCTTACGCCCGACGTCTTCGCCGCAGGCTAAGCCGGTCGTGCGCGAGATCATCGGCGTGGCGCGGCAGGTGAAGGGGCGCCCCGACGAAGCGAAAGACTTCGTGCAGCTCTACGTGCCGATGTCGCAACTTATCTCCGACGACATGTTCGTGGTCGTGCGGCCGAAGTCAGGCCGGGCGGAAGTGCTCGCGCCTGCGGTCCGCGCCGCCATCTCTCGAATCGACAAGGAGCAGCTCGTCGGGGTGACGAACGTCATGACGCTCGAAGACATCGCGTGGGCGGCGACCGGCCGGCACCGCTTCCGAGCCGTGATGGTGGTGGCCTTTGCGGCGCTGGCGCTCGTCCTTGCGATGGTCGGCGTCTTCGGCATGCTCGCCTACTCGGTTCAGCAGCGCGTGCGTGACATCGGCGTGCGGCGCGCGCTCGGCGCGACGACGAACGACGTGCTTCGCCTTGTCATTGCGAACGCCGCACGCATCATCGCCACCGGTGCGGCCATCGGGCTTGCGCTCTCTGCCGTCTCCGGCCGCCTGATCGAGACGATGCTGTATGGTGTGCGGCCGCTGGATCTGGCGACGTTCGCGTTCGTGACGGTCGTTCTGGGTGTCACCGCCGCGCTGTCGATCGTTGGACCTGCGTGGCGCGCGGCTCGCATCGATCCAGCGGTGGCGCTGCGAAATAAGTGATCGTCCGTATCACCGCACTTTGTAACGCGGTCCGGACATGTTGCCAATCGCCGCCATCTGGTTGATGGTCGAGTTGTAACCCGAGTTCAGCATCGACGCCGTCGCCGCGTAACTCGCGTTCGTCTTCGCCATCTGGGCGCTCACGTCGATGGCCGCGTCGGCTTGCGGCGCCGCAGGCTGCCGGGACGACGCCGACAGCGCAGAGGCGGCCTGTTGCCTCGCCGAGACGAAATCCGACCGCAGGGCCCTGACGACGTCCATCTGCGCGTAGGTGGCTTTGACCTGCTCGCGAACGGCGGGCGTCATATCCGTCCAGACCGCGAGCGTCAGCGCCCACGTCACCGGCATCGCGGCAATCGCCTTCCGTGTTTCGGCGGGGAGCGTCGCCCACGCTCGGACGAGGTTGCCGGCCCACATCATTTTCGCGGCGTCGTTCGGTGCGGCCTGCACGCCTTCGAGCTGTCCGGCCATGAAATAGAACAGCTCCAGCGCGGCGTCCGCCTGCTGACGGGTGAGGGCTGGAGCGCCGGCGGCAATCGGAGGGTGCGCCGAGTCGTATACCCCGAGGAGCAGCGTCGAGACGCTGTCCTTTTCCGTTCGCAGCGCGCCGATCAGCTCCACCTCGTTCTGCCTGCGGACGAGGTTCTGCTGTGCCGCCGGAAGCTTGACCAGCTGGTTTCGAAACTCGAGGACGCGGCCGACATTGGCGATGGTCTCTGCGTTCTTCTTCCGCCAGTCGTCGACGATGCTCGACCTGATGACTTCCCGTTGCGCGCCGTTGAGCGGCGCGTCGATCATCCACTGCAGCATGTCGATCGTCTCTTCCACGTCATACACCGTCAGCGGTGGTTTTCCGGAGACGAGCACTTGTGTATGCGCCAGGCGACAGCCGTCGATGAAGGCTGCCATCTGCTGGATGGCCTGTGGCGACTGCGCGTTGGCGGCGACGAACTCGATGACGGCGGCCCGCGTGCCGCTCTTCAGGACGCCCACCAGCACGGAGGCGACGCGGCCGTCCGCGCTGCCGAGGAAGAACGTCCGAAGCGCGACATCGAATCCGCCGGCGTGACGAAACGATGCCGGCATGCTCGCCGGCTGAACGCGGAATGCCGTCGCCATCCAGCGGGCGTGCATCTCCACGGCGTCGGCGGCGGTCCCCCAGGTCTCGAATGGCGGACGTATGCGGATTTCGTAGGTATCTGAGAATCCGAGCGGCTTCAGCGCCGTGTATCCCATTTCGTCGACCCGTTGGCGGTCGGTGGGAAGGGTGAAGAGCACGATACCTGACCGGGACGATGGCAGTTGCTGGGCCTTCGCCCCGGGCACCGCTGAGAGGCACGCAAGCGCGACGAACATGCACATCGTCACGCTGGGTCGGGAGTCGTCTGCTCGCATGGTGCCCTCGCTGGTTAGGCGTTCACGTCGTTTGACGTGAGAGCAACAGAGATGCCCGACCGAGATCGACGTCAAACGCGCCGTGTTCACCAAACGCGGAGGCGCCTCACGCCCGTCTCCACTATCCGAAAGGATGGTGTCCCACCCAATCGGATAGCGAACGC
>Ga0184611_1000214_pt1 | contig 10407 bp, 7 predicted proteins | sample PLM3_5_coex_FD_133162 | JGI IMG/M metagenome (GOLD analysis project Ga0184611, IMG submission 133162) | Groundwater sediment microbial communities from an aquifer in East River, Colorado, USA - PLM3_5_coex | ecosystem: Environmental > Terrestrial > Soil > Riparian zone | place: USA: East River...
GTCCTTATAGAACCGAACCGCCTGAAAATGTCCGGTTTCGTTGGGCAGAATCGATACGCTCGGGGCCATGAGATCGTTTTCGCCGACTACTCTGGCACGCCCTCGGGTTCGTAACGGGGGGCCGAGCCTACCGAATCGCTACGCGCCGCTGGGGCCGCGGCTACGTTTGAGTATTGATGCCCTCGCCAAAGTCGCCACCGACGCCACGAGTTCCCCCGGATCGACCGGCTTTGCGAGATGCATCTGAAAGCCACTTCGGAGGGCCTTCGTCCGATCCTCCGATCGCGCGAATGCCGTGAGCGCCGCGGCGGGAAGATCCCGAATGGTCGGATCCTTCGAATTTCGGATTCGCGTGATCAGTTCGAACCCGTCCATTTCGGGCATGCCGAGGTCGACGACCAGTGCCTGCGGTTTGGTCTCGGCGATGCGTTGGAGCGCCGTGACCGGCGAGTTCAGCGTGGTGACCTGCGCACCCGCCGCCTCGAGCACCGCACGCAGCAACTGGAGTGCATCCTCTTCGTCGTCAATCGCCAACACATGAATCCCGCTGAGATCCCCGAGCCCGGTCAGTGCCTCGCGTCGCTCAGTCCGCGGATGCTCACGGCGCGTCCCCGACGTGTTCGGTTGGATGATCATGAGAGGCAGGCACACGCGAAATGTCGAACCTTGGCCCTCGCCCGCACTCGATGCCTCCACGGTGCCACCGTGCATTTCGACGATGTGGCGAACGATGGCCAGGCCCAGTCCCAGGCCGCCGGTCTTGCGCGTCGTGCCGCCCTCCGCCTGGCGAAATCGCTCGAAGACGTGCGGGAGGAAATCCGCGGGGATGCCAATGCCGCTGTCGCTCACGCTGATTTCGACATGCGAGTTCACGCGTTCGAGACGCACTTGTACGCGCCCTTTCTTGGGCGTGAACTTCACGGCGTTCGAGACCAGATTCCAGAGGACCTGGTGCAGCCGTCCCGGATCGCCGGACACGGGGCCCACTCGTGGGTCGACCACCGCCTGGATCCGTACGCCTTTGGCGTCGGCGGCCGGCTGGATGGTGGCTACGGCGTTGTCGATGATCAACGGCAGTTCCACCGGCTGCACATCCAGACGAATCTTTCCCGCCACGATCCGAGAGACGTCGAGGACGTCCTCCACGATCTGCGTCAGCCACGTCGCGTTCCGTTCGAGTGTCTCGAGACCTCGGGCCGCCTTCTCACCTGACAGGATGTTCCCCCGCAGCAGTCTGGAGTAGCCGACGATGGCGTTCAGGGGCGTCCGCAACTCGTGTGACAGCACGGCGAGAAACTCGTCCTTCATCCGGTTGGCGGCATGCGCATCCGCGTACAGCCGGGCGTTTTCCAGCGCCACCGAAGCCCACGCGGCCACGCCGAGCGCGAGCCGTTCGTGTTGCTCGGTGAACATCCCCACCTCGGCATGGCCGAAGAACAGCCCGCCCAGGACATTTCCTGCCATACCCTTCACCGGTACCGCCAGGTAACTGCGGGCGGGCAAGTGCCCTGGAGGCATCCCGTGATGCGGGGCGCTCTGTCCGTAGCGTGGATCTTCGGTGACGTCATCCAGCCGCACAGGTCCTTCGCCGTGAAAGGTCGGCGCGAACACGGCGGTTGCGCGCGGTTGCGGAAAGTGCGCAAAGGCTTCGCGCGGGGCACCCGACACCGTGTACAACCTGTACGCGTCGCCCGAGGCGGGGTCCGTGACGTTATAGAAGAAGGCTCCGAACTGCGCGTGCGTCAGCTCCGTCGCGACATCGGTCACTTTCTGGACGATCGTCTCGCGCTCCAGCGTTGACGCGACGACGGCACCGACCTCGCTGAGCCTTTCGGTGTTGGCGGCGTGTTCACGGGCCGCGGCGAGGAGGCGGGATCGTTCGGTGACATCGCGCGCGATCTTCGAGGCGCCGATGACCTCGCCCCTGTCGGTTCGAAGGGGCGACACGGTTAACGAGATCGACAGTCGCGTTCCATCCCGATGTTGCCGAATCGTCTCGAAGTGATCGATCTTCTCGCCGGCGCGAATCTTGGCGAGCACATGATCTTCCTCCGCTTGCAGCTCCTCGGGAATCAGCATCCGAATGGACCGTCCGATCGCCTCGGTTGCCGTATAGCCGAACATGCGCTCAGCCGCCGGATTCCACGACGTAATGATGCTGTTGAGATCCTTCGTAATAATGGCATCGTCCGACGATTCGACGACCGCCGCGAGCCGGCGACTGGCGATGGCGGCCTGCTCTCGTCCGCTGATATCGCGGGCGATTTTCGACGCACCGATGACGCGCCCGGTGTCGTCGAGGATCGGCGACACGGTCAGGGAAATGGGGATGAGTGTCCCGTCCTTGCGCTGCCGGAGGGTCTCGAAATGTGTAATCGCCTGACCGGCTCGAATGCGTGCGAGCACCATGTCTTCTTCGCCCTGCCGGTCCGCGGGAATGATCATGCGAATCGACTGGCCGATGGCTTCGGCGGCCGTATAGCCGAACATGCGTTCCGCCGCCAGATTCCAGGAGGTGATGATGCTGTTGAGATCCTTGCTGACGATCGCATCATCCGACGATTCCACGATCGCAACGAGCCGACGGCTAGCCAGCGTCGCTTGCACGCGGTCGGAGATGTCGCGGGCGATTTTCGATGCGCCGATCACCCGGCCCGCGTCGTCGTGAATCGGCGACACGGTCAGAGAAATCGGAACGAGTGTGCCGTCCTTGCGCTGCCTGATGGTCTCGAAATGCGTAATCGCCTCACCGGCTCGGATGCGTGCCAGTACCATGTCTTCTTCGGCCTGCCGATCGGCAGGGATGAGCATGCGAACGGACTGGCCGACGGCCTCAGCGGCGGTGTAGCCGAACATGCGTTCGGCCGCCCGATTCCACGACGTGATGGTACCGTTCAGATCTTTGCTGACGATCGCGTCATCCGACGACTCGACGACTCGGGCAAGATGGCGAATTGCGAATTCATCAGGCGGTTGTTGCATGCCGTAAATACACCCCTACACAAGAGCTAGGTCCGGGCCATAGTCATCGACCGCGACACTGCGGCACATGGTTGACGGGTCCCGGCCCGCTAGCAGTAACGGTACCATCGGCAGGGTCGCCATCGGGTCAGCCCCACGAATCGGACAGGAACATGCTTTGCTGAGCTATTCCGGACGGCTTCTGGAGGGCGTACGATGCTACTCTCCCGGCGCCGATTGTGCCCACTTTTCCTGATCGTCTTCAGGGGCTTGCGAAGTCGCCTGCGCGGACAGCAGTCGCGGCGCTGGCGCCTCACTCAGCAGTGGGCGGTCTCCTCACGCGTCAGCGACGGTGGCGGCCTCGAGCGGCGATGCGGAACGAGCGAGTCTGGAGGGCTCGAATCTCCGCGTCCAGGGGCGCGCGGTCAAGTTCGCGCCGCCGGTTCGCGAAACCGCGTTGATGGGAATGAATCGCTAGTCGACGGCAGGTAGACCAGGCCGTTAGAGCCATCGGTGCGACGTGCCGGGCGGGCATCCGGCTGCAGCGCGATCGCGACAATCGCTTGTGTGATCTGCGCCGTGTCGACCATCTGCTGCAGGTACCGCCGGAGGACGTCCGTGATGGCGGGAGGACGAGCATTCGGCTTGGTCATCCGCACCTGCACATTCGGGCGCTCTCCGCTCACGGGCGGGAGCCACTCAGCGCCACTGACGCCTTCGACGCTGCACGTGGGCTTGGCTGGTGTGTCGCCAAAACAAGGCACGGCCGGCCAGCGAACCGCGCGCCAGAAGTGGGACAGCGGCAGGCTCGGGTCTGGTTGACGGTTAGGAGTCGCGAGGCGCCGCGTCACTCGCGACCGCTTGCCAGTTCTCCGCGACGAGCTCGAGGCGGCCTTCCTGCGAGGCCATTCGCCGAGCGGCCTCAGACAATCGCGGCAGGAGGCGGAGGACGCGCGTATCGGCGCGTTGGCGCGCATGGTGAAACAGATCCATGAGGTAGGGGTCGAGCGTGAACCGCAAACACTGGGGGCAGGCCACGCGCCAGCCGCCCTCGCGGGCCTCGACCGTCGCCACGTTCGCGCAGAGCGGGCACGTGGACGGGGTCGTCATTGGATGGCCCTATTGTCGTCGATCGATGTCACGAGTCCCTAGTCCCTAGCCCGGCACGTGAGCGACTCGGTGACGGCCAACATCGCTTCGCGCGCCTGAGTGCCTGATGTCGCGTGTGCCAGTCATCGTATCCTGCCGCGCATCCGTCCGATGGCCACCGTCATCACATTGGTGCATGGTCCGTGGGCCACACCTTCTCGATCGGAACGCCTAGAGGCGATGCATGCGGGCCTGACATGACGAACACGCCGAAACACCGACGATAACGCAGCTGCTCCCGAACCTGGCGACGTCCGAGGACAAGGAACAGCAGCACGAAATCGGTTTGCTGTCCCACGCCAACGTCTATGCCGGCGTGCGGGTGGCGGTCCGATCCTCAATATGCTGATGGCTGGCGAAGCGCCACCTAAGTGCGGCTGATGAACGCCATCGATGCCCTCTCGGAGACTCAGACGCCAGAATCCGAAGCTGTCGGCGACGAGGTGCTCGAATTGCTCAATTAGCGAACTCTGTGGGCATACCGCCTCGGCCTGATGGTTGAGCTGCGACTGGGGCGCGTCGCTTAGCCCGGCCGCGGTGAGCGTGCTTCAGAACCCCGGCAAGAAATACACAAGCACGCAGCCAATGTCCCCGGCGACCAAGGTGCTACGGGTCACCTCCTTTGGACGTTGATCTTTCGTCTAGCCTGCTCGTAACCCACTCGAATAGTCGCATTAATACGGGTCTGGTGACCCCGGCTCGGCACGTCTCGTTAATGGATCGATGTGATACTTGACGAATAGGCTACGAGTGGCTACGATTCGTAACGTTAGTTTAACGATAGACTATTATTAGCCAGGGGGGGTCATGGCGCCTCAGAGCAAAAAACATCCGATGAATTTCAAACACATGCCGCAGATCGATGTTCCGCAAGGTCGGAATGGGAAGCACAAACAGATTGTGATGAAGATCCTCGCCGATCTCGATCAGGCTCAAGAAGGCGTCGCGCTGCAGGTGCCGTTGGCCCAATTGACGGAAAGCAAGGAAAGGGTTCGGTCTGCGTTGAACCGGGCGACTCGGAAGAGCGACCGCCGCGTCGCGACGGCCAGCGACGAGACGTTCCTGTACGTGTGGAACGAAACGTCGTAGCAGACAATGGCTCCGCCGAGGCTGAAGAAATCGTCGGCTTATTGAACTGAAAGAATCACATGGCAAAGCGTGAACGTGGCGAACGTGGTCTGCGAGGCATTCCCGGCCCTCCTGGTCCGGCTGGACCGAAGGGCGCAACAGGTGCTCGTGGGGCAATCGGCCCGCGTGGAGCTGGTGGGAAGGCTGGACGGCCAGGAGCGAAGGGCTCTTCTGGCTTGAAGGGCGCTACTGGTAAAGAACCACCGCAGCGTAAGAAGCTGCTCAGAGTCGTCCAGGTCCAGATAGACCGCATCGACCACGAATTACAGATTCAGATGACCAGGATGGCGCAGATTCAAGCCGATGTCGATCAGTTGCGCGCGAACCTCAAAAGCCTCGCCGGTGATTCAAACTGACCCACTACCGTTACCGCCCATGCCTTCCCGCGGGAGCAGGAAGCTGCGCGCGCGGCGGGCTGTGATGTCGTCATCGCGAAGCCCTTTGATTTGACGGCGCTCACTGATGCCTGGCGTCCGTCGCCTCGGATGGTTTGGCTGCATTCGGTGCGACAGCAGGTGCCGTCACATCGCGATCCCAACCTGTAACTATCCCCGCAGCCGATCCGTCGGCTGCGAAGATCCCCGGTACCCGGTCCGCATCCGATGTGCGCGTCCCACGCATGGGGACGTCGGAAGAATCGCCGCGCTAGGCTGGGTGTTTCAGACCTAGAAGTTGTTATGGCCGCGTTGGGTTGAGCGCAGAGTGCGCGAACGCTACTCACCATCGGGGCCTTCAGAGTCGTCCGCGGCGACGATCTCCAGCCCGTGCGCTCGTCGCGCGACGCGTGGAACGGCGGTCTTTGTCACTTGCGGGAGCAGGGACTCGTGGTGGCGAAGACCGTCACCATTAATCGAGAACCGATCGCCATCATCGTGTTGACACGCGACGGCAAGTCGCTCTTGGATGCCCATCGGGAGCGCGCCGAGAACGGCCGTCGCCAGGAGTTCACGCCGACTAGGTCAAGCCTTGTGAGTTGGCGCACGACGCCCAACTCTATCGCTCTTTCAGGCCGAAGCCGCCCGGATCGAAGCTGAGGGGGCCACATTCGGACAACGGGGTCCCGTTTGCGCCGGCGCATGCGCGTACGCGCTCAGCAAACTCGCGGTGTGGTGGCTTCGGCTTGGCATTGAGCTCGAGCGGACGCAACCGGCCATCCCGAGCAGAACGGCCGGCATGAGCGCATGCACTTGAGGCTGAAGAAGGAAGCGACCAAGCCCGCGCCGCCAACGTCCTCCAGCAGCAGGCGCGTTTCGATGCGTTTATCGACCAAATTCAACCGCGAGCGGCCCCATCAGGCTCTCGGGATGAAAGTGCCGGCCGACGTCTACGCGCGTTCGCCGCGCGTCTATCGGGGCCTCGACGAGCTCACCTACCCGAGCCGATGAGGGAAAGAATGCGAGTGTTACAGTTTAACGTCTAGCATCAATGGCGCGTCTGTGACAGGCGTCGCTATTCGCTGCTCTGCAAAGAGCTGAGTTCGACGGAGGCCGAGTACGACGTGCTCGATCACGTCGAGATCGCTCTTGCGCCGATCGACCTGCGTCTCGCGTCTCTCGTGGCGCCGGTCAGCTCGAGAGTTGTTGGCCACTCCGCAACACCTTCCGCACGTGTCGTGTCACCGTGGGGGGCCTTTTGGGCTGCCGTATCCGGCCGGGCATCCGCGCGCCCGAGGCGATCAGTTCATACGCCGACAGCCGGCCATCCGGGCCGCTGGACGTGGTGTCCGGACTGCCTGACGTTCGCTCCTGCTAACGGCAGGCGGCATGTTGACGCTTCACGGTGGTCAGCTGCACCGGTTGGATGTCGTAATTCTCCAGCGAAATCATGTCGTGCTCTTTGTCGTAGATGACTTTGGTTGCCACCGACATCTTGCCTTCACCTTCGCCGTCCGCGTTCAAGCGGAGCTCAATCACCGTAAACGGGTAGTCAATCGAGCGTGGCTGATTGGAGGCTTCCCAAAAGCCGATGCGACGATCGGTCACCAACACGACGCGCTCGCCCCCGTCGGGAAGCGGCATTCTCCTCGCGAAGCGGAGGTCCCAACTGAGGTTGCCAGGCGCTCCAAAATGACCGACCGGCCGTGCGTCCTGCAGCGCGTCGAGAAGCTTCTCGGGGCCGTTCTTCACAAAAGCGGCGATCAGCGCGTCGCGAGCCTTATCGGTCGACCAACGATCCACGGTGGTGTTGATATTACCGGCGGTCCCATTGTTCATGTTGACCGCGGTCGCGGTGTAGCGTTCTGGCGAACCTATCGTTTTGGGTGATACCGCGAATGCCACGAAGGTCGAAGCGATAACAACGAGCGATCGGGTGATGTACGGATACTGTCGAGGCATGTCGAGAACTCCTTTATTTCATCTGCTTCAAAGTTCTCGCCGCTGAGACGATTCTGGTTTATAAGGGGACGTTCAGGACCACTTAGTCGCGGCGCCCACCCCCGACTGCGATTCGCAGCCGCACCGCATCCCGCGGCGCATGAGCATCGACGTCGTTGTTGAAATAGGCATAGACCGGACGGCCGTCGCGCACTTGTGCGGCAAGCCAAGTGCCCCAGTGCTCGAGCACGCGGTCGTCGTATCGTCCGCGGTATTTCTGCGGCCCGTGAAAGCGGACATACACCAATGGTCCCACCGCCAGTCGTCCCGTGGCCGATCCGGCCATATCGTGAAGGCAGAGCGCGACATGGTGCCTGGTCAGCAGGGCGAATACTTCGTCGGTGTACCAGCTCGGATCGCGGAACTCGATGGCATGGCGCCGGCCCTTGGGCAGGCTGTGCAGAAAAGTGGTCAGGCGATCGACATCGATTCTCCATCGAGGCGGCAACTGATAGAGAATCGGCCCGAGGGCGCTACCGAGCGGGATCGCGCGTGACAACAACCGTGCGAGCGGTTCACGGGGCTCCTTAAGCTTCTTCATGTGCGTCAAGAAGCGGCTGGCTTTGAGGGCGAAGCGAAAGCTCGGCGGAACTTGCCGTCGCCAATTCGCGAAGATCGATCGCTCCGGTAGTCGGTAGAAGGTGTTATTGATCTCGACGGTGTTGAGATGGGTCGCGTAGTGCGCAAGCCAGCGAGCCTGCGGAAGGCCGGGTGGATAGAAGACTCCGCGCCAGTGCCGGTATTGCCAACCTGAACACCCGATCCGAACCTCCGGTCGCTGTGCCATCGCCTGCAAAGGTCCAAACCAGGCGGAAGGCGACCGTGCCAGTGACGACCGCCTTCTGCTCCCAACAAGAATCTCCCGGACAGCAGGGGAGCGTTCCACAACGCCGCCCTTCGGTAGCGCTACTTGCCGCGCTTGCTGTTGGTGCCCGACGACGATTTCTTCGACCCTGCGCCAACCGCCGTAGGCTCGCTCTTCTTCGATAGTCCGCGTGACGTGCCCATCAGCTCGCGGGCGATCTGCGTCAAGAGGCTGTCCGCGATTTCTTCCTCGGCCAGCGACTTGCTGAGCAGCTCGGCGATTTCCGGTTCACCAATCTGACCGGCCATCGTGCGCGCGGTGCCATAGGCAGAAATCTCGTAGTGCTCAACCTTCTGCGCCGCGGCGATCAGGGCCAGGTCGGCCGCGACGTCGTCCTTTTCCTCGCCCTCTTCCATTACTTCAACCCCTTCGGCGAGCAAGCCTGCCATGCCTTTGCATGGCTTCGGCTTGGCTTCGACGTCGAGCAGCGAGAAGGCTTCGTTCAGCCGCTGCACCTGATCTTCGGTCTCGGCGAGGTGCTTCTCGAAGGCGAATGCGAGTACTGACGCGTTGGCCCCTTCGATCATCTTCGGCAGACCTTTGAGCAGCTGCCCCTCGGCGTGAAGCAGATCCTGTAGCTGCTCGACGAGCAGCTCCTGCATCATGTCGGGCTCGCCGGCGGTGGAGGTTCGGCGATCGTCGACGGTTGGACCGTCTTGCGCGTCGACCGCGCGTAGATCCTTGAAGGCAGGCGACTCGACGAGTTCGAGGCCTTCCCCCTGGTTCCACGGACCGCGAGCGTCGATTTCGCCGTCTTCGCCTGCACCCGTGGAATCGTTGAAGAACTGGTCGACTAGCCCGGGGGTGGGCGGAATCTTGCCGATCGAGAAACGCGGCTTGCCCATGCTTTCGAGCGCGGCCGTGAACGCCTTCATATGCGTGATCTCGCGCGTCATCAGGAACTGCAGGGCATCCTTGGTGCCGGCGTCTTCAGTGAAGTTCATCAAACGCTCGTACACGATTTTCGCGCGAGCTTCAGCCGCGATGTTGCTGCGCAGATCGACGTCGAGCTCGCCGGTGATCTTCAAGTAGTCTGCGGTCCACGCGTTGCCCATGGAGTTGTACAGGTTGACGCCGCCGCCGCCCGCGATCGCGACTAAAGGGTCCGCTTCCGCCGCGTCGCGGTCGAACTTCATCGGTTTCAGATGCAGGCGGGCAAGCGCACCAACAATTTCGAGGTGGCTCAGCTCTTCCGTGCCGATGTCCATGAGCAAATCCTTGCGCTCCATGTCATCGCAATTCAACCCCTGAATCGAGTACTGCATGGCGGCGGCGAGTTCGCCGTTGGCACCACCGAACTGCTCCAGCAGCATGTTGCCGAACGCCGGGTCTGGTTGATCGACCCGCACGGTATACATCAGTTTCTTGACGTGGTGGTACATCGTTCACCCTAAATAGCCGACCCCGGAGATACGGGGGAGGCACTGCGGTAGTGAGCAAGAGAGAGACCGTCCAATCGCCTTGCCCGCGCGAATGTCTGCGCCTCTGATTGCGTATCCTTATGCTTCGGTCGTCGACGCGAAAACCTCGGAAAGTCTGCTAGTAGTCGACGGCGTTCGCTTCGTCCCCCAGCTTCTGGCCATTGCGCCACGTGTTCGCGCACAGCGGGTGCGCAAACGGCGACGGACCATCCGCGCTGGTGTAGATAATGTCGTCGGCGAACTCGCCCTTTTCTGGATCGAGTTGCGCAAGGTGGCGGATGCGCTTCGCGATCTCGTGGTCCGCGCAGGCGGTGTCACCGCTCACGCCGAGGCCGCCGACGCGCGTCTTGCCCCTGTAGAGTGCAACGCCGCCCCCGAAGGTGATCGAGCCTCCACAGACTTTGCCGACCGTTGCGGTCATATCGTTTGGCGTGGCCAGGCACTCCGCGCGAAACGGGTTGGGCTCTGCCACGCCCCACAACGAATGACTCGGTTGGGCGAGGGTATA
>Ga0184611_1000215_pt1 | contig 10386 bp, 7 predicted proteins | sample PLM3_5_coex_FD_133162 | JGI IMG/M metagenome (GOLD analysis project Ga0184611, IMG submission 133162) | Groundwater sediment microbial communities from an aquifer in East River, Colorado, USA - PLM3_5_coex | ecosystem: Environmental > Terrestrial > Soil > Riparian zone | place: USA: East River...
AGAATGCGGAAATAAATTACTGTACAAAACTTGTTGCAGCACATGATCCGGTTGCATATTCCCGCGATAGGTTCTCATATAAAACTCGTAACCAGATAAGGAATACAACAAATATCTCCACTGTGGTGCTTCACTTGGCAAATGAAGATTATAATTCACTTCCGCCAACTTTATATTTATCATGTCGGCAGAAATGACGGTGCGTTCCAAAAATTTGCCAATATTCAAAAAATTAAAACCTTCTTCCCGGCTCATCGTTGTATCAACAGTGCCATGGTATAACATGCCATGACGGATCAATGTATCCAATGCTGATAAAGGATCGCCAAAAGACACTTGTTCCTGTATATTCCTGTCACGGATCAAATGATAATATTCATTCAGGCATTGCCATACCTCTTTTGTAATATGATCCTGTACCGCTCTTGCATTTTCTCTTGCCTGTGTTATATTATTAATGACCGAACTGTTGTTTTCTTTATCATGCAGCAAATGTTCCAATACTTTTTGAGATGAAAATTCCAATTCATCAATTTGTTTCGGCTGCATATCGCCATATGTAAGCAACACTGATCGCCAGCTAAAAGCCTTCTCTTCACTTTGCGAAGCGACATAATTGGTCCGTAATAAGCGTAACATACCGTTGGTACGTTCCATATAACGTGCCATCCAGAAAATTGAATCAGCTACACGACTCAGCATAAATGTTACTACAGTTATTTTTTATTATGTGTTACCAGTTTCAGTAATTCTTATCTTCTTCTGTTGTGTCACTCACTTGTACATTTTGTAATTCTTTTGATCTTTTTTGTCCACCCCAATTTGAAATTTTCTTTGAATCGGACTGCTTCCCCCGTCCCGCCTTAGGCGGGAGGGATAATGAACATTTCCAATTAAAGAGCTTTTCAATTTAAAAAGCTGATCAGATCTAAGTCTCTCCGCCGCGGCGGAGGACAGCGGGTTACTTCCCCAACACCCAAGTATCCTTACTTCCTCCGCCTTGCGATGAATTAACCACCAACGATCCTTCACGCAATGCCACTCTCGTTAATCCACCCGGCACTATATCAATTCCATCCGGGCCATATAATGCATAAGGTCGTAAGTCAACTCTGCGTGGTTGTAAAACCCCATTTATATAACAGGGCGATGATGATAAATTAATTATTGGTTGCGCAATAAAATTTCTCGGATCTTCCTCGATCGCAATTTTAAATTCATCTATCTGTTCTTTAGTGGCGCTGTTGCCGATCAGCATTCCATAACCACCTGATTGATTCGTTCTCTTTATCACCATGTTCTCCATATTGGCAGAAACCATTTTACGATTTTCTTCAAGCGCCAAGGGATAGGTTGGAATATTTTTCAAAATAGGCTCCTCATTTAAATAATAGCGGATCATATCAGGCACATAAGCATAGATAGCTTTATCATCGGCAACGCCATTTCCCATTGCATTTACAATACTTACATTTCCTTTCCTGTATGCCCAGTAAAGTCCGGGCACACCCAGCATACTATCCGGACGAAATACCAAAGGATCAAGATATTCATCATCTACTCTTCTATAAATAACATCCACTCTTTTCAAACCTTTCGTGGTTTTCATAAACACACGGTTATTATCTACTACCAGGTCACGGCCTTCTACCAGCTCAATACCCATCAATCTTGCCAGAGTTGTATGCTCAAAATAGGCAGAATTATAAATGCCGGGAGTAAGCAACACGACAGTTGGTTCACCTGTTTGCCTGTTAGCAAGTGCCATCAGGTTTTTCAATAGTAAATTAGGATATTCTTTTACCGGCAATACGTTGTTACGGGGTAACTGGTCAGGAAAAATTCTAAAAGTAATTGTCCGGTTCTCTAACATGTATGAAACTCCAGATGGCGTTCGAAGATTATCTTCCAGTACATAAAACTTTCCATCATTATCTCTTATCAGGTCAACACCGGAAACGTGTGTGTAAATATCATGCGGCACTTCTACGTTCACCATCTCCCGCAAAAAATTGGGACAGGTATAGATCATTTTAGCCGGCACTATCCCATCTTTTACAATAAACTGCTGGTGATAAATATCTTTCAGAAAAATATTCAGCACTTTAAGTCGTTGTTTTATGCCTTCCTCGATCGTCTTCCATTCATCAGCCCGAATAATACGGGGAATAATATCGAAAGGAAATATTTTTTCAATGCCTTCCCCACTATTATAAACAGTAAATGTGATACCCTGGCTCATGAAGAGTTTTTTGGCCAGATCATCTCTGCGATTCATTTCATCACTAGAAAGATCTTCAATATTGCCTACAAAATTTTTGTAAGCATCCCGTAAGCCTTCGGGAGCAAACATCTCATCCCAAACATTGGGCTGTACATGATAAGAATGCAGAAAAGAAGAATCCTTCATTAAAATGAATTTACAAAAGAATTGATCAAAAAATCAGGGAAGCATTCGTTGAAGGGAAAATCAAAAGGGGCGGTGTTCTTTTACCCAGCTACTAATATAAGATGCAATTTCTGAAGTAGGTGTACCGGGAGCAAATAATTTTCCAACCCCATCGTCATTTAGTTTTTTCATATCATCATCAGGGATGATACCGCCACCGGTCAATAATACATCATCCATCTCTTTTTCTTTCATCAGCTTCATAACTTTTGGAAACACCGTCATATGTGCGCCGGATAAAATGCTGATACCGATCGCATCAACATCTTCCTGCAAAGCAGCATTCACCACCATTTCAGGTGTTTGGCGAAGACCGGTATAGATCACTTCCATGCCGGCATCACGCAAAGCAGTTGCGATCACTTTTGCACCGCGGTCATGACCATCGAGCCCGACTTTAGCAACCAATACACGAATGGGGCGTTTTATTTCTTTTACCGGCATAAAACAAAAATAGACGATTTATTTTATTGACTGAATTAACAGGAAGAATTACAACCTGAATGAAATAAACAATTATATTGGCTTATAATTATCTTTTATGGTCAATAATTTTGTTTCCGAGATCTCTTCTTATTTCCAGCACGAGGACTATTCGCTAGCCATTCGGCGTTTGCTGGACGTTTGTCTTGATATTAATAAACCAGCTTTGATACAAAAAGCGATCGATCTGAGTAAAATATATCATCGTACTGTAAAAGATAAACAGGAAACGTCAACAGAATTTTTAAATGCTGCTAAGGAACTGATCCAGCAGATCAGTTCTGAAACTATCACTTCCCCGTCTCCTGAACTTTTGGTTAGTGTAGAGGAGGTCTCTAAAACATATACTAATGGCAATTTTACATTGAGTCCAATAAGTTTCAGGGTTTCTACGGGTGATATACTGGGTGTAGTGGGGGAAAATGGAAATGGGAAAACAACCTTGTTGCGTTGTCTTGCCGGCCAATTGGCAATTGATACAGGCAGTGTTCATCACACACAAGTCAAAGAACCGGGGTATTATACCATAAAACACCAGGTGGCATTTATTCCGCAGCGAATTCCTCGTTGGTATGGATTGTTGAAAGATAATCTTCATTTTAGCGCTGCGATCGCCGATGTGCATGATGAAGAAAATGACCTGATGGTGAATTTCATGTTGGAAAGATTGGGTCTCAGTGCTTATGCAAATTACACATGGAATCAAATAAGCAGCGGTTATCGTACACGCTTTGAAATTGCAAGGGTTCTTTTGCAAAAGCCATCTTTATTAATATTAGATGAACCGCTTGCAAATCTTGATATCAACGCCCAGCAAACGATTCTTACTGATCTGAGATTTATGGCGAAGTCAATAAAACATCCAATGGGTGTTGTGCTTAGTTCGCAACAACTTCACGAGGTTGAAAAGATCGCAGATAATGTATTATTTATTAAAAGGGGCAGTTGCATGTTTCAAACCAAAGAAAAAACTGAAGCGGTTAAAAGTTATATACTGGAACTGGAAACTGTTACAGGGAGAGATGACCTGGTTCGTGTACTCGGGGACAAGGATATAAACATACAATTTAATGGAGGATTTTATACGATCACTTCTGCTTCATCCTCTGCGCAGGAAATGCTGAATAAATTGGTAAGCAGCGATGTGAGCATTACTTATTTCAGGGATATTACTTATTCAACAAAACGTTTTTTTAATTAAGCAATCATTTTAAATGGAAAATAAACAAGCCTTTTCTTTGATAAAAAAAATTGATCATTATTTATTAAAGAACCACCCGGTTACATGGTCATCAAGGATACACACTGCCGGTTTGTATGGAATTGGATTTTCAATTCTTGTAGCACTGCTTTCCTTTATAGTCCCAAATGATCCCCGCAACGGCACTACGATCTATTACTGGATAATATTGATAAGTATTATTTCTTTACTGGCATTTGTGTTTTGGATGATCTATTTATTACGATTCAATGTTTTTAAAAGATATGGCTCCTGGAGAATTACAGATACAGTAAAAACATTTGCTTTCTATTTCATTATTACTTTTATTATCATTTCATGGCCATTTATCCCCCCGGTTATTGAGAGTGTAAGAGCCAATATTGCTTATTCCAGCAATGAATTGACAAAGGATATTAATGAAATGAATATTAAAATATGTCAATTGGAAAGCGAAATTATCAGTACAAAATTCAAGAGAGATACGTTACAGGTTGATCACTACGTTAAAGGCATTCAAAGAAAAAACCCTGATCATGATGAAGCGGTGGATAATAATGGTAACGTATATGGTTATTATTATGTAGATACTGCGACCTTAAACATCAAGGTCAAAACTGCAGATAGTGTAAATAAATTGAGTGAATCGATGTATGTGATCTACGATTGTCCTGATTATTTATTCATTGATGAAATGAGCACAGATGATCACGGCAGCGTAAAATTATTTACGTCAATGGATCTTTACCGAATGGTGTTAAAGAATAAACAGCCAGTAGACAAGGAAAATTTAAGAAAAGACCTGGGAAAACTTTTTATAAAATACAGCCGTCTGCATGACCCCTCTACTTTATCTACTGGCATTGTAAGGAGGTATTATAACCAGGACCAGGGATATATGTCAAAGATCAATGAGAAATACGATTTAGATTTTGTGAACAGGGCTTTGAATAATATTACTGATAAAAAATACAGGTGGGATGAAGGTATGGTTAGTTTATCCATCAATATTGCTTATTATTTTACACTTGTGCTTTCATTGCTGGTGTTAATATACAGGCATACTACACGGCGAACATTCTTTCTTTCGCTATTAGCAGGAGTAGTTTTGTCGATCCTTACGGGAATTTTTATTGCCATGACATCGCATGGCGACTCCGTTTTTGATACATGGATCATTGCTTATTTTATGATCTTTATTCTTTTATCAGCATTTATTTTTAATAGTAAGACGCGGCATGCAATACCCGGTATTGGCTTAAACTTTTTAGTGCTAATGACGCCATTTATTCCTCTTGTGATCACTTCTATTTATTATGATTCACTCCGAAAAAAATATTGGAGAAACGATGAGATATGGGCGGAGTATGGGCACTATTTCAGGAATGAAAGATTCCATTATCATCTTGCACAAATTGGCGGTTTCTTACTTTTGATCTTGTTGCTTGCAACACTTTATCAGATGGCGTACAAAAAATGGTTTTCACTGCCTGAACAATGATCTTAAAATAATTGATCAGCGCATATACTTTCTCTTTAATTCAGCCACACCTTTTGTAATAATGCTGTTTAAAGAATCGTTACCATTCTCATATAAAAAAATCCTCATTCCATTCTCCCTGAAAAGTGGCATATTAATAGAATCTTTTATCGTCATTTTTTCAAATTGCTGAAAAACGATATCGTCGTTTTCCGGGATCCGGTGACCAACAAGTATTAAATTTCTTATATCATACTTATCTGGCATCCAAAAAAGAAATGATGCATTGTCACTGTACACTTCAGGCAACCCAGCTTCTTTTCGATAATAATTTAATGCTCCAGCCGAAAAATATCCACGGCAATAAACCAACGTTTTCATTTTTTGATCCTGCGGGAGGCTATTATAAACAGCTCCTGCTTTCAACGCTATTTCTTTCCATCCCATCATATCAGCAAAATCCTGTGGCAAAGAATGCATTTGCTGATCTTCCCATTTAAAACTTCCTGTTTTTTTTAAACCTGTTTTTTCATAATAATTTGCCAGCACTTCAGGTTTTGCCAATGGCATGATCAAGGGCATTGCAAATACACCTAATGCCAGTGGCAGAATGACCATTGCATACCTTGTCCATCGTAATCGAATCTCAGTAGCTTTTTCCAATTGATATGCGCCAAAGGCAAATAAGACGGGATAAGCCCCCAAAGCATAATAGTCTTTGCCTCTTAAAACGATCAGTAGTGTAATTACAAATAAATAAGTCCAGGCGATAAAACGAGACTGTTTTCCTTGTTCTTTAAAAATTATAAATATCAATCCTGCGATCCAGATAAAAACACAAGGCAGGTTCATCATAAACTGGCTGATAATAAAACCTAAGGCACTATTATATTTTAACTGTTCTTCCTGTAATTCGTTCATATGACTGACAACAGGAAAACGGTGAGCATACTGCCACCAAATATTTGGAAGGAATATCAGCAAGCCAATGAAACAAGCAAAATAAAAGTGTTTGTTGAGAAATATTTTTCGTTGTCGTGTAAACAAGATCCCCCCAAGGATACTTAAAGTGTAAAATGCAACTGAATATTTACTCATCATTCCGAGTCCCACGGAAATGCCAAACACATAAAGCCATTTGTTTTGTTGAGTTTGAACAAAGCGAATAACGGAGAAGGCCATCAATGTCCAGAAGAATACATCAAGAAAGCCTGGCATGAATAAAAAGAACAAACGCATATAGCCATCTATCATAAAGGGAAGCCAGCCAAGAAACAACGCAAATAATCTTCCACCTAAAGAAAGAATGATTTTTCCAACTAACAAGAACGTTAAAGCACCAAATAAAGCAGGCCATATTCTTATCCAAAACATGCTGGCACCAAAAAAATTTGTGATCCATGCAAACACGCTTAGTAATGGAGGTATTTCCATGTAGCCCCAATCCATATGATGTGCTTCTGCGAGATATAAGTATTCATCACGGTGCGGTTGGTAAAAACTATCTTGTAAGAAAAAAGGAGCTATAAGTTTAATAATAGCCAGTATAAAGAGAAAATTCCTTGCTGACCTTATTGAAGACATAAGTTTCAAGATAATTATTTTCCGGGTATTTAATAAATTACAGTATGCAATACAGAAAATTTGGAAATACAGACCTGGTCGTTAGTGAAATTGGTTTTGGTGCCTGGGCCATTGGCGGCGGAGCAATGATCGGTAGCACGGCAATCGGGTGGGGTGATGCAGACGATAATGTTTCAATAAAAGCAATTCATACTGCATTAGATGCCGGAATTAATTTTTTTGATACTGCAGATATTTATGGATTAGGTCATTCGGAAGAGTTGTTGGGTAAAACCATCGATAATAAGAAGGAAATCATTATTGCAACAAAAGTGGGTAATGTTTCAAGAAATGACCAGTTTACTGTTGATTATTCAAAAGAATATATTTTCGGAGCTTGTGAAGCATCTTTGAAAAGACTTAGAAGAGAAGCGATAGATTATTATCAACTACACTCAGCAAGAATACACCATTTGCAACAGGGGGAGTGTATCGCGGCAATGCAACAACTGGAGCAACAGGGCAAAATAAAATACTGGGGAATTTCATTAAACACATTTGATCCATTGCCCGAAGCAGATTTTTTTATACAAAGTAAGATAGGAAACGGGTTTCAGTTAGTATTAAACTTACTCAATCAGAAAACTTTGCCATTATTGAAACGATCAGCTGAGGATGGATATGGAGTGATCGTAAGAATGGCTTTGCAATTCGGATTGCTTACGGGCAAGTTTGATAATGAAGTAAATTTTTCTGCAAATGACCACCGTAAAAACAGGGTAACAAAAGATGTAATCGATGCTTCAAATAATGCATTGAGCCCAGTTTGGGCGTTATGTAAAAAGTATAATTGTAGCAAAACGCAACTCGCATTAAGTTATATTCTCAGTTATCCTCAAGTATCAACCATCATTGCTGGTATAAGAACTGCTGAACAGGTGCAACTAAATACAACAGGTTTATTTCAATTGGGCACTGATGACAGATCAATGATTGAACAACTGGGTGCAACAGATTTTGTTCAGGTGATGGATTTGATACAAAAACAAGGTTAAGCAAAAGCTGTAAGGGCTTTTTTGATCCGGTTGATCGTTTCTTCTTTTCCTAAAATTTCTGCAATATCAAATACACCGGGTCCGAATTTTCCACCCACAAGCATAATACGGAGGGGAAGCAATACTTCTCCTGGCTTTATTTGATTTGCAGCAGCTATTTCTTTGAAACTGCTTTCAAGTGTAATTGCTTTCCAGTCATTATTCAATTCATAATTACGGATCATTTCAGCAAAGAATAGTTGCTTGGCTTCATTCCATTTTGGTTTCATTGCATCCACATCCCATTTGTCCGGTGATATAAAAAAGAAATACGACTGGTCATAAAAATCTGTAAGTAGTGTACAGCGATCTTTAACCAATCCAACGACTTTGTCTAAAATAGAACCATCAATAGCAGTGATACCTTTTTCAAGCAAGAGACTCATAACTGTAGACTGTAGACTGTCGACTGAGGACCTCTTTATCCATTCATGATTGAACCATTTTGCTTTTTCATAATCAAATTTAGCTCCACCACTATGGACTCTTTCAATAGAAAATTTTTCGGTCAGCTCTTCTTTTGTAAATATTTCCTGCTCGGTTCCATCATTCCAGCCAAGTAGTGCAAGTAAATTAATAAAGGCCTCAGGTAAAAATCCTTTTTCTTTAAATCCCTCTGTTAACTCATTTGTTTTTGGATCGGTCCAGCTCATAGCAAAAACAGGAAAGCCATATTTGGCCCCGTCACGCTTACTCAACTTTCCACTTGGACCCAGTATTAATGGAAGATGAGCCCATTGCGGCATTTCATTTAAACCAAATAAATATTTCCATAATAAAACATGTACCGGTGCACTGGGAAGCCATTCTTCTCCGCGAAATGCATGGGAAATTTTCATCAGGTGATCATCAACAACCACGGCCAAATGATAAGTTGGCATTCCATCCGCTTTCAGTAAAACCTTATCATCAACTGTGGAAGTGTCAAAACTTACTTCTCCACGTATGATATCAGTAAAGGAAACCGTTTCATGCTCCGGCATTTTTATTCTTATTACATGTCTGACACCTTCCTCAAGTAATTTCTTTGTTTCGTCAGTAGTTAGTGAAACTGAGTTCCTCATTTTCATTCTTATGCTACCATCATACTGCGGTGAGGGATTTTGATCTGTCTTGAAATCATGCCGCATTTTTTCCAGATCTTCAGGAGTATCGAATGCATAGTAAGCATGTCCATCTTCTACTAATTGTTCAGCATATTTTCTATACAGTTCTTTTCTTTCACTCTGACGGTAAGGGCCATAATTACCGCCATGTGCTGAACTTTCGGTTGGCTCAAGCCCCGCCCATTTTAAACATTTAAAAATATAATCTTCGGCCCCGGCCACATAGCGACCTTGGTCTGTGTCTTCAATTCTCAATATAAAATCACCATCATGTTTTTTTGCAAAAAGATAATTGTATAGAACAGTTCTCATTCCGCCAAGATGCAAACCACCGGTTGGCGAAGGTGCAAATCTTACCCGTACCCTTTTATCCATAGATGGCAAAGATAAGTTTCGGAAATCTTCAATAGCCAGCAATAAAAAAACCGTCCGAAGACGGTCTTTGATTCGTGGGCTCGGATAAATTATGGTAGCAGTATCGTTCTTGGTGGATTACCATCAATAGTTATCGTCGCAATATTGTCGCAAGTGCCATCACCAAAATCCAAAATGGCGAAATGGTTCGGTCCTTGTATTTTCATTTTACCTTTAGTAACATTATGACAGGTTGTTTTCTTTTCAAGTGCTTCTAATATCGTTACGGTCCTTGTTTTACCGGCAGGGTTTGTTACAGTATGATTACCGGTAACTGAATACACGTCATCTAAAAGATTCAACGGAGTATTTGCGCCAGCTGTTTGTACAACATTTTTAGTTCCTTCATGTGTCCAGGAGTAACCGCCAAAAGGCTCGATCACCCGGCCATTTGTAATTTGTCTTGTCCAGCTTACACCATTTGGTGTGCTGGTATTTGTCCAGGTAATAGTTCCTTCTACTTTAAATCCTGCTGCATAATAATTATCAAATGTCATCACAGCAGTGCTGCCTGGGTTATGCACGTAATCAGAAAGTGTGATATTGATCTTTCCTTTTCGTAAAATTCCATCTGCGCT
>Ga0184611_1000216_pt1 | contig 10380 bp, 10 predicted proteins | sample PLM3_5_coex_FD_133162 | JGI IMG/M metagenome (GOLD analysis project Ga0184611, IMG submission 133162) | Groundwater sediment microbial communities from an aquifer in East River, Colorado, USA - PLM3_5_coex | ecosystem: Environmental > Terrestrial > Soil > Riparian zone | place: USA: East River...
ACCGGTTGGTTATTTCAGAAGATATTTTTGAATCAGCGACAGAACCGCTGATGTCGGCCATTTGTATTCGTTATAAAGGAAATAATCTTCACAAACAACAACTTAGCAAACTGCACTACCAGGTAGCGGGTCAGATAGAGGCGGAAGGTCAATTTTGGTTTGCTACAACCGAAATGAAAGGAAAGACATGGTTTCGAATAAATCCGGTAAACATTTACACAACACAAAAGCACATGGAAGAATTGTATGCTGTACTGAAACAAAAATGCAGAGTAGCGGAAATAACCATAAAAACAGAAACTGTTACAGTTTAACCAATAGCAATGCTTTTTGTTGTTCCCCTGTCCTTGTAAAACCACCACGCAATATAGGAGAGCGGTATACCAATGGCCGCGATTAATATGCCCACCTGAATTAAGGTTTTTGCAACCATTGGCGGGTATTTACCAATATGGGTATTTGGAACAACAACCAGGTTCATAACACACCAAACAAAACAACCGTACAGGATGCCTGTAACCAGGCGGTTTGTTGATAAAAAATGTAGCCGCGGATAAATGAGAAAGAAAAAAATGGTAAAGCTGTAAGCAACGATAAAATGGAATAATACTCCCATCGCTATCATGGATTTATCAGAATAAGCTCTTTCTTTTCCAAATGCGGCACTTGCAATGTAATTGAAAATCAATGCCGGGCTTTTGTCACTGTTAAACATGAAATTAATAATTGCTGCAGTGATGTCGAGATATCCCACAAAAAGTCCAGCCCATAAAATGGTAACTAATAAATTTTTTGTCTTCCGTTGCATTGAGTAGTTGTATATCTAAATATAAGACACAGAATGTTAGGCGTCTCCCTATAAAATCACACCTGCGTTGATTTATAATGATTAATTTATACTTTTCGGTAATGAGAAGCGTCGGAAAAAAAATTTTAGCAATACTCCCTGTTGTTGCGCTAGGGTTTTTTTATTTGCGCAGTCATTATGAAACATACAACCATCTAGGGAACAAGCGCTTACTTTTGCTTGCGCTGACAATCGGTTTGTTTTACGGATGGATTTTTTTGGAAATTTTAAACCGGAGACAGAATGGTTTTTTGATGCTGTTAACCCAGGCGAGCTTTTATGTTTACGTTTTCATGGTGCTCACACTAACGGGTTATTTTATTTTGTTTAGGGAATTATCCACGCATGACTGGTGGCATAAAATGATGGTGCGAATTTCCCGCAAAGACCACGTAAACTTTGAGCTTTTCCAAATGTTCAAGATATATAAAGTTTACAGTAAACAGGTTTTGGGGAATTTCATAATGCTGGCACCGCTGGGATTTTTTTTGCCTTTACTGTATAAAAGAATTTCAAATATTGGGGTTGTTGCAATTGTAAGCCTTCTGGTGTCCGGTTCAATTGAACTGCTTCAATTAATTACCAGTTTTCGAAGTGCCGATGTGGACGACATTTTTTTAAATACATCAGGAGCCTGTATCGGCTTTGTGATCTATAGAATTATATTACTTATTTTAAGAACCGCAGGTCAACCTACAGTCGCAGCTCCCGCAAATAGCTAATGGCATAATCTTTTAATCGATTGTGTGCATATGGAACAAGTTTCAAACAAGCCAATCATTCTATATGCGGAAGATGATTTTGATGATTTCGAATCACTAAAAGAGGCATTGAACCAGGTGAACGACAGGCAATTATTACTACACGCCAAAAATGGCGAGGAAGCAGTTTCTTTTATTGAAAATGCCACGATGTTGCCTTCACTAATTGTTCTGGATCTGAACATGCCTGTTATGGACGGCAAAGAAGTATTGCAATGGCTCAAGCAACGACAGGCATACAAGGATATCCCGGTTATGGTGTTTACCACATCGTCCAGGGAAGATGATATTAAACTATGTCAAAAGCACAATTGTACATTTTTCAGAAAGCCAACCTTATATCGTGATCTTTTACATGTAGCCCGGACCATGCTTAAATTGTGTGAGAAATCCCGCGTTTAGTTTTTCACTTTGATATAGCCCCATCCTTCTCTTTGCCTGGAAATGATTTCATAAATCCCGTCCGGAACCGTGGTCACTCCTTCTATTAGCTGGCTTTTATCTATGCCCTGGTTTTTCATAGCAACCTGGCACACCCTAAAAGCAATATTTTTATTTTGCGCTAACCTGGCCACTTCGTCCACTACAATTGATCGACCTTTTGTTACTAAACTCAATCCCTGGCCATACATAACAACCTCGAGTTGTGCAGTGGGTTCTGCTTTGGAAACTTCATTTACCCAGCGGATAACCGCTCTTTGATCGTTACTGTCCTTACTGGTAAGGTCGAAAACAACTCGATAGTCTTTTTGGCTGAGTGCCAAAAAAGAAGCAAGTACCAGAGAAGTGAGCAGGAAAAAATGCTTTTTCATAACAGAGGTTTAGTAATTAAAAGTTACGATTTCTCCACGACATCAAATTTGTACCATCTTTGCTTGAGTATCATTATGGAAGTTTTTGTAAAAGAGGATTCAATTGTCAGAAAAATCTGGGGCAATAGCGATACGGTGCTTTTTATCTTTGCCGGCTCCGCTGCCGAATTTGCTTTGAACAAGGCGGTGGATTGGTTGTATTTTACTGGCAAGCTTCCGGCAGACCCCATTGGCCGACTATTTTCAACCGTCAATTATGCAAAACAGATCATTTTTGCCAAAACAGTAGATGCTATTCAAACCATAGATCATATCAATTACATTCATAAGGCAATTGAAAGCAAAAGAGGTTATAGCATTCCGGACTGGGCTTATCGCGATGTACTGTTTATGCTTATTCACTATTCCGTTGCTTCGTTTGAATTACTGGAACGAAAGCTCACTGAAGATGAAAAAGAAGAAGTGTATGATGTTTTTTATCGAACCGGAAGCAGGATGGGTTTACAGGAGCTTCCTGAAAGTTATACAGAGTGGTTGATTTCAAGAGACGAACACTTAAAAAATGATCTTCAGAAAAGTAAATACAGTATAGATCTTTTCAGGCAATACAAAAAAAGTTTAGGAGCATTGCGATATAGAATATTGTTGGAATCACAGATGTTGGTTGTGCCGGATACCGTTAAGCAATTATTAGGTTTTCGAAGATTTTCTTTGTTGACACCGGCAGTCCCTGTTTATAAGCTTACCCGCAGATTGAAACTAGACAGTTTTATAAAAAACATACTTCTTCCTTCTGCCTATAAAAAGGAAATCAAGGAACTGGATGTAGTAACTTAAAATTGACAGTTGCTTATGGCGATCTGGCACAAACCTTATACCCTTACGGAAGCCCGGCAACGGGTTAGCGGTACTATGGTGGACCATATTGGCATTACCATTACAGAAGTGGGACAAAATTTTTTAGCAGGGACTATGCCTGTTGACCGACGCACGGTTCAACCGATGGGGATTCTTCATGGAGGTGCTTCTGTGGCCCTGGCCGAAACTCTGGGAAGCCTGGCAGCCAGCATGGTAGTGGACAATGAAAAAAATTATTGTGTAGGATTGGATATTAACGCCAATCATATAAGGGCTGCTAAAAATGGCATTGTTACAGGCATTGCGAAACCGATACACATTGGATCGTCAACACAGGTGTGGAGTATTGAGATAACTGACGAAGAAAACCGCCTGGTTTGCATTAGCCGCTTAACAATGGCGGTGCTAAGTAAAAAAATATAGTTATTCCTCTGCTACTTCCAGGCGTGGAAGTGTAAATGAAAAAATGCTGCCTTTCCCCTGTTGACTTTCAATATGCATTTGTCCCCCATTTTTTTGCAGGAATTCCCTGCATAACATCAATCCCAATCCGGTTCCTGCCTCACTTGAAGTACCTTTTGTTGTGTAGAAATTACTTTCCTGTATTTTTTGTATTGCCTCTTTACTAATTCCTACACCTGTATCCTGAACATAAACCTCAACAAAAGATGAAATTTCAGTCACTCCTATTTCAATATAGCCTTGCGATGGGGTAAACTTAATGGCATTGGATAGGAGATTGCGAAGAATAAGATTGACCATTTCTTTATCAGCGTAAACATAAACCGGGCATGTATTTTTATTCTCAATATAGATTTGCTTTGCTTCCGCCTGCAAACGCAGCAATTGTAAAACTTCATTGATCATTTTAGACAAATCCAGTTCTTTGAGGTTTGCAGCACTCGACTGCATTTGCGTTTTTGACCACTGTAATAAATTTTCCATTAACCCAATGGTATAATTCAAATCCATGAGCACATCGGGTACTATTTTTTTTATTTCCGGTGCCGGTGTATCCTTTTGATGCATGTTTTTAAATAGGTTTCTTAAGGCATACATCGGTGAACGCAAGTCATGGGAAATAACTGAAAACAATTTTGTTTTAAGTGAATCTAATTCTGCCAATTCAGTGGTTGTTGCTTCCAGCAATAACTTTTGCTTACTGATCTCTACATTTTTGCGATGCAACGATCTTTGCTTTAATAATAGCCTGAACTGGTAACTTGCGTTTTCTCTTTTAATCAGGTACAGTCCATAAAAAATAAATGCTAATGAAATCAAATGATTGCAGAAGAAAAGCAAACGGAATTCTTGCTCCACGTTGTACTTAAAAAAGCTAAGCATAACGGCAAGCACAAAATAATTGATCATGGAAAGGGCTACAGCAAATAACATATATCCCATGTCCTGTAAAAAGAACACCGCCAGTACTCCATACAAAAGAAAGTTCAGCTCAATTCCGGCGTTCATGCCTTGCAGGTACACAAACCCTGTTAAAAAAGGGTAAAGTATAAAGTAGCACAGCAGTGCCGATTGGTGCTTCTTTTTATAATTAAAAATCAATGCCCATGCACTCACTGTCACGGGCAAGCATGTTAAAATCCATGTATGAAACGGTATGTTATCCTTATGAAGCCAGCCAATAATGGGAACAATTAATCCTGTAAGTAGCTGGAAGAAATTAAGTTGGTTAAAGACACCAAGTTTTCGTTTGTCGTAGTAACTCATTTGGTCAACAACGCCAATACTTCGAACCCTCTGTAAAAAGTCATTGTAAATCTGCCTGACGGTTTGAATAGCTTCACCAAAATCGATCGATCGCACTTTTTGCTGGAAAGAGGATATCTTCTCTAACAGGATGTCCATAAGGTGGATGTGGTTGGTAAGGTGCTGGCAAAATAGAAATTTTACCTCGTAAATTCAAAGACCTTAACCGTGAAATTTATTGTTTTGGGCCTGTTTTGAAGGTATGTACACGAGTATTTAAGGGAAAACCCATAAAAAAAACAATAAAATGCACCATTACAGCTTTTGTTTTTTTAATATATTCCAAAACAAAATTGCTGTTTCAATCTGATATGAAATAAAAGGCGTCGCGATACAGCTGTCTACTGGGTTTCTACTGCATATAGTTCTGTTGGAGGGCAAACACATATTAAGTTTCTATCTCCATACGTATCATTTACCCTTGAAACGGAGGGCCAGAATTTATTTTGTTTCACATAGTCCAACGGAAAGGCAGCCATTTCTCTACTGTAGTTTTTATTCCAATCGTCACTACATACCACAAACTGGGTGTGCGGAGCATTTTTTAATGGGTTGTCTTTCTTATCAATCTTGCTTTCCTCTATCATTATAATTTCCCGGCGAATACTCAATAATGCATCGCAGAATTTGTCGAGTTCCAGCTTGTCTTCGCTTTCTGTTGGCTCAATCATAATTGTTCCTGCAACAGGGAACGACATGGTGGGAGCATGAAAACCATAATCCATCAATCTTTTAGCCACATCCACCGCTTCTACTTCGGCAGATTTTTTAAAGGGGCGCAGATCAACAATGAATTCATGAGCACAAGCGCCATGGTGGTTGGTGTATAAAATGTCGAAGTGTTCTTTCAATCGTGCCAACATGTAATTGGCATTTAAAATGGCGTATTGGGTTGCACTTCGAACACCACCTCTTCCCAACATTCGTATGTAAGCATAAGAAATTAAAAGAATAGAAGCTGAACCATATTGTGCGGCACTAACTGCATTAGTGCCTTTTCCTTTGTTGAGTGCTGCGCCTTTTAACTCCACATGACCGGGGAGAAAAGATGCAAGGTGTTTTTTTACACAGATGGGTCCCATACCGGGGCCCCCGCCTCCGTGAGGAATGGAAAATGTTTTGTGAAGGTTGAGATGGCAGACATCAGCCCCTATTAAGCCGGGAGCAGTAAGTCCAACCTGTGCATTCATATTCGCACCATCCATATATACCTGGCCACCATGTTGATGTACAATCTCGGTTATTTCTATGATCGTTTCTTCGTACACACCATAAGTGGATGGATAAGTGATCATGATGCCTGCAAGCCTGTCCTTGTTTTGAGCTGCTTTAAGTTTCAAATCGTCAACATCTATGTATCCGTTGTCTAAAGCTTTCACAACCACTACATCCATGCCCGCCATTACGGCGGATGCAGGATTTGTTCCATGAGCAGAAATAGGGATCAACATTACATCACGATGATGATCGCCACGGCTGTCATGGTAAGCTTTTATGGTAAGTAGTCCGGCATATTCTCCCTGGGCGCCACTGTTGGGCTGTAAACTACAGGCATCAAAGGCAGTGATTTCGCATAAATATTTGCTTAATTCACGAACAATGAACTGATAACCTTCTGTTTGGTCCTGCGGAGCAAATGGGTGGATCCTGCTCCAGTGCATCCAACTCAGCGGAATCATTTCAGAAGCTGCATTCAATTTCATAGTGCAGCTTCCCAATGGAATCATGCCATGCACTAAAGAAAAGTCTTTACGCTCAAGCGAGTGTATATAACGCATCATCAGTGTTTCGCTGTGATAACTATTAAACACCGGGTGCGTTAAAAACTCCGAAGTTCTTGTCAATGCTGTAGGAATAATATCCAATGTTTCTTCGTGTTCAATAGAATAATCTACGGGGTCCACATCGTTTACAAAAGAATTAATAACATCAAAAAGGTCTGATGTAGTTGTAGTCTCGTCCAAAGAAATTCCGATGTACTGGTTACCAAAATAACGAAAGTTGAGTTGTTGCCTTTCTGCTTTTTCGCGATAAGGTGCTACATCGTTAACCTTCACAACAACTGTATCAAAGAAATATTCATGAAGAAGTTCGTAACCTCTTTCTTCCAGTGAATTGGCTAATGTTTGAGTTAACAAAGCCACTCTTTTTGCAATATTTCTTAAGCCATTAGGTCCATGGTACACTGCGTACATTGCAGCCATGTTTGCTAATAATGCTTGTGCAGTACAAATATTAGACGTGGCTTTTTCCCGTTTAATGTGTTGCTCTCTTGTTTGCAAAGCCATCCGTAACGCGTGGTTGCCTTGTGCATCCACACTTACTCCAATAATACGGCCTGGCATACTGCGTTTGAATTCACCTTTTGCGGCAAAAAAAGCTGCATGAGGTCCGCCAAAACCAAGAGGCACACCAAAACGTTGTGAAGAACCACAAGCTACGTCTGCTCCTAATTCTCCCGGTGGGGTTAATAAAGTAAGCGCCAGAAGGTCAGTTGCCATGGCAACATAAGCTCCTTTATCATGGATATGTTGAATAAAGCTTCGATAATCGGCAACGGCACCTTTGTCATTTGGATATTGAACCAGGGCACCGAAATATGTAGTGTCAACCTGCACAGTTTTATAGTCACCAAAGACCACCTCAATACCAATTGGAATAGCCCTTGTTAAAATAACATCTTTGGTTTGAGGGAAGGTTTCAGTATCTACAAAAAATTTGGGACGGCCCGGGTTTGCATGGTCTTTATTTAATAACCCGAAAAACATGGTCATTGCTTCCGCTGCAGCAGTTGCTTCATCCAGCAAGGAAGCATTGGCGATGGGCAAACCAGTCAGATCGCTCACCAGGGTTTGATAGTTCAGCAGGCTTTCCAGTCTGCCCTGTGAAATTTCTGCCTGGTAAGGGGTGTATTGTGTATACCATGCCGGGTTCTCAAAAATATTACGGAGGATCACACTGGGTGTAATGGAGTCATAATAACCCTGGCCGATGTAATTTTTGAAAACTTTATTTTTTAAGGAAACTTCTTTAATGTGCGACAAATATTCGGCTTCACTCATGGCTTGCGGAATATTGAGCTCATCTTTCATGCGAATACCCGGCGGTACGGTTCTGTTCACTAATTCATCTAAGCTGTTAACGCCAATTGCTTTCAGCATTTCCTCTGTTTGGCTTTCATTAGGACCGTTATGGCGTTGTTGAAATTCCTTGGATTGGGCTTCAAATAAACTCATGTATTATAAACTCCTTTTATTCCGATGTTTCGGCTCGCAAAGGTAATGTAGGAAACGCTTATTTTTTTCATTGTTATGGCTGCATTCCAGGTGATATTAAGCATTAACATTTTCGTGAGTTTTTTTGTTTTAGGTGACTATGGTTCCACTATTTCTGGACTTAGTACAGGTGGTATTTGCTGATAAGAGTTACCCGGTTCCAGGTACTTTATTTTAAAATAAGCTGGTTCTGCGACTTCCTTTCAGAACCAAACTTTACCTGGCATTAACTTTTGTTTTCGGTTCTTTGCAAAATGGCCGATGATGTTTTACACAACTGGCAAAAAAAAAGTAGTGACAAACAAAAGCATTTCAAAAACTTTTTGGCAAAAGCTGAAAAGAACAAAGTTTTGAAGCAATTGCCGCAGTGGCACGATGAAGCCTTTGAAAAAGTGAACTGCCTTCAATGCGCTGCATGTTGTAAAAATTATTCACCACGCTTTAAAACCCCTGACGTCAAACGCATCAGTAAACACCTTGGCATGAAGGAAGGAGTTTTTATAGAAACATATCTAAGGGTCGATGAAGATGGAGATTTTGTAGTCAAATCTTCTCCCTGCCCATTTTTAGGCACCGATAACCTTTGTTCTGTTTATGATGTTCGTCCCTCAGACTGTGCAAGATTTCCCTACACCAATGAGGATGTATTCATAAAAAGACAAAAGCTCACATTAAAAAATGCAAGCTTTTGCCCGATTACTTTTTATGTGCTCGAAAAATTATCTTCTACTTTGAAGTAAGCTCATCATAGGCAGCGGACAATGGTCTTTCAATTCCCTGGCCACTCCATTCTGTTACTCCCGGTATTGTGGTATTTTTAATAAACTCTTCTTTGCTTACACCTTTTTTAATTTCCTGTTCAGTAAATAACAATACTTTACCCAGGTAATCCTGGAATTTTTTTACATCCTCAATGGTCCCAGTTTCTTCGCCAGCATTTAATGAATGGCCAAAGATGATAATAGAATTCTTATCAGCTTTCCTGGTGATCTTATCCAGGTCTTTGATCCATTGCGAAATATTGGCTCCTGCACCTCTATCCACAAACGGATGGCGTTTATTGAACATCAAATCACCGGCATGAAAGATATTTGCTTTTTCAAAATGGTAAATGGCATCTCCATTCGTATGGCCTGCACCATAGTAATCGGCCTTGATCGTCTCATCGCCCAGTTTCAATTTCCAATCTTCTGTAAAAGTTATATCGGGCAGTAACTGGTCAGCTAATTTATTGCTCTTTTCTGCAGCAGCCTTCTGATTTTTTAAAGAATTTTCATGGGCAACCACGTGCTCAACTATCCCCTTAAACGCTAAGTTTCCTGCAGTATGATCACCATGATGGTGCGTGTTCAACAAATAACGAAAAGGGCTGGTGTTTCTTTTTTTTAAATCTTCAATTAAGTGCTGCGCCGTGTCCGGAAACTGGGCATCAACAACAACAACTCCTTCCTTACTTAATAAGAATCCAATTGTACCACCACGTTCTGTAAAAATACCTACATCATTTCTCAGCATCTTGATATTGTAATCGAACCGGTTTAACATACTGGCCAGCGCATTTTTTTGAAACAACAATGCCGAAGCGGAAAGCATGCCAGTAGATCGAAGGAAAGTGCGGCGGTGCATGATAAAAGTTTAAGTGATTAACAGTTTCAATTTTTGAATGGAGACGTGACCCTTGTTAGCTTGCAAGTCTCAATATTCGAATTTACGTAATCTTGGTGCTTTGATCCATGAAATAATCACTACTACAACAGTCATGATGCCACCAAAAATGATGGCGGGTTGTGCACCACCAAAGATCTTTGCAGTCATCCCACTTTCGAATTGTCCTAATTCATTTGATGAATTTATGAACATGGAATTGACTGAGCTTACCCGTCCCCGCATTTCGTCAGGGGTGGTAAGTTGCAAAATTGTTCCCCTGATCACCACACTAATCCCGTCCAACATTCCTGCAATTAATAATGCAAGAAATGACAGCACATAAAAGTTAGACAAGCCAAAGGTGATAATACAAAGGCCAAAGCCTGCCACCACCAATAACAAAATAACTCCCT
>Ga0184611_1000218_pt1 | contig 10337 bp, 9 predicted proteins | sample PLM3_5_coex_FD_133162 | JGI IMG/M metagenome (GOLD analysis project Ga0184611, IMG submission 133162) | Groundwater sediment microbial communities from an aquifer in East River, Colorado, USA - PLM3_5_coex | ecosystem: Environmental > Terrestrial > Soil > Riparian zone | place: USA: East River...
TGTACTATAATAGTTCTATTTAGCTTTTTGTTCTCACAGAATTCACAGATTTCCACAGAAAAAATCTGTGAACATCCATGTCATCTGTGAGAAATATTGACCATTCACTATTCACGATTACATTTGCACAAACACCCTTCATGGCCGACATGCATTATCACGATTATTTGCAGCTTGATAAAATTCTCAATTCACAATTTCCGGAAAGTGAAAAGCAAAATTTATCCGCACACGATGAAATGCTTTTTATCATTATTCATCAAACCTATGAACTTTGGTTCAAGCAACTTCATCATGAAGTGGATGCTGTTGCAGCAATTATGGGAAAACCTGCATTGAATGATAATTCTCCCGAACTGCAAACTGTTGTTCATCGGCTCAATCGTTGCGTTACTATTTTAAGAGTGCTTGTTCACCAGATAGACATCATGGAAACAATGACACCAATGGATTTTCTTGATTTCCGTGATATGCTTCGACCGGCATCAGGTTTTCAAAGCTGGCAGTTCAAACAACTCGAAGCAAAGCTGGGATTAAAATTCGATCAGCGTCACGGCAAAGAATATTACACAGCACAATTAAGAAAAGAACATGTTGACATAATTAAAGATTCAGAAAGCGATAAGTCATTACTTGAACTTATAAATAATTGGCTTGAAAGAATGCCATTGGCGCCACCATTATCTGATGATTCAAATTCTTTCTGGCAGATCTACCGTAATAGCTATCATGGAAGTTTAGCAGAAGCTGAAAAGGGAAACTTAGTAGCATTAGATGAAGTTTTCTTTAATCTCAAACCTCAAACCCCAAACCTCAAACAGCTTTCGCATGCTGCATCACGAGCCGCCTTATTCATCATGCTGTACCGTGGTTATCCATTATTACAACAGCCTTTTCAATTGCTGAATTGCTTACTGGAAATAGATGAACAATTAAGTTCATGGCGCTATCGTCACATGAACATGGTTCATCGAATGATCGGAACAAGAATAGGAACAGGAGGAAGCTCGGGTAAAGATTATTTAAAAGCCGCAGCGGACAAACATTATATCTTCCGGGAAATTGCCCAACTCAATAGCTTCCTTATCGAAAGAAGAAAACTACCAACACTATCCAATGAAATGGAAATGCGCTTAGGATTTGTTCATCAATGATCTTAGAAGAATCTTTTTTCTGGTGAATCGAACTTTCTATATGGTTGTTTAAAGAATACATCTATTTTAGAATTAAATTCAGTTGCATAAACGATCGGGGTGCTATGCCCTGAGTTTGGTAATATCCATAAATAGGCATATGGAATATTTTTATAGATCTCCATTGTGTGTTCTTCTTTGATCACATCATGATCACCCCCGATAACCAATGTTGGGCAACTTATTTTTTGCAGATCACTTAAGGGAATATGTGGGTTTTCAACCAGTAGTTTTAATAATTTATAGCCACCTTTTTCCATTTCATTTTTATCCGGCTTGGCTTTTAGTCCTGTATACATTGGGGTCACCATATCCCATACTTCTTGTGGCACTGCTGTTGTATCAGGTCGAAGATTTGCTCCAGTAACCGCCAGCTTCTTTACTTTTTCAGGATGACGGATGGCCATCAATAATCCATTAATGCCGCCATCACTCCAACCAACTACATAAGCCGAATCGATCTTCATTGCATCAAGCAACGCTGCATAATCATCTGCCATCATTTCATAGCTAATTGAATCCGTTGGATCAGCAGATTTTCCCTGTGCACGGCTATCCGCTATGATCACTTTATAGTTTTTTGCGAAAAAAGGGATCTGTTTTGTAAAATTATTTATTGAACCACCATTGCCATGAATGAATAATAACGGCTTTCCTTGTCCATACACCTCCACATACATTTTAAAGCCACGGATGTCATAATATTTACCAACGGCCTTATTTTTTCCATAAATGTTTTTAGGGTCTTTCATCATCTTTTCAAAATCGGCCTGGAGTTTTGCAAACTCATCCTGCGAAAAAGATAGTAGTGAAATGGTATTAAAGACAATGAACAGGAGCAGTAGTTTTTTCATGATAGCTTGTTTTAATGATGGACAAGTTAAAAAAAAGAATGAGGTATTAAAAAAATACCTCATTCCACAAATAACCTTATTGCTAAAAACTAAAAGGCGACTTTAAAAAGTATAGCGAATTCCAAGTCCGCCATAATGTGAAAAACCAACGTAGTCTCCAAACTCAAATGACGGCTGCCAATCTATAGAAATGTTGATAGGTGCGCCGTTAAATTTATAATCAAGACCTAAGACCCCGTCAATACCGATATAAGTGCCATCGATATGGTTATTGTGATGATCATAGTAATCATAAAAACCAAGATGGGCACCGGGACCTATATACCATTTCAAACCTTGTGCATCTGCAAAATCTCCATGAATTTCATACAAGCCGGTCAAACGAAAACCACGATGCCAGAAATAGCCAATGAATTCACCGGCATTATTTCCTTGAAAAAAATGTTTGAATGTAATACCGGCACCATCCCAGACTTTTACGCCAAGTGCAGATCGATAAGAAGAGCTGTGAGTGCTTTTGCTCTGCGCCTGTGATAAAATGAATAGGCAAAGGGATACGGATAATAAAAATACTTTTCTCATAAAAAATTGATTTTTTTATTATTGTTTCAACCCCATTTTCGTGCCAGAAAACAGTTGGAGAAGTAGCTAAAATCAATTCTTTTTGAACCTCAGGAGGAAATAAAACATTACAAAAAATGCAATTAAAGCAGTGATCAGAAACGTGTAGAAACTTCCAAAACCATCCCACAAAAAACCGGCAATACTACTTGCCAGTAAAGTACATATACTTTGCCATGAAGTATAAAAACCCACTGCAGTCGCCGTGTTTTTATCATGTGCAATATTAGTTATCCATGCCTTTGTTACACCATCTGTTGCGGCTGCATATAAACCATAAACAAAGAATAAAACGAAGATGACTGCAATAGAAGGATCGAAAGCAAAACCTGCATACACACTTGCAAATAAAAGTAACCCGGCAACGAAAATCTTTTTAAAACCTATTTTATCCGCCAGTATCCCTAGTGGGTAACATCCAAGTGCAAAAACAAGATTGTAAAAAACATAAGCAGCTATAGTGATCGTATCACTTGTAAAAGTTGCTCCCAGGATCTGTATTGTTTTATCGCCTATTGTCTCCTTCGTTTTTAATAGCAGAAAAATATCAGAGCTGTTAAAGAGTGCAAACAATAGTAAACCAATAACCAGTTTCTTGTATTCCGGTGTAGAAATTTTCCAGTATTTAAAGAAGGAAAAAAAATTTCCTTTTTCCATGGTGGAAACTGGTTGCTTTTTTTCTTTAAGAAGAAAAATGATCAATACACTGATGATGCCGGGAATGAATGCGATGTAAAAAAGTGTTTTGAATTGCCCGGGATAAAATAAAAGAAACACCAATGCAATAGCGGGTCCAATAGTGGCACCAGCAGTATCAAGGCTTCGGTTAAATCCAAAAACCCTTGCCTTGGTTTCTTTTGTAGCTTCCTGGGATAGTAAAGCATCCTTGGCGGCTACACGAACGCCTTTACCTAACCGATCAAGCGTTCTAACAAAGAAGATCCAGAATTTGGCAACAAAAAAACCGATCAATGGTTTTGATATGGCGCTGAGAAAGTAACCCAGTTTTACAAAAGGTAAACGCAGTCCCTTTTCGTCACTTAATTTTCCAAAATACCCTTTGCTGATGCCTGCAGTAAAATTGACAAACCCTTCCAAAATGCCGATCCATAAAACAGAAAAACCGATCTCCTTCAAATAGACAGGAATGATCGGGTAAAGCATTTCACTTGCTATGTCTGCAAACAAACTAACGAATGAAAGAATCAAAACTGTTCGGGTGATGATCCGCATGATTGAAGTTAATCAATTTGATTTCACACAACCAGTAATGAGAAATTATGAACATTCTCTCATCTGAATTCATAACAAATTGCTGTTATCAGCGTTCTATAATTGCTGAATAGCTCTTCACGATGCTCAGGGTGACAATGCGAGGTGATGAATAATGTACTGGACGTACAACTGAGTGACACAACAGGTGCATGATAGAAATTCAGCAGCCGACCCCATGAAGAATTTCTTTTAACAGCAAATTGCGAAAATGCCTTACCCTAAAAAAATCTTTGGCTATCAGGCTTTTCGCTTTGATAATTCGAACAAATTCACCCAACTTTGCCCACATTAAATCCAATCCTCATAAATGGGACTTTTTAACTGGTTTACACAAGAAATTGCCATCGACCTGGGTACTGCCAATACCCTCATCATACATAACGACGAAGTAGTAGTAAATGAACCTTCGATCATTGCCCTAAACCGCAACAACCCCAAGGAAGTGCTTGCCGTGGGTAAAAGGGCATTGATGATGCATGAGAAAACTCACGAAAGCATCCGTACGGTTCGTCCGCTGAAAGATGGTGTGATTGCTGACTTTAACGCCGCGGAGCTGATGATCCGTGAGCTGATCAAATTGGTATATACAAAAAAGCCGATGTTCCCTCCAAGCTGGAGAATGATGATCTGTATTCCTTCGTCTATTACAGAAGTTGAAAAAAGAGCTGTTCGTGACAGTGCCGAGCAAGCTGGGGCTAAAGAAGTTTACCTGATCCATGAGCCAATGGCTGCTGCGCTGGGTATTGGAATTGATGTAGAGGAGCCAGTTGGTAACATGATCATTGATATTGGTGGCGGTACTACTGGCATTACGGTGATTGCATTGGCAGGTATCGTTTGCGATCAGAGTATCCGTATCGCTGGTGATGAATTTACAGCTGATATAATGGAGGCTCTTCGCCGTTACCATAGCTTATTAATTGGTGAAAGAACTGCCGAGCAGATCAAAATACAGGTTGGCGCTGCTATGAAAGACCTGGAAACTCCTCCCGATGATATTCCGGTTAACGGCCGAGACCTCGTAACTGGTATTCCAAAACAAATTATGGTCAGCTTCCAGGAAATAGCTGAGGCTTTAGATAAAAGCATTTTCAAAATTGAAGAAGCAATTTTGAAAGCGTTGGAACAAACACCTCCTGAACTGGCTGCCGATATTTATCGCCGGGGACTTTACCTAACGGGTGGCGGGGCTTTGTTAAGAGGATTAGACAAAAGATTAAGCCAAAAAATCAAATTGCCCGTGCATATTGCCGATGATCCGCTGAAAAGTGTGGTGCGTGGCACAGGCATTGCATTGAAACACTACGACAGGTATCCATTTGTCATGAGATAAAAAGTTGTTAAGGCACAAGGTACAGGGCACAACTTCGTTATAGATAGTGTTTACTCCTTGTACCTTGCATACTGAACATTGAGCCTTATTGTAAATGCGTAACGTATTTCTCTTTATTCGCCGGTATATCACTTTTATCAGCTTTGTGCTGCTGCAGGTGCTTGCACTTTCCATGTTATTCCGTTATAATAAATATCACCGGGCTGTTTTTTTTGGAAAAGCAAATGAAATAACGGGCTACGTCAATTCAAAATACGACAACGTTGATGACTATTTTCATTTGAAAGAGGAGAATCTTAGGATACATAAAATGAATGATTCTCTCCTGAATCTTTTACCTGGTAATTTTATTAAAGTTGATACTGGCTCCCATGTCATAACAGATTCTGTTGGTTACGACACTCTTCACCTTGTGAGAAAATATTTGGCTAAAGAAGCAAAAGTGGTGAGCAATTCCATCAATAGTCAGAAGAATTATTTCCAGATAAACCGTGGATCAAAACACGGTATAAAAGATAATATGGCGGTTATTAATTCTGATGGGAGTGTAGCGGGCCAGGTGGTGGGAGTAAGCGAAAACTTCAGCCAGGTTATGAGTTTGCTTAATGTACATATCTTGGTGAGTGCAATGATGAAAAAAAGCCAGAACACCGGCCGAATAGAATGGGATGGACAGAGCCCTCTTTACCTGACGTTAAAAAATATACCCAAAAGTGATTCAGTATTGGTAGGTGATACCGTTCTTACCGGTATCAATTCCTTTAATTATCCTCCAGGATGGATGATCGGAACAGTATCAGATATTGTTGAAGATAAGAGTACCAATTTTTATGTATTGCGGGTAAAGCCTTCAGCTAATTTTCAAAACCTGCAACAGGTTTTTGTGATAGAAAACTTACAAAGAGAAGAACAGGTGACATTGGACAAAGCCACACAGAAAAAAGTAGATAAATTAAATGAAAGGAAACAATGAATTCCCTGCTGAGAAATATAATTCGTTTCATTTTCTTTATACTGTTACAGTTTTATGTACTTGATAATGTGCCGGCGCTACATAGATTTATTATTCCCGTAATCTATTTTCTTTTTATCCTTTGGCTTCCATTCTCAATTTCAAGATTCTGGTTATTGGTGATTGGCTTTTTTACAGGATTATCATATGATTATTTCACAGTTACTCCCGGCCTACATGCGGCGGCCTGTGTATTGATCGCTTATTTCCGCCCATTTATTGTTAATATCCTGATCCCAAAAGATACTTCTGAATTCAACTACAGCGAGCCTTCTGCAAAAGCAATGGGCTGGGCGCCTTACGCCGTATATGTATTTGTACTTTCCCTGCTTCATCATGGGTATCTACTGCTGCTCGAGTGGCTTGAGGTAGGTAATTTTCTTGATTTCCTGATAAAAGTAGTTTCAACTACTGTCATCAGTATGTTACTGATCTTTACTGCCGAAATCTTATTTCCAAGAAGGTTGAAGTACAGAACTAATACAGCCTATTGAGGTTGGAGATCAGCAAAGCCAACTCAAAAACTTATAATAGAAAATTAAATAGTGACCACTCCATTTTAAAAACAACTTCTTCGTTGTAATTTGCAATCGTACTGCGTACAACTTACCTCGTACATTTTTATGCCTGTGTTTAACCAATCAAGAAGCCGTATCGTCAAACTAATATTTGGTGTTGCATTTTTTGTAATACTTGCGCAGTTATTTACTTTACAGGTTGTGTCGGACAAATACAGGAAACTGGCAATGGATAACGCCGTTTATCCAAAGATCGTTTACCCGGAACGGGGGATCATTTTCGATCGAAAAGGCAAAGCTATTTTGAATAATGCCATTATGTATGATATGATGGTAACACCGGCAGAGATAAAAGGCATTGATACATTGGATTTTTGCAGGATGATGAATATTGATACAACTGAATTTAACCGACGAATACTTGATGCAAAATTTAAGAACACTGCTGTTCGTCCTTCCATTTTTGAAGATCTGCTTACTCCCGAAATGCAAGTAAGGTTTGAAGAGAACAGTTGGAAATTTCCAGGATTTGTTTTGGTACAAAGACCCATAAGAGTTTACCCTTTTAATGCTGCTGCACATCTACTTGGGTATATCGCTGAAGTAACCCCAAAACAAATAGAAAGTTCTGATGCTTTTTATAGAATGGGTGACTATGTTGGTCAAACAGGATTGGAATCAGTTTATGAGAGAGTGCTAATGGGACAACGCGGCGTACAATATTTGATCAAGGATAATAAAAACAGGTTAGTAGGTTCTTATGAAAAAGGAGAATTTGATACTGCAGCGATCGCAGGCCGTGGGTTAAGAACATATATTGATATAGAATTGCAGCAATTGGCAGAAAAATTAATGGCCAATAAAGTTGGTTCTGTAGTCGCACTTGATCCAAAAACTGGCGGCATCCTTGCCATGACCTCCGGTCCAAATTTTAATCCGAATGAGTTAACGGGACCGGACAAAAGTAAAAACTACACAAGGTTAGTGCTGGATGTCAGAGCTCCGTTACTTAATCGTGCAATCAAAGGGCAATATCCTCCCGGTTCAACTTTCAAACCTATTGATGCATTGATCGCATTGGAAGAAGGTGTGATAACACCCCGAAGTGGTATAGCTTGCAGCGGGGGATATTATGCATGTAGTAAAAGGGTGGGTTGTTTGGAAACCTGGGCTGGACACGCGGCAAACCTGCGCCTTGCTATTGCTCATTCATGCAATTCGTTTTTCTGTAATACTTACCGGCTAATTGTTGACAACAATAAATATAAAAATGTAAAAGATGGTTATCAGAAGTGGCATGACTACATGAATGCTTTCGGCTTAGGTGTTAGGCTCGGGCTGGACCTGCCTAGTGAAGACAAAGGGAATATTCCGGATACAGCAAGGTATAATCGTGAATATCGTGGACAATGGAACTCGTGTACTAACCTGACATTAGGGATAGGACAGGATATGATGACTGCTACTCCACTTCAATTAGCAAATGCTATGTGTATCATTGCAAACAGAGGTTATTATTACATCCCACATTTTGTTCGAAAAATTGATGACGAAACCGGAGAAGACACTGCTTTCCTTAATAAATATCGACGTAAGCATGAAGTATTAACACATATTCCTGATGATGCTTATGATGCAGTACAAAACGGGATGCATGATGTGGTTGAAGAAGGTACTGCACGCATTGCAAAAATTCCAGGTATAGATATTTGTGCAAAAACGGGTACGGCCCAAAACTTTACGATTCTTGATGGTAAAAAACTCGAACTGCCTAACAATTCTATGTTTGTTTGCTTTGCACCAAAAGAAGATCCCAAAATTGCAATAGCAGTAACAGTGGAAAATGCAGGCTTTGGTTCTACTTGGGCTGGACCTATTGCACGAATTTTAATGGAGAAATATCTCAACGATACTCTGCAGACAAAAAGCAAAGAAGACCTTGAAAGAATTTCAAATGCTAACCTGATGCCCAAGTATTATATTCGAAAGCAACAAATAGATGATTCAATAAGAGCCTTTCAATGGTTCAAGATGACAAAGGACAGTTCTTATATAAAGAAATATGTTTTCGAAAACTCCTCTTTACCTGGCTCTAAGAAAGATAAGAACAAGGAAAAGCAAAACAACAAGGAAGAGATAGCTATTTGGAATGATAAAAAAACCCAACGTCAAAAACAGTTAGCCCGTACATGAACCAGCGTAACCCCGAAATATCAAAAGGAGTTGACTGGAGTCTTGTATGGCTATGGGCACTATTATCAGTAGTTGGCATCATGGCAATTTTCGGGGTGACTTATCATGATGGTGACAATGTTATTCAAACATTTCTGCGATTTAAAACTGATTACAGCCGTCAGTTTTATTTTTTTATTGTATCGATAGTCATCGGCATGTTCATACTTCTTACTGACAGTAAATTTTTCCCGGCCACCGCTAATCTTTGGTATGCTGCAGGTATATTTTTGATCCTTCTTGTTTTTCCATTGGGAGCAAAAGTAAAGGGAACAGAATCCATCATAAAGGTTGGTGGCAGTTTTCAATTTCAACCTGCAGAGTTTTGTAAAATTTGTGTGTGTCTTGCACTGGCAAAATATCTTTCAAGACCAGAGACTGATTTCAGACGAACACAATCACAACTAATAGCAGCGGGTATTGCTTTACTGCCGGCTGTCTTCAGTATCATGCAAAGTGAAACAGGTCTCGCACTGGTATATCTTTCTTTTTTTATTGTAATGTATCGTGAAGGTTTGTCATCGGCCGTTCTTATAATTGGGTTTTCAATCGGGACATTAGTTGTAGCAACATTACTTGTTGAAAAAAACTTACTCGCAATTATTCTCCTGGCAATAACTGTGTTTATTATTTTTATTATGCGACGCCAGGTGAAAAGAAACAGGTCGCTTCTTGTCAATATTATTCTTATTGGGTTATTATGTATAGGCATTCAGCGTTTTGGAGTTCCTTTTGCTTTCAAACATATTTTGAAAGAGCACCAGGTAGAAAGAATTTTCAGCACCATTGGAAAGGATATACCAAAAGAATATAAAAAAGAGCTAAAGAGAGACGAGGCCAAGGCGGTAGGTAAAAAAGATGTTGATTATAATGTAAAGCAATCAAAGATCGCTATAGGTAGTGGTGGCTTTGCGGGTAAGGGGTTATTAAAAGGCACACAAACACGTTTTGATTTTGTACCTGAACAAAGAACGGATTTTATCTTTTGCACAATTGGCGAAGCATTTGGATTTATTGGAAGCCTGGTTTTATTAGGTCTTTATCTTGTTTTATTATTCCGGATAGTTGCGGTGGCAGAACGACAGCGAAGCGTTTTCAGCAGGTGTTATGCATATGGTGTTGGAGCCGTTTTCTTTTTTCATATCGCCATCAACCTTGCAATGACGGTTGGGCTTGCGCCTGTAATTGGTATTCCTCTTCCTTTCGTTAGTTATGGCGGAACTTCATTACTTACCAATACCATTCTATTATTTATCCTTATACGTTTGGATGCTGACCGGCAAATGGTTTTACGTTAAA
>Ga0184611_1000219_pt1 | contig 10304 bp, 4 predicted proteins | sample PLM3_5_coex_FD_133162 | JGI IMG/M metagenome (GOLD analysis project Ga0184611, IMG submission 133162) | Groundwater sediment microbial communities from an aquifer in East River, Colorado, USA - PLM3_5_coex | ecosystem: Environmental > Terrestrial > Soil > Riparian zone | place: USA: East River...
CAACGGTCCGCAGGCTGGTGAGCTGCGGCTACGCCGTCGTCGTCAACTACCTCCACGACCAGCGCGCGGCGGAGGCGACGGTCGAGGCATTCGCGCACTTTCGCGTCAGCCCTTGGACCGCGACCAGGTACGTTCGGCGGGCGCTCGAAAATGCTCGACGGGCCCCTTTTTCTCCGCCGCTGACGCGACAGGTGTTTGACGCCCTCGAGCAACCGTTTGCGAATCTCGCCGTCAACGAGCAGCGCCTGACGGCGCGTGTCGAGCTGGCCCTGAAACTTTCACCGAACAATGCGTGCGTGCCTGCCCTTTCAGCCTTTGGCCAGCGGATGCCATGGACGGAGCGATTCCTGAGATCGCAACGCGATTGCTACGAAATGAACGGCGATCCGCGGCTCGCGGCGGCATCTCGCGATCTCATCGAATTCCGGCAGTCCGATCCGCCGTCCATTCCACTCAATGTCACGAGGCAGTAAGGTATAAGATGCGGGCAATCGTTCAGGATGCTTTCATCGGAACGTCGACGCGCCGTTCGAGATCTCGTAGAGGCCGCTCTTCACTGCGAGCCGGCATCGCGCGCCGATTTCATTAGAGAAGCGTCGCACGGAGATGCTGCGCTGAGCGACGAGGCGCTCCGTGTGCTCGGGGCCATCCAGGCCAGGCGCGTCGAGTGGGGCACCGATTCCCCAACCGAGACGGATCTCCTCGACGACGTGTTGTCGCCTTCGACGGAGGCCACCGCCGCTGAGCCCGAGGAGACGACTGAGTCGCGGAAGTTTCGCGGCACATCACGATTCGCCCTGCAACGGAAACTCGGCTCCGGTGGCTTCGGAACGGTCTACGAGAGCTACGATCGGGAACAGCATCAGACAGTCGCCCTGAAGGTCCTACGACGGACCGATCCGGCGTTTCTCTACCGGTTCAAGCGCGAGTTCCGCGCGCTCGTCGATATCCGCCATCGCAACCTCGTTGAGCTGTACGAGTTGTTCCAGCAGCGCGAGTTCTGGTTTTTCACGATGGAACTGGTTCGCGGCGTCAACTTCCTCGAATATGTCGAGCACCGCAACCGATCGACCATCACGACCGGTCACGCCGCATGCAACATCGACCGACTTCGCGCCGCGTTGCTGCAGTTGACAGACGGTATTCTGGCTCTCCACTCGGCGCGTATGCTGCACCGCGACATCAAGCCAGGGAACGTGCTCATCTCTCGGGATGGACGTGTCCGATTGCTGGATTTTGGCCTGGTCCGCGAATTGGAGTCGAGCAACCTGCAGAGCGTCATGCTCGTTGGCACGCCAGCCTACATGGCACCGGAACAACTCGCGCAGCTTCCGTACGACGCCGCCGCTGACTGGTACAGCTTGGGCGTCATGCTGTTTCAGGCCCTCACGGGATCGCTGCCTCCGAGGACGAACCTGCTCGGGAACTCGTCAACGTCCACGGTGCTGGCGGGGCTCGTCGATGTTTCCGAAGATCTCAAGCAGCTGTGCGTCGATCTTCTCAACGCGGACGCGTCGAAACGACCCGCGGGCGAAGCCATTCGCGAACGTCTCGGTGCGAGCAGGGCTGCGGCCGTGGTTCTTGAGACCGAGGAGCTCCCGGTCGGCCGTGGGCCGCAGTTGCAAGAACTGACAAGGCTGGTCGATCTGACGCGGCAGGGTCGGACAGTGGTCGTGAACCTGCACGGACAATCGGGAGTTGGAAAGAGCACCTTGATCAGGGCGTTTCGCCGGCGCCTGACTCGAACCGACCCGGACGTCGTGATGCTCGCCGGACGATGCCATGAAACCGAAACGGTGCCGTTCAAGGCGTTGGACGCTCTCGTCGACGATCTCAGCCGCTACATGACTACGCTGCCATCTGTCGAAGCGGAAGCCATTACGCCTCGTGACGCCGCCTCATTGATCAGGGTGTTTCCAGTGCTCGCCCAGGTGGATGCGATTGCCAACGTCCGAAGGAAGGGCGCCGACATCGTGGACGCGCAGGAGTTGCGCCAGCGGGCATTTGCCAGCCTGCAGGACCTGCTCGCACGTCTCGCGGACCGTCGAACCCTCGTCATCGCGATCGACGATCTGCAATGGGGCGACCTGGACAGTGTGGCCATTCTACGGGCGCTGTTTGCGGGTCCCTCTGCTCCAGGCTGCTTGTTCATCGCGAGCTATCGGACCGAGGACGCGGAGAGCAGTCCCTTTCTCAAGGCTTGGCGATCGTACGTCGAGACCGCCGTCTCGTTCAGCGCGCACGAGATGCGTTTGGCAGAGCTCAACCTCTTGGAATCGCAGGAACTGGCGCTGCGGCTGTTTCAACGAGGAACCAGTGACGCGGCGGCGGATGCGGCATTCATCGCGCGTGAATCCGGTGGAAGCCCTTTTCTGATCGAGCAACTTGCTCGGTACAGTACCGAGGAGATGCCCGACAACGCGGGCCTCAATCTGCGGCAGGCTTTCGAGCGTCGCCTTGGTGAGCTGCCCCCGCGCCGCCGGCGCCTGCTCGAAACCGTTGCGGTTGCGGGCCAGCCGCTGCCCGAATCCATTGTGTACGCCGCGGCTGAATGCGACGTCAGCGATCGGCCGAGCCTGCTCGCGTTAGTCGCCGACCATTTCCTGCGCGTCCGCGACACGAACGAATCGCGGCGCATCGAGATCTACCACGACCGCCTTCGCGACATGATCGTGACGGCTATGCCGCGCGAGAGCCGCCAGCAGCGGCACTTGAACTTGGCCGTGGCCCTCGAGGCGGACGCCGGCGCCGACCCGGCTGTCGTGTCGGTCCATCGTCGTGAAGCCGGAGACCTGGACCGCGCCTCTCATTACGCATGGGCAGCTGGCGACCAGGCATCCAATGCGCTGGCGTTTGAACGGGCCGCCGAGTGGTATCAACGGGCGCTTGAATCGGGCAAGTGGAGTAATGCCGAGGCGACCAGCCTGCGAAAACGCCTCGCCGAAGCTCTTGTCTTTGCTGGACGTGGCGCACGAGCGGCAGAAGTGTATCTGACGGCCGCCGAGACGGCCACTCCCGAGGATCGTTCGGAACTTCAGCGGCTCGCGGCCGAGCAGTTGTTGCGCGCTGGGCATGTTGACGAAGGACTGGCCGTCCTGGAGGGTATCGCGCGGGAGTTGGGCATCTGGCTGCCCTCGAAGCCCTGGCAGACGCTGCTGTCGTTGCTCGCGCACCGAATGCGAGCGGCGTTTCCGGTGTTCCCGTCGAAGGGACTGTCGAGCGGCCAGGCGGCGCGACACGTCATGACTCTTGATGTGTACTGGTCGTTCATGGTCGGCCTGACCAACTTCGACCCCATTCGGGCGATGGATTTTCACGCCAGGCATCGGATCCTGGCGACTCGCCTCGGCGACCCGAAGCGCCTCTCGCTTTCGCTCGCCATGGAAGCGGCCAGCCGCGCCGCGTCCGGAGACTACGATTCCGACAGAATCGACAATCTGATCACCAAGGCGCGTCGGTTGTGCGAAGGGATGGATTCGCCAGAAGCACTCGGCCTCATCGGCACAATGGAAGCGCTCTGCGCCTCTCTCGCGGGACGCTGGCGCGCGGCGTTACGCCTCGCCGACAACGCCAATCATTTCCTGGCTGAGCGATGTTCAGGGGTCGCGTGGGAGCGCGCCACAACTCTGCAGCTTCTCGATGCGGCGATTTTCTACCTCGGCGAATGGCGACAGATCATCGATTACGCGCAGCGCTTCCCAAGAGAGGCCGAAGACGCCAAGGTACGCGGTGATGTCCACGCGGGTGTGGCGTCCTTCTCCGGTCGCGCGCTTCCTCTTCTTATGGCCGATCAGCCGGCGCTGGCCGCGCAGTTCATTCACGACACAATCGCTGAACTGCCGAGCAATCGCTTTGTAATGCCAAGGGTCTGGATGCTGAACCTGGAAGTGTTCGTCGCCTTGTATACCGGTGATGCAGCCCGGGCGTGGGATCTCGTCAGCTCACACTGGCCCGCACTCCAGGCATCGCAATTCATGCGCGTCGACTATGCGGCGATCGTGTCGTTGGAGTTGCGAGCTCGGGCCGCGGTCGCGATCGCCGCCTCGGACGCGACCCGCACAGACCATCTTCAGGACGCGATGAGATGCGCAGATAAACTCTCGCGCAAGCGACCTCGTTGGGCACGCGGGTTCGCCGACTTGATCCGCGCCGAGGTCGCGAGTGTCAGGCGTGACAGACACATCGCCGTGCAATGGCTCGAGCGTGCCGAAGCCGAATTCCGGGCTGGGGATATGGTGCACTACGTCGCAACCTGTGAGTACCGGCGCGGCATGTCGATGGGAGGCGATGCGGGTCGAGCGCTGATGACAACCGGCCAGGCGTGGGCCAGCTCGCAAGGCATCGTCAATCCATCACGAATCTTCAACATGCTCGCGCCCGGCCGCTGGGAATCCGCCTGACCGGCTGCCAGCCTGAAAACGAGACGTCGATCACGATTCCGTGACACGGCGGACGCCGTCAGGCCCAAATGTTGCGTCAGCCTGAGCACTGACGTGCACGGGCGGCGGGCATGCGTCATGCCTGTACAGTTCCGTGCTCACCTTTTTCATGCTTGGACGCGAACAGCCAACATGGGCGTTGACGCCCACGGGCCGCGGTTGCCAGTTGTCGCTGCACCACGCGACCGGCGTCATCACGGAGTACTTCAGCACGCCCGCTTCTGCGCTTCGACGTGCGCAGCAGCTGAAAGACCGGTTTGCTGCTCCGGCACGACGACCCCGCCGCGGCCGATCGCGGAAGGCCAGTCCTCGTCGACAGCGCGGACGATCGTCGGTTGATTAGCGGCGAATCGCCTGCAGCGTAAAATCGTCTTCTTTGAGGGGGAGGTTGTAAGCGACCTTCTCGAGCGTCAGTCGGGTGACGCTGCCGCGCTTCAGATCCGACATCGTCAATTCCTGAGCCGTCCAGATGCCATCGATGTTGCTGATTCGCGAGTAATTCAGCCGACGCAGTACCTCATCCTTGACGTACGACTCGACTCGGGCGAACACGTAATTGTCCTTGCGAATCCAGACGATCGATTTCGTGTACTGAGAAGATTTGTCCTGCTTGGGAACGGACTGAATCTGCCAGCAGTCGGCGCCATCGATGGCTTCCGAGCCAAGCAATGTGTATTCGTACTGATCGACGTCGCGCTCCTCGAGGTCCTCGAAGCTGAAGTCGGTGCCGAAGAACCGCGTCGATCGATCCTGCAGCGCGATGCGCCGATCCCTCTCGATCGCGGGCGTCCACATCCATTGATCGGACGACCGATCCGGATGATTCACAATCAGCAGCGTGACACCCTTTACTTCAGCCGGAGCCGTGAATCGAATCACCGCCTTACTGCGCCCGTGCGCGCCGAGCCGATCCTGGATCCAACGCTTTTCCGTGGTATTCCCCTTGCCATCGAAGGTCCGGAGGATGCCCTCGTACCGTTGAGACTTTGAGTCCGATCGCTTCTGCGCGTCGTCGACAATCTGCCGCGCGTTGTCGGCCGCGACCAGAACCACTGAAAACCCAAGGACGAGCGTGACGGCGCAGAGACGGCCGGTCCGCCGGAGGCCCGGCACCCGACGCCGCCGACCTTCCTCATTCATATTCAAGCGCCTCGACGAGGGAGCCGCGAACCGCAGCCTCAGCCGGCCAGATCGCCGCCACCATGGCGGCCGAGAGCATGATGGGTACCATCATCGCGGCAATGGCGAGCGGAAAGCCGTAGTTGAGCCGCATGCCGGAGACATCCTGCTGCACGATCTGCAGCAGATAATACAGATTGACCGCACCGACCGCGCCACCCAGGACCAGTCCAATTGCGGCGACGCTGAGCGCCTCAATCCAGATAGTACGCCGAATCTGGTTCCTCAGACCACCGACTGCCTGCAGGACACCGAGCTCCCGTCGGCGATCGGTAATCGACACGGTCAGCGTGTTGACGATGCCGAGAATCGCGACCAGAACCGCGATCGCGATCTGGACAGAAGTCAGGCCGAACCATTGATCGGTAATCTTCAGGATATAGCTCTTGAGCTCGGCGTTCGTGAGCACGAATACCCGCCGCTGCCCCTCGAAGCGCTCCAGAATCCGTTGGCGGACCGCTGGAACGGTGGCGTCCGGTTTCACATAGACGCGGAAGATGCTGACCGAATCGTCACGCCAGTATTTGATGAACAGGCTGCGGTCGAGGATGATCGCCCCCTGCTGGTCCGACAGATCGATCACGATTCCGACGATCGGCAGGCTGAGGCGGCCGTACGGGGCCTGCACCTCGATCACCTCCCCGAGAGTCAAATGCTGAAGCTGGGCGAGGTTGTCGGAGACCATGACGCCTTCGCCGGCCGCCGACTTTCGATACATTTCCTGCAGGTTTCCAGCCGCCGGCCGCAAGTCGACAGTCTGCGCGATATTGGCCACCTCGAGCGCGACGATCATGATCGGCGTCTGCCGGAAGGTGATGCGCCCGCTGCGCACCATCTGCACGCTGCGCACACCGTCCAGAGCTCCAATCTCGGCCCCCATCGTCGCGGGAAATCTTGTGGTCTGCGTGACGAGGTTCTGCGACGGCAGGACGAAGAGATCGGGATTGAGCGTGGTGTTGATCCAATCGACGATGGCGTTGTAGCTGGCGCGGGTCATCCCGGAAAACGCCACCACCAGAGCGAGCGACAGCATCAGCGCCGCCACGCTCGCCGATGTGCGACGAGGCGCCTGGATGAGACTGTCGGCGGCGAGCGCCCCTTCCACGGGGCGCAGCCACTTCAGCACCGGGCGGATAGCTTTCGCGAGCGCCAATGAGAGCAGAGGCGTCAACAGCAACGCCGCGCCCATCACCGACAGGTAGCCCGCGTAGAACAGCGCCCGCGACGTCGCGATGGTCAAACAGGCCAGCGCGAAGACGCCGAGGACTGCGGCGAGAATCGCCCGAGTCCGGTTCTCACCAGCCGACAGGACCTGGTACCGGCCCTTTTGCAACGCCTGAACCGGATCGACACGCGCCGCGCTGCGTGCCGGAAGCGCGGCGGCGACAACGCTGGTCGCGACGCCGAGCGCGAGCGAAAATCCTAGTAGTCCGGGGCTGGTTGCGAGCTCGTCGGCCCGTTGCGAGACACCGTAGACGTCGGTGATGAGCGCGCTGATCCAGGAACCGACAGCGCGGGCGGTCAGAATCCCCACCAACACGCCGATCATCGATCCAATCAGGCCCATGGCGGCGCTCTCGCCCAGAAACAGCGCGCGAATCTGCGCCTGCGTCGCGCCAAGCGCCCGCAGCGTGCCGATCTCGGAACGCCGCTGTGTCACCGCAATCGCAAATGAGTTGTAGATGATGAACATGCCGATGAACAGCGCAAACGCGCTCGACATGCCGACCATCATCGAATAACTGGCCAGCATCGCCTCGAATTGCTGGCCACGCCCCGACGGCGGCTGGACTTCGAATCCCGCGCCGAGCAACGCGCCGAGCTGGCGCTCGCACTCAGCGAGTGTCGTTCCAGGTTTGACCGCGAGATCGATGCGATCGAAGCGGCGGCCTCGCCCGAACATCTTCTGCGCCGCATAGATGTCCATGATCGCCAGATTGCCGCCAAACGCACTGGCCAGTCCGGACGCCTTGATGATCCCGCGAACCGTGAACGCCTTCTCGCCTTCGGCCGTGCCGAGCGGCAGGCGGCTCTTCGTGGCGATATGGTTTCGGTCGGCAAATTCCTTCGACAGGATGATCGAGTCTGGCTGCGCGAGGAATATCAATGGATCGTCGATGGCTGCCTCTTCGCCGCCTTCGACGTCGTACTCCCGCAGGCTGCGGTCGCCGGTCATGTCGATGCCGAGCACCAGCAGGCTGCCCTGGCCCTTGAGGTTCGAGTCGACGATGGCCTCGATGACGGGTACGGCCACGCGCACAGTTGACGCCGATTGCACGGCCTCGAGCACCTCCTCGCCAAAGCCGGTTTCGCCGGCGGTCACCTGCAGTTCGGTCTTGCCGGCGATGCGATCGACAGTCTGCGAGAACGCGAGCAGGACGCTCTGACTGGCCGTGCGCATGCCGACGAACACGGCCACGCCGAGCACGATGCCCGCCACGGTCAGGATCGTGCGAAGAACGTGCTTGCGAAAGTACGGCCAGCTGATCAACCGGAGGAGGATCATCGTGCCAGCCGCCTCGTCATCGGCTCGAGCGATCTGGATCCGGTCTGGAGACGGGAGAGAGCAGAAAGGTTTGGAGCGAATTCACGCCCGCGCTCGTATTGGGAGCAGGAAGCTGACCACTCGCGACATGGCATAGACACCGTTGATCATCCACGGCCGGGTCGCGAAGTCGCCACCGGTCACGGTGACAAAGCTGCGATTGATGCTTTCTGTCGTCGTCGCCGGGATCAGCCATTTCAGCACGCGGTTTCTCGACGCCATGTAGAAGGCGTCCACGAAACGCAGCACCAGCTTCTCGTCTTTGCGCAGCGTTTTCTCGTAACCGGCGAAGAGATCGACCTGGCTCTTTCCAGTGCGGCGGCTCTCCAGAAAGAGATTGGCGGCCTCCTTTGCCATGGAGAGAGCGAGATGGACTCCGGATGAGTAACAGGGATCGATGAAGAACGCGGCATCGCCGACCAGCACCCAGCCGTTCCCGTAGGCCCGGGACGTCGTGTGGCCGAGATTCCCGTAGATGTGAACCTTGCCCTCCAGCTGTCGATTCGGCGAGATGCTCGGTGGCACGATCGGTGTCGTCGCCATGTATCGTTCGAGAAACTCCTGCGGCGACTGCTGTGCCTTCCGGTAGTCGTCGACCGGGATCACGACGCCGATCGAGATCAGGTCGCGCTCGAGAGGAATCAGCCAGATCCAGCCGTTGTAGACCATCTGTCCGACGAACCACCCGTTCTTGACGTCCTCGTTCAGTGGCGTGGTTCTGTAGTGTCCGAATACTGCCATCCGCTTGAGGCGGTTCTCTCTCCTGAGCTTGAATTTCGTCGGAATGACCGCGGAGTAGCCGCTGCAGTCGAACACCATGTCGCAGCTGTACTCCTGATTGGCCCCCTGGCTGTCGCGCACGACGACGCCGTTCACGCGGTCGCCGGTCTGCAAGAGCTCGACGACCGTGTGATCCTGGAGTACCTGTGCCCCCGAGCGCACGGCATTGTTCAAGAGCACCTCATCGAAGTCGGCGCGCTTCACCATGTAGGCGTGGGGCGTTTTGTCGAACGAGGTGCCGTCGGGACCTGCCGCAAAGTCGCTGAAGACGGGCTCCTTGCCGTAATACCACTTGCCGCCCGGCTTCTTGATGAACCGTTTCTTGATCTCCTCGTGAACACCGAGCTCCTCGAAGATCGGCAGTGACGCCGGAAGCAGCGATTCTCCGATGTGAAAGCGCGGGAACGATCGGCGTTCGAACAGACTCACCTTCAGGCCGTTGCGCGCCAACAGCGTCGCCACGGTGGACCCCGCGGGTCCGCCACCAATCACAACCGCGTCTACTTTATGGTTCGGCATCCGGATCTCGATTCATTTTAGCGCCATGGCGTCGCTATTCGGCCCGCTGCTGATGAAACGGCGTTGATCGGGATCGAGCGGTGCGCGGGCGTGGCGGGGATGTTCTTCGGTCGACGTACCTATACCAAGCGCGTGAAGTACCGGCGTCGTGGCGATTGTGGTGATCAGGGCCATCAGCACCATCATCGTGAGGAGCTTGGGCGAGATCACTCCCAGGTCCAGTCCGGCATTCAACACGATCAGCTCCATCAGGCCCCGCGTGTTCATCAGGATTCCCAAAGCGGCTGACTGGGACCATTCCATCCCGCTCAAACGGCCGGCGACAAATGCGCCGCCGAACTTCCCCGCCGTTGCGACCACGACAATCAGGACGCAGAGCATCCATTCGGACGGCCCGGACACCAGTCCAACCTGCGTGCGCATGCCAGTGAAGGCGAAAAATGCCGGCAGCAGAAGAATCGTGACGAGGTCTTCGAGTTTATATGTCAGCGTGCGAGCCAGCGCGCTGTCGTGAGGCACGATCGCGCCGAAGACGAATGCGCCGAACACCGCGTGAACACCGATCCCCTCCGTGACCAGCGCCGCGAGCAGGACGCCGACCAGCGCGAACGCGAGAGCCTGTGGCGTGGGAACGCGGTCGCCTGCTCGCGACACCAGCCGGACCACGAGAGGGCGGATGGCGAAAAACATGATAGCGATGAACGCACCCGTCAGCAGGATGACCGTCAGTGCGTCTGTGGCTCTGGCCCGAGCAAACCCCACCACCATCGCAAGAAGACACCATGCCGTGACATCGTCGACGGCGGCGCACGTGAGTGCGACGACACCCAACGGGCTCGTGC
>Ga0184611_1000220_pt1 | contig 10293 bp, 8 predicted proteins | sample PLM3_5_coex_FD_133162 | JGI IMG/M metagenome (GOLD analysis project Ga0184611, IMG submission 133162) | Groundwater sediment microbial communities from an aquifer in East River, Colorado, USA - PLM3_5_coex | ecosystem: Environmental > Terrestrial > Soil > Riparian zone | place: USA: East River...
ACATTCATCTTGAATATGAACCAGGGTGCTTTGAGTAATTGGGCATCTGGTGGAGAAGAAAATGTTTTGGGAGTGAATAGCATTTTTAATTATGCTGTTCATTTCAGGCATAATAAACATACATGGGATAACTATGCAGATATTGCTCTCGGATTCCAAAATGCCACCAGCTTTGGAAAGTTCAGGAAAATTGATGACAGGATCGATGTGACAAGTAAATACGGTTATCTTGTAAATCATAATTGGTATCTTGGTTTACTAACAAATTTCAATTCGCAGGCACTGGCCGGGTATGATTATTCAGTTAAGTCAGAGCAAAAGGCCTCTGGTTTTCTTACTCCAGGTAAAATAATTTTATCACCCGGTTTGGATTATAAAACTGCCAAGCGGTTTTCTCTTTTCATTTCACCTGTAACAGTACGTTGGAACTTAAAACATGACCCGGACCTTTTTCACGTACCAAAATTTGGTGTAGACTCTGCCCAAAAAATGAACACTGAATTTGGGGCATTTGTAACAGCTAAATTCAGTGCATCTTTTACAAAATGGGCAACCTATCACAGTCGCATTGATCTATTCAGCAACTATAAAACGAATCCTGAGAACATAGATGTGCTGATGAATAACCTGCTAACAATGAGATTTACTAAAATATTTGCAACCAACTTTAGTTTTGATCTGATCTATGATGATGATGTTAAAAAGAGATTGCAAATAAAAGAGGTCTTAGGTATTGGACTTACTGTGAAGATATAGATCACAAAAAAGGGAACTTAAAAATCAAAAATTGACGGAACCACACACACAAATTTTACTCTAAAAAAGCTCGTATTAAAATTTAAAATTTGCATTTTTAAATCTCTGTTTCTCCTATCTATCCCCTTAGTTTCCCGGTTTTTATCTACTACTTTTTTCTGTTAACAATTCTGTTCGAAAATTGAATTAAACTATTATCTTTGAATGCAACCGTCATCAAACGGCCAGATTTTTAACCAATAACTGACTGGTATGAGAAAACTCATCTTTACACTATTTATTTTTATTCTCACACTTTCTCTTTTCGCACAGACTACCCCGCCAGCTAATAAAACTAAACACTTATGGACTACAGAAGGCTATTTTAGTTTTAATGTAGGGCAAGGTGGAAGTCGTAACTGGGCTGCAGGTTCTGAAAAATTTACATTACAAACTGCTGCCTATTTTAATTTCCAGGCAACCCGTAAATGGAGAAAAAATATCTGGGAAAATACTCTTGATCTTTCTTATGCCTTGACAAATTCCAGTTCAACAGGTTTCAGGAAAACGGATGACAAGATAGATTTCGTTTCCATGTTCCGGCACCAGATCAGTAAAAAAGATAATGTTGTAGGTTTCGGGGCATGGTTTAATGCACGTACACAATTTCATGATGGATATGATTATACAGAATCCCCTAAAAAAAGAATTTCCGGCATAATGGCTCCAGGTTATCTTACTCTTGGTCCGGGCTTTGATATCCGTGCGAAGAAGGCTAGTCTTTTTGTTTCACCGCTTGCTCCGCGTTTAATTCTTTTTACAAACCAACCTTATAGCTTCAACTACCAGGGTGGGGTTAAACCGGATGGCTCACAGGAAATTCCTCTTTCATGGCATTACAATGTTGACCCTGTAAGAAAAGTTCGTTTTGAGCTCGGCGCTTTGGTCTCATTTAAATATAAATGTGAGATCGCAAAAAATATTAATTACTCTACCCGTGCAGATTTCTTTTCCAACTATGTTGATGACCCGCAGAACATCGATATTTTCTGGACCAACGTTTTGCACATGAAAGTAAATAACTGGCTGATCGTTAATTATAATTTTGATCTGATCTATGATGATGATGTAAAGCTATTTGGGGAGAACAATAATAAAGCTGCTACCCAGATGCGGTCACAATTGGGAGTAGGGTTTGCTGCAAGGTTTAAATAGATTAATATTTTTATAGTAGCCTAAAGTCCCGTTATTTTGTAACGGGATTTTGCTTTTTTCCCGAAGAATCGCTTCAACCTTAAACTTTTCGATCTTGAATAATGAGTCGTACCAAATAAAGTTGCCACAATTTGAAGGTCCATTCGACCTGCTTTTATTTTTCATTGAACGTGACGAACTGGATATATATAATATTCCGATCACAAAGATCACGAACGATTTTCTTGATTACATACATGGCCAGGAGTCATTGAATATTGAACTATCCAGCGAGTTCATTTTATTTATTTCCACCTTAATGCGGATCAAAGCAAAAATGCTTTTGCCAAGAAAGGAATTAGATCCGCAAGGAAACGAGATCGATCCAAGACAGGAGTTGATAAATAAGATACTCGAGTATAAGAAATTCAAAGAAGCATCAGCTCAGATGGCTGAGATGGAAGCTAACCGGATGCTGATGGTGAAAAGAGGAAACCTGCAAAAAGAATTGTCTAAAATAGGAGAGGAAGCTGCAGAGGGTACAGAAATTCAAACTGTCACTATGTTCAGGCTGATGCGTGCATTCGAAAGAGTAATGCAGCGTTATCATGATACAAAGAACAAGCCTGTTCATACCGTTATCCGGTATGAATATACAATGGAAGACAGCCGGGATTTTATGCTTTCAAAAGCGCAGGAGGAAAAAACGCTTTCATTTGAAAAAATATTCGGGAATTGTGATAATAGGGTGCATGCCATTTTTCTTTTCCTTAGCCTGCTTGAATTAGTGCAGCAGAAGTTTTTGAAGATCGTGATGGGAGAAGGAAAGAATAATTTTATAATTGAGTATAACGAGCCGGAAAACCGGCTGGCTGAAATGGAGGATCAATCCCGATAGTTTATCGGGACAGCCGCAATAATATTTTCACAATGCAATGCCTGGTTGGTTCAGGAAATTTGCATGAATTATTAACTACAAACCTAAAATTTTACACATGAAAAGAACAGCAACTGCCAATTGGAAAGGCTCCGGTAAAGAAGGACATGGTAAACTGCATACACAGTCCGGGCTAATTAAAAATAAATCGTATGACCATCACAGCCGTTTCGAAGATGGAGCTTATACAAATCCTGAAGAATTAATAGCCGCTGCTCATGCGGGATGTTATTCCATGAAGTTAAGTTTTGTTCTGGGAGCAGCTGGATTCACTCCCAGCCGTATCGAGACAAAATGCACCATTGATCTTGAAGCCGGAACCATTATAAGCAGTCATCTTGAAGTAAAAGCTAAAATCCCAAAAATGAAAGCAAAGGATTTTCAGCAGTATGTGGATGATGCAAAAGCCAATTGCCCGGTAAGTAAAGTGCTGAATTGTGAGATTAAGATGGACGCACATTTAGTTAAGACATTCAAAGCAAAGCCTGAAGCAGGCCAGCCAGAATAAAAGTTCAGAGAAATTTTTAATGCCATTCATGTCAATGAGTGGCATTTTTTATTCAAATATCCAAAGCAAGATCGGCTTTGAAGATTGGTTGATCAAGAGCTTTAATTGATGCAAAAATTGTGGAGACACCGTCGGGCAGCCGTCGCTTTGACAAATCTCATCCTGCACTTCTGTTTCCGGCACACATTCATGAGAATGTAAAACGACAAAACGTTTAAGTGCGTTGTTGTTCGTTTTATCCAGACCATAAAGTTTGTATGCTAGTCCAAATCTTCCATAATAAGAGTTTCCAATTTTGTACTTACCCAAAGAAGAACATCCACACCCGGGTTCATTGGAGTATTTTCTTCCTTCCAGCCACAGTTCATTACAGCGACCATGTGTAACCAGCCCGGAACTGTGAATGCTATCTTTTGCGATATTATATACGAAGAACCTGTTTTGACCGGACGACAACGTCATATCAATAAAAAAGCAGACCGATTCATTGTATCCGTTCTTTTTAATGAACGAGATCGATTCGATTGACTTCTTTTTCAGTTTTTCGACTTCAGCATTTACAACATTATACTCTGTTTCGGTGTGAATCGAATTATTTGCTTTAATTCTTTTCCAAATACCGGAAGAAGTAAACAAGGAAAACAAAAGAAGAAAGATGAAGAATACGAGTAAGGCTTTGGTCCTCGGCATAAAGAATGATTAAGCTTGAATGGGATACTTAACCAACGAAAATCCACAAGGATCTTTTTATAAACTCTGTTAAAGGTTTTTGAAAACGCATTAACAGAGTTAATTGCACAAAAAAAGGTCCCGCAGAAGCAGGACCCCGAACCATAAAAACACAATAAGAGTTTTATTCGGTGATCAACAAACGACCTGAAAAGTATTTATACTGACCTGGATTTTCAATTATCCTGATTCGATAGAAATATAAACCAGTTGATACATTGCCAAGGGCAGTTTGATTGTGGTAGTTGGCGAATCTGCTCACTACCTGGCCCTGCACATTCACGATCAAAACTTCATTTTCATAATTTCCAATTTGTGGTATTACCCAAACCTGGTTACGTCTTGTGACAGTAGGTATTTTAAATATTTCTTCTTTAATTGGAACCTGCTCATTATTCGCAGCTGCAGTAGTGACCTTTCCTTTATCATTATCAATTATCATGATGCGGCAACGGGGATCATCGGGAAGCACAACATTAACCGGGTTAGAGAAACTGACCCAGAATCGTTCATTGCTTTCTTTTAATAGATCACCAATTACATTGATCTTTATCGTAGCTAATGAAGATCCCGGAGGGATTATTACTACTCCATTTGCAGCCACATAGTCTGATCCTGCTATCGCATCATCATTACTCGTAGCATAGTTTAATCTTACAGTTGAAACCGCCGGGCGATCAAGTTTTACTTCAATATCAACCGTTGTGTATCCAATATCGCCTTCTTTAGCTGGATGTGTTTTTACAATTAATACTGGTAGGCCTTCGGTACAATTTTCATCGGTCTGTCCATTACAATCATCATCTATCCCGTTTCCACAAACTTCAGCTGCTTCCGGGTTTATAGATGCATTATTATCATTACAGTCTCCTTGTGCCACAGTATATCCATCACTATCATTGTCAGGACTACCACAATTTTCATCGGTTTGCCCGTCACAATCATCATCTATTCCGTTTCCACAAATTTCGGTTGCTCCGGGATGAACGGCTTTGTTATTATCATCGCAATCTCCATTGCTTGCGACATATCCTGCCGGCGCAACACAAGCCTCAGCTACTCCTGAAGCCCCATTCCCATAACCATCTCCATCCAGATCCGCATAATATGTAATGATCGTTGTTACGGATATTGTAACAGGACTGGAAATAGCCGTTGGACTAGTAAAGCATGGAACAGATGTGAGCATTTCTACTGTTATTACATCACCATTCTGCAATGAATTGGTTGAAAAAAATGAATCAAGTTGGCCAACGTTAGTTCCATTTAATTTCCATTGATAGCCTGGCACATCACCGCCATTTGTTGGAAGTGCCGTAAATGTTACTGTTTCTCCCTGGCAAATAGTTGCAGAAGATGCAGAAATTGTTACTGACGGAGTTAACGCTACTGAACTTATGATCATTATAGCACTATCATGTGATAAAACTGTTTGCGGATTTGCACAACTAAGTGATGAGGTCATTGCTACCCTGATCACATCTCCGTTTGCAAGAGATGAACTTTGATAAGTTGAACTTGTTGCACCGGGGATATTAATGCCATTTCGTTTCCATTGATAAGATGGCGAATTACCAGCTCCGATGATCGGTGAGGCATGAAATACTACCAAACTTCCGGTACAATAACTGGATGCTGAATAACTCATACTGACAGATGGGCTTACCTCAGCACCGACTGTCATTGTTATTCCTGTTGATGTTGCAGTTGTTGGGCTTGCGCATGCAAGCGATGACGACATTACAACGGTTACCACATCCCCATTTGCTAATCCATTGTTTGAATAGGTATGATTGTTTGTACCAACGTTATTACCATTCAGTTTCCATTGATAAGACGGAGACCCACCGTTTGTTGGTGTTGCTGTGAACGTCACATTGGTTCCTGAACAGATTGTATTGCCCGGATTTGCAGCAATATTTACTGATGGTGCTACTTCCGAACCTACAGTTATAACTATTGTACTTGAATACACCGTTCTTGGGCTTGAACAACCAGACGAGGATTCCATTGCTACTCTTATCACGTCACCGTTGTGTAATGATGTACTTTGATAAGTATTACTATTGCTTCCAACTGCATTATTATTTAAAGTCCATTCATAATTTGGATTGTTACCCCCGTTTGTTGGCATCGCAGTAAATGTTACTAATTGCCCGAAACAAATTGTTGTTGCTGATGCAAGAATATTCACTGTAGGCGTCACCGAAGGAGTTACTGCGATTGAAATATTATTTGACGGAACACTTAATGGATTGGCACAAGAAAATGATGAGGTCATAACTACAGATATCATATCACCATTCAACAATGAAGAACTCTGGTAAGTCGAACTTGTTGCTCCCTGGATATTATTCCCATTGAGTTTCCACTGATAAGTTGGAGTAGCACCCCCATTAACAGGCGTGGCTGTAAATGTTACTTGCTGACCTGAACAAATACTGGTCGCTGTTGCATTAATACTTACTGATGCAGTTGTATTCGAATTAACGGTTACAGTAAACGAGCAACTAATAGATGGCGCATTTGTTAATGCATAAGTTACAGTGGTAACGCCAACATTAAATGCTTTTCCACTTGCAGTTCCAATCCCATTTCCCGAAGTGGCGCCTGTCAGTGTATATGTGTATGCAAGACTTTGTGGTGAAGTACCTGGGTCAATACTGTTTACTACTGCTGAACACTGATCCGCAGCAGCTGAAACCGTAACATTTGCAGGGCAGGAAATAGTTGTGGCACCACCTACAACAATTGTATCTCTTTGAAACAAACCCCAATGCCCTGCCTGGTCCTTCACTCTTATTGCAAGCCGGTGAGTTCCCGCGGACATGCTTACTGGTATTGGAATAGGAAAGATCTGTGAAATAGAAAATCCTGTGTTCTGAATAGCAAGTGGAGAACCGTTACCTACACCGGGATCGGTATCAAAAAAATATTCTGCTTGTGTAATAATGGGTAGATCACTGGTGGTTTGTGTAACATAAAAATTTCTCCTGGCAAATAATCCCCATTTACCATCTGAATCTTTAACCCGAATTCCAAGCCAATGAAAGCCGGGTGAAATATTTGCAGGAATAGCGACTGGAAAACTTACTACGGCACCTGGTGTACCTATTGAAATAGGAATTCCATTTCCAGGACCCAGATCTGTATCAATAAAATATTCTGCGTTGGTTATTGTTTGAGCAAAGGCTGTTGTAAGGGATAATATCAATAACAAAGCAATAGATAGCCTCTTCATGTTTATGAGTTTTAAAAATGAGCAATAATATTTTCTAAAAAGGCTTAATTATTTCGCCGTGCCTCTACCTGCACATTGAGAGTGCCGCCAGGTGTGATAGTTGGATTAAAAATATTCATACCGAACACAACAGGCAAGCGACTCATATTGCTGTTGCTCCAATTCAACGTACCCGATGCATCAAATAAAAGACCCATGTCTTTACCATCGCTGCCAGTATTATTTGCCGGGCCAGTTGCAATAGTAAAATTCAATACGAGAAGTTCCAGTCCATCATTGATCAACGATTGACTGGCCATTTGTGGATCCTGGTTGGCTATATTTCCGCCGTCGTCGCTGTTACCGTAAGAAGCATCCCAGGGATTATTTACACCTGCACCGTAAGTAATATTGTTGTTGAAAATGCTTTGTGTATTACTAATGGCTGCATTGCGGTGTACAAAAATATTATTTGAAAAATTCATTCCCTTTGAAGCGCCTCCAAAGCAGGCAGTAGAGGTTGTTCCAGAAGGGCCAAACCATAAATTATGATCAAAGAAGACATTCTGTGTAGTTACAAAACCATAAAAGTTTCCATTCCCTGAAGTAGAATAAAATACATTATTTTGAAAAAGAAAGTTAGTGATCGTTACTCCGGCACTTGCTGAAATGAAACATTTATCAAACCAGTTGCCTTCAAAAACAAAACCATTATAAGTACCTGCATGGCCTAAATAGAAAGCAGATTCAAATTGATTGCGAATAAAGCGAAGACTATCCGGATTGCTTGTATTAAGGGATACAGTTACTAAAAGATCCAAACCTTGTAATTCGGTTTTCCTGCTGCCTGGTCCATTGATCGCAACATCTCCTTCAATTGTGGCTTTATACGCCTGGAAATTTTGGGCTGGTGCCCAGCCAGGACCCATAACAGTGAGACGTTTGTCTTGTATTGAAAACCCGGCATAACGAATAGCACTTCCCTGTACATAGATGGTATCCCCACTTGCGGAAGCATTTACAGCTGCCTGTATAGTATTGTATTGTGCTAATGTACCCGGGTTGTTACTTACAGTGCGAACAGTTGCAATAGCATTCTCACATACAACTAATGACAGTATAAGAAAAGTCTTTTTCATAAATAGTTATTTTGATTGAATAATTTAATAATGATTTTGATTTATTCTAAATGTGTGGTTTATTTTTTTGGTGTTTTAAAATATAGATGATGGATAAAACGCCCAGCGTGTTTAAGATCGCAATACAAATGAACCACGCAGGATGATTGTTTCTTGCAGATCTCCACATTGCCATGACCTTCCACACGATTTCCCAAATGACAAGACAAATGGCAACAGGCAAAAACCAGGGCATTGTTTCGTTCAAGTTTCTAAGCGTATCCATTGTTTCTAGTTTTTATTGTTGATTAGATTGAAACTGTGATCAGTTGTTTTTCGCCATCAAATTCTCGATTGACTGGTTTTTTTATTGACTGCCATTTCCAATAGGTAAAAGAACGAAGCAACCACTCAAATGGACCCATTGTATATTTTTTCATCCACCAGGTGCTGAATAAAAGTTGTAATCCAAATACGATAATGAATAAGATGAGACCTTCGGAAGGGGTTACAGTTTTGAATTTGTTTGTTAAGAGAAAATAAGGAACAAATACAAGCGATTGAATTAAGTAATTGCTGAGTGCCATTTGCCCAAAGGATGCCAATGGCAGGAACCATTTTCCTTTTGCTGAATTTGAAAGACTGATAAGTATCGTTGCATAAAGAGTAACACAGGCGGTGGTCATTACATACCACAGGATGCTAAAGATCTTCGATGCAGAATAGATCAGCCACTTGGCCGCAAGTGCCTTCCTGATCAAAGGATAAAGATCCTCAAGGATAAAAAAATAAAAGGGAATTAATATCGCAGTTACTATTAATGATGTAATAAGTAAGCGGTTTCTGAATTTTTTATTCTCATTTATTTTTTTCAATATGCCGGCTTTGCTGATCCAAAAACCTAATAGGAAATGAAATAACATTTCAATATAAATACCATACATCTGGTGATAGATCTTGAAAAATTGCCAATTGTATTGCAGGTAATCAGGATAGTTATTGGGCTCCACAAGCGTACGGGTTTGTGACCAGGCATTGCCGAAAAGAATATAGACAATACCACTTATCATAATGGCAAAGACTATTCCCAGCACGATAAGCAATTGACGACTGCTTAGATTCCGTATCAGTAACAAGAAGAATCCTGCAGCGCCATAAAACATCAGTATATCCCGCTTGCTTATTAATACTGCATGAATAAAACCTAAAATGAGCAGGCCAATAAGTCTTCTTGTAAAAACAGGAACGATTGAAGTGTTGTTTTGTTTGGCCTTTTCTAATTGCACATGAAAGCCGATCCCAAAAATGAGGATAAGCATAGTGTACATCCTGTTCTCAATAAGAATATATTTTGGCCAGGCTATGACTTCGTCTAAAACAGTATTTGTATAGCCGTACGATGGACCATTATCGCTTACGCAAAACATAAACAATACACCAGCTAAAGCAAAACCACGAAGAATATCAAGGTTTCGATTACGGTTCGATGCCGATAGCGGCTGAAGTAGAGTGGACATAAAAAGATGATTTTGGTTACAAAAAATTTCAGATTGCAAATTAGATTTGAGAACAAGCAAAATCAATATGACTAAAGTTTATCCCTGCAAAACGACCTATAATCCTCTATCGATAGGTTTCCGGGAAGAGATTAAATATTTATTGATGAATGCATTGCAACGGGAATAGTAGTAAGAAAGATCAGTTGTTAGTAGATATATGACGAAAGTTTCCAAAGGAAAATTAAAGTGGGAGAGACGATAAATTATTTCCCGAATGCTTTATTGATCGCTTCAGTTCTGTTCTGTACATGCAGCTTTTCATAGATCTTATGAATATGTATGCGTACTGTACC
>Ga0184611_1000221_pt1 | contig 10293 bp, 2 predicted proteins | sample PLM3_5_coex_FD_133162 | JGI IMG/M metagenome (GOLD analysis project Ga0184611, IMG submission 133162) | Groundwater sediment microbial communities from an aquifer in East River, Colorado, USA - PLM3_5_coex | ecosystem: Environmental > Terrestrial > Soil > Riparian zone | place: USA: East River...
GAATTATAATCTTGGACAAACAAATTCCACTCCCGGTGTTTTAACTTTCTTTCTCCCGATATATGTCAATGAAATTTCAAAACTGTTTGATCCTTTGGCAAATTTTCCAAGGTCAGAAACGTTAACATCGTAGCTGGCGCCAAATACAAGATTCTTATAATAAAATCCGACATATGGCGAAACAGCATCTTCAAACCGATAATTGGCTCCAATTAAAAGATCAATATCCTGGGAAGCTTTATACTGACCATAAGCGCCGATCATTTTTTCTGAAGCAGTACCCTGGCTCAAATAAAGAAAATTTGGCGTGATGCTAAATTGATTCGAAAGTGCAATTCTTAAACCCGCATGACCTGTATAACGTAGTGGGAATGTTGCATCACCTGTCCCACTGAATTTATCATCAGGCTTTGTAATATGCGCTACGCTGAATCCTGCAAAAAGGTTTGATTTCTTACCTGGCTCGGCATCATAATAAAGTACACCGGCGCCTGCATCAAATGATATGGCAGTTGGGTCATTAATGATCTCAGATGTTGGATTACTGGCATTAAAACCAAAGACCGGGTTCCATTGGTCGCCGAAAGTGAGCTTGGTAGGATCAAATTTCCGTTGGATCATTCCGACCTGCATACCAAATGCCATGCGTTTGTAATCATTCTTTCCAAACTTCACACCCGTGTAGCTGAAATTGCCATACGCTGTTGTGTATGTATAACCTCCATTACCGGCTTTTTGTTGCAATGCACTTACACCAAAATTCATGTTCCTGGCTGAATTAAAATCAACTGAAACCCCCGGCGTGGAAAACGGGCTGGTAATATTTCCCCACTGACTTCGATAAATTCCCGACACACGAACATCACCATCGAATACTCCTGTCAGCGCAGGATTAAGCCACGATGGATACACATAGTACTGCGTAAAATGCGGATCAACTTGTGCATTCACACTCTTCATTGATGCGATCACCAGCATCAGCAACAGGACATTTTTTAAATTTTTTCTCATTACAAAAGCTTTAGCATTAAATAAATCAGTTTCTCACAAGGATACATTTATCTTATAATGGTTACAGAACCGTTTATTGGTTCGAAACCGTTTTTCAATGTTATTACGAAATAATATGTCGCCACCGGCAATGGTTTCCCGTTATAAGTGCCATCCCATGGATAATTATAACCTGTTGAATAAAATATTCGTTGACCATACCGGTTAAATATTTCAACATAAGAACCGGGATAATCGGAAAGATTACTGATCATCCATTTATCATTGATACCATCCCCATTAGGCGAAAAAACATTTGGCGGTTTTACCAGTTTCAAAATCTTTACCGATACCTGGTCAGACGCAGTACAACCACCCGGCCCATTTGCAGTAAGTGTATATGTCTGATCACTTACTGCATTCACCAAAGGACGGAGTGTGTTCGGGTTACTTAAGTTAAATGACGGCGACCATGTAAACGAAACCACCGTAGAGTCGTTGACTGTTGGTTTTAATTGCACAATAGTTCCCTGCGGCACAACCAATGAAGGCCCTGCATCAATTACCGGCTGTAAGTAAACTGTAACTTGTTTTGTGAAAACATCAGATGGACAGCCAACAGCATTCACTACTGTTAACTGCACATTATAAATTCCAGGTTTGCTATATCGTTTTGTCGGATTTTTTATTGTCGCATTACCGCCATCATCAAAATTCCAACTCCATGCCGTTACAGTACTATTTGGCGCGGTGCTCAGATCAGTAAAATTATTATCAGCTCCCTGGCAAAGCGAAGCGGGGTTAACATTAAAATCAGCAATTGGTTTATCAAAGAAAGCACTCATCACTTTTGTAGCAGTATCGCTGCACCCAAAAGATGAAACAGAAATCAATGTAACAGTATAAGAGTTGATGGCATTATAAACATGAGATGGAGTTGTTTGAGTTGACAAAGGACTTCCATCTCCAAAATTCCATGAATAACTCAGCGTTGCATTATCACCAACTGTTGTTTGATTATTAAATGCAGTTGTTCCATTTGGCATACAAACTGAAGCAGGCAATGAGAAATTTGCAACTGGTAAGGCATGTACTTTTAAATTACGAGTGGTTGTGTCTTTACACCCGTTGTTACTGATCGTTACCAGGCGAATAGTATAATTATTGAAATTGGAATATGTTTTTGTAAATGGATTTCCGTTTGTGTATGAGGCATTGGTGGCATCTCCAAAATCCCAATTCCATGTATTGATATTTCCTGAAGAAATTGTCGAATTATTTGTCAGTGTTGCGATTTTATCAAGACAGATATCAGTATTGACAGTAAATGATGATGTTGGTTTTGGATGAACATTTATAGTTGTTGAAACAGAATCCTTACAACCGCCTGTAGTAGTAAATACATACCAAATAGAATGCGATCCATCACCTGCTACCATTGGATTAAATAGGTTGTTTGCAGATATGCCTGTACCGTTATAAACACCTACACCGCTGACGCCATTTATTACTGGAACCGGCGATAATGCAAATGAGGGTGCGTCTTCACACACTGCAGGCAATGCTGCGTTAGCCGGGAATTGTGGTTTAATAGAAACAGTAACTGGTCCATCAACATCACTTACACAACCATTATTCGTTGTTACAGTAAGGGTAGCAATGTAAGTTCCTTCTGCAGAATAATTATGAGAAGCATTTGTAAGAGTAGAGGTAGGTGAACCATCGCCAAAATCCCAGACATAATTTAAGGTTTGCCCGTCAGATACGGTCGAGGCATTGGTAAATATCGTTTGACCATTTGGTGGCAAGCAACCTCCCGGACTGGCAAATGCTGCAACGGGTGCTGCTCTCACAAGTATTGTTTGCGAAATGGAATCAACACAGTTTGCTGTACTAGTAAACTTATACCAAATAGTATGTGTGCCGGGGCCTGCTAAACCAGGATTGAAATTACCTGCAGCATTAGTACCTGCGCCAGAGTAAATTCCTGATCCCGGCACTCCATTGGTTACAGTAGCAGTCGCTACTGATAAAGCTCCTGTTGCACTTTGACAAATCGGTGCCAATGCAGGATATGCTAAAGTTGGTTTTAAATTAAATGTTGTCGTGAATGTTGAATCTTTTGTACATCCATTGGCAGTAGTAACAGAATACTGAATTGTGTAAGGACCAAATCCGGAATAATTATGCGTTGGATTTGCTAACGTTGATGTATTCGGATTTGCGCCGTTCGCATTTGGATCACCGAAGTTCCATAAATAAGATAGCGTCTGCCCGTCAGGCACTGTCGATGTACTATTAAATTGTACTTGCCCGCCTGGAGGTATACAACCGCCGGAGAAACTATATCCTATTACAGGTTTTGCAAATACCTGTACGATCCTTGTTACAGTATCGCTTACGCAAGTCGAGCTTGATTTTGAAACATGTTTAATTGTATAAGTCCCGCTCGCTGGATATGTATAGGTGACCGATGGCCCGGTTGAGACAGTTTGCGTTATGCTATTTCCAAAATCCCAGTACCATTGATTGACTGCAATACTTGCAGATGATGTATCAGTAATTGTAAGCTGGTTACCGACGCAAAGAGATGTTGGCGTAATTTGAAACGCAGCTGGCGGTCTTGTATAAACCGTAATACTTCTTGTTGTATCATCAACACAACCTTCCTGGGTTACCACACTTAGATTCACAAGATGTGTTCCCGCAGGTAATAATTTTTTTGCAAGTTGTCCAGTTGCCAATGTTGGCCCGGGAAATGTCCAGTTGTAATCACGAATTGTATAACTATTTGAAGTAGTCCCTACCCCATTAAAATAAACAGTATCCAATTCACATCCTGTATGAGAAAAATTAAATTCAGCAATTGGTTTTGGCTTAACGATGACTTTGATCTTGAGACTTTCTCTCTGGTAACAATTCTCAATTGTTGGATGATATGCCTGTATCGGGATCTCGAATGTATCAGCACGATTGAACGTATATGTTCCTGCAAGATCATATTTGTAATAAGTAATTCCATTTTGAACAACCGTTCCAATTAATACCGGCGACATATCTGTTATATCGGCATTTGGAGCAATCTCTGTACCCAACTGGCTTAACAACCAATCGATCCTTGTAGGCTGATAAGCCATCAATGCAGAAATCTTTACCGGGGAACCCAGGCATGTATATGAATGTTGTGGTGTGGCAGGATCAAGTACATTTTGAATAGAACTGATCGCATTTAAATTATTAATTAGTGTACCGGCATTGTATCCATAGCTCTCTACACTTCCCAATCCATAAGTAATAGCTGTAAATGCCGAATCGCTTGTAACAATTGCCTGTGATTGCGCGGATGGAGACCATCGTTTTACAACAATGGTATAACCTGCCAATTGAGGATGCGCATAACTATGATCAAACGTAGCGCTGCCATCTATTCTTAAAGAAGGTACACCATTGTTGGGAATGATCAATGTGAGATAATTCACTTGAATTGCTTCACGTGTATTTCTGTAAAAACCAATTCTTTTTATTCCCTGTTCCAAAGGACTTATATACATCATTTCAGGATCACCAAGACCACTACCCAAACATCCACCACCTGTCATAAATTGTGCAACCATTACCGGTTTGTTCGCTTCGATCAGGTCAGCAGTTCCACTTTCAAAAAAATAAAAACTGTTTTGTTGAAGACCGGTCAATACAACACCATTTCTTTTTACAACAGTAGTCGGATCTTTAACCAACACTTTATAAGAATTAGTTTGGAATTGATTCGCTGCAGTTGATCTTGAAGTTGGGGCAGTTAAATATCTTTTACCCCAAGCCTGTGTTGGAAAACATTGTTGATTATCATTATCTCCACCACCGCTACCACAGGTAATGGGATTTGAAGTACGACTGCTTCCTGAAAAAACAGCAACAGGATAACATTCACCCATTGGATTAGCTATCGATCTGAATTTTGTTCCTGAAACTTCTAATGCGGTAGAACTATTTGTAGGATTGGCACCGATCACCTGGTAAATCTCTCCTTTATTCAATGTAACAAAAAAAGGAACACCGGCAGGTTTACTCATCCTTGTTAAGACAGACGGTGTGATCTCAACAACAGTGTTATCATGCGATGCAACAACATAAGCCCAGGAAAAACAATTATTGGCATAAACCTGTTTACTATTAATTGAAACATAAGAATAGCCATAAGTTTCTACTGGCATTAACATAGTAGCTCCTGATGATGCCGAGCCAAATGTGTGCGCATAGGCAACAATAGGAACATCACTTTCAATATGTATTGACATAACGAAAAGTCCTTCTCCTCCATTACCACCAAACGTAGGAGGCACATCAAACAAGCGACAATCATTAGGACCAGCCTTCGGCATATAGTTAGAGGCAATTACTGTTCCTGCGGGAACAAAGTAATTTGTTGTCTGCACCGCCGTCCTTCCCTGGACTGTTACTGTAACATTAGCCGGCTGCCCCGGTTCGGCGCTGAAATAGAGTACCATCTCCTGGCTATTGTTTTGCCCCGGCTCCATGAACTGGTGATGACCATATCCTACCCAAAATTCATTCCCCCGGTTTGAAAGGTTTTGTGTAAAACCCTTCAAACCGAAGAATACTGAACACATCATTAATATAAATAGTCTGCTCTTCATTTCTTTTATCGCGTTATCTCACAAGATTAATTGCTCCTTTTCTTTCGATCTTTTCTCCGGTATTGAGAATTACTTCCGCAACATAGATGTACACACCTGATGGTTGTGGTTTACCTCTGTATGTTCCATCCCAGGCCATATTCTGGTCGGATGATTCATATACCTTTTCACCCCATTGGTTAAAGACAACAAACTTCAGTGACCTTATCACATTACTATAAACTTGTAATACATCATTACGACCATCACCATTTGGAGTAAATGAATTTGGTATATAAACCTGGTCTGTTCTTGTTTGTCCAAAAAGAGGTGCTGATACTGCAGGCGAACAACCACCAAGAGCTCTTACTTGTAATGTAACCTGTGCACCAAGTGTTAAACCAGTAACTGTATGTGTTAACCCAGTTGGGCCTGATGATGGAGTTATCCATGTACCACCGCCATTGGTTGTTACCTGGTATCCGGTTGCATTTGCTATTGCGTTCCATCTGAAGCGAAGTGTATTCACACCTATCGAATCAATAGTTAAAAAAGGTATAGCCAATACCGGTAGAATTGCTGCAGTTGCCCTGTCTCTTGAAACACTTATACATCCGCCAACAATAGCTTCGAGATAAACATTTACAAAACCAGTTACATTATTCACTGTATATGTATTGCCTGTACCAAGCAATACACCTGCAGTTGCTGCGCTGTACCAATTATAGGTTGCACCAGCTACAGGATTTTGTACAGTGAATGTTGCGTTGGCATTAATACATACATACACTGTATCCTGAACAATTGAAGGAATTGGTTTTGCATTTATCACTAATGCTTTTGTGGTGTCGCCTACGCAACCGTCATTCCCAATACCGCGAAGTGAAATATTAAATGTACCCGCAGTGGTATAAGTATGAATTGGATTCTGTCCTGTACCGTTTGAGTTATCGCCGAAATTCCATGTCCATTGACTGACTGGTACGCCATTGCTCGTTGTTGTCGTTGCGTTGAATTGTACTGGCTCACCAATACAATTCGGAACCGAAACAGTAAAGTCAGATATTGGCGCTGCAATCACCGATACAGGTAATGTGATCTCAATTGATCCACCACAGCCTTCAATGCTTGGATGGAACACTGTAATTGGAATTAAATAATTACCCACTACATTGAAAGTATAATTCTGTGGCAATTGATAGATATAAAACTTCTTGCTGTTTATGATAACTGAATCTGTCGGTGTTGGATTGTTTTGGATCACATTTGCATTTGGTGAAATATTGGGCACCTGGCTGAGATTCCATATCAGCTGCGTTGGCTTCACAGATATCTGTATTCTTAAATTGAACGGAGTTCCCTTACAAGTATAGGTGCTTGTAGTAGCTGAGTTGAACACATTATTAAATGCAGGTGTTGCACTGAGATTCTTAACCAACGTACCAGCATTGTATCCATAACTTTCAACGCCTCCCAAACCATAAGTGATCGCAGTAAATGCAGAATCAGATTGAATGATATGCTGACCTGCTGATCCACCCAGGTTATGCCTGATACAAGTGTAACCCGAAAGATTCGGATGGGCAAACACATCAGTGAATGTGCCACTGCCATCGATAGTCAATGTTGCTAATCCAGGCGTCGGTATAATTACATTGATATAATTTGAATTGATGGCACTTTGATCTGTTGTATAGAACACAGCACGTTTAATACCTTGTTCTATCGGGCTTATGTAGATCATTTCAGGATCACCATCACCACCCGGCGCTGCAAGACCTGAACAACCGGTTCCATCACTTGACAACATGTATTGCGCAACCATGATCGGCTGATCAGCTTCAAAATAACTTGCAGTTGATGTTCCGCTACCCGCTGTAATTCCTATCTCATAATAATTACCCGGCGTTACAAGTGTTGCAGGATTCAGGATCACTCCATTTCTCTTTACTACGGTTGCCGGATCTTTCACCATCACTCTCCACTTATTTGAATAATACAAAGTATTAGAAGCAGAGTTAGCCGTTGCAAATGTCAGATACTTCGTTCCCCATGCGGAGTTAGGGAACATCTGTTGAATGAAATTATCACCATTTGTTGTGTTGCAAAGTGCCGTACGGCTGCTACCAGAGAACACTGCAATCGGATAACATTTGCCGCTTGCATTTGGAATTGATTTGATAGAGCTGCCTGAAATATCTGTGCCTGACGCTGTTGGTTGAGTTCCCATTACATTATAAACTTGTCCACGCATCAGGTAAACCTGGAACGGAACGTTTGCTCCTCTTCCGCCTTTTGTTGCAACAGATGGTGTGATCTCAACAAGTGTACTATCTCTATCAGCAATTGCATAGAACCATGAATAAGAACCAGCGCCGCCTGTTGGATAATATTGAGTTGCATTCAATGAACGATACTCATAACCATAAGTTCCTACAGGCAATAACATTGTTGCGCCTGAATTTGATCCCTGGTAAATATGTGCATAAGCAACAATAGGAACATCACTTTCAATGCTGATACCATTATTAGATAACCCCTCATCAAGTATTCTCGAATCGATCAAGCCTGATTCTGGCATTGGATCACTTACAGTAACAGTATTTGCAGGAATAGCATAATTGCGAACCCATCCTGTGCCATTTACTTTTACAGTAACATTCGCAGCTTGCTCAGCGCTTAAATAAAGCACCATCGTTTGTCCATTTGTACTGAATCCATAATGGTGACCATAACCAACCCAGAATCTTCGACCCCTGTTTGACGTATCAGTTGTAAATCCTGGTGGAATTGTTGGTGACGGTGCCTGGCCATCTGTCATACCAGTAAACTTATCCATGAATGAAAGGCCCGATTCTGTAATAACATTATTGAAAAGATCAACAGCACTTGCAGAAGAAACGATCCAGTTATTCGCTGCATTTGTTCTTCCCATTTTCACGGTTGGTTCCGAAGGAATATTTCTCATCCATGGATCGATATAGAATTGTTTCAATGTATAACTTGACGGAGCACTTCCAGTAATATCTACATCCGTATAGAAATACATTGATTGTTGACCTGTTGCAAGGTTTGGAGGAATAACGCCGGAGTATCTTCTTACTTCAGCACTGGTTGGAACTGTTGCACCCCATGATACTTTCTGAACAGTATCTGTTCCAAACATGAAGTACTGAGTTGTGTTTGCTGCTGGCGCTGCTGGTGTGCCTGGCAATACAGGCGGAATTACTACTGGTAAAAACTCATAAGCGCCAAGGTCAGGAACACCAGTTGTAAGCGTTGTCGGTCTTGGATTACCATTGATGTCGGAAGCATTATCAGTTATTTGAACACCACGACCGTGCATTGCCCATACATTTGCATTGTTTATATCAGGTTGAAGACTTGTGCCAGTTACAAATGCCGGTGTATATACGATAGAATTATAATCCCAATTTTCGGCATTCTTCCATGCTTGCAGTGTTGGATAAGCAATTGTTCCCTGCAATATCAATGTAGCTCCATTTGTATAATACATATTGTAATCACTGTAAATATTTGCAACATTCCCCTGATAAAGAGCAACACCACCGCCCGCTTGATAGAAAATGTTGTTACGAATATTTGTGATACCCGATGTACCCGTTGTTTGACTGAAATAAGCAGCAACGTTTGTAGTAGCCGTAGATGGAGATGAATTTCTCACCGTGTTATTATAATACTTCATGCCACCTCCCGTGCTGCTGTATAAGCCACGAACAGTTTCACCTGTTGAGTTTATATCGATAATATTATTAACTGTATAATTACTCACTGAGCCTGTTTGATATAAACCATACAGTGTAGCAGATGTTACATTGCTCACTGCTGTTATTTTGTTGCGGGAAACGCTGCCCGGATTTAGTGGATCAGCCGCACAACCTGTGAGATAAATTGCATAATTAGTTGTACCTGCATTTTCAATCGTTACAATGTTGTCATCAACTTTATAAACCGAATCGCAGTTTGTAACATAGATGCCGTAGGCCGTTGTATTTAAAATTCCAGATCTGTTAGCTTTGTTTTTACTAATGCGAATATTATTGATACCACCCGCATAAATTCCATAATAATAAGCCCCGCTTAAAATATTGCTGTCAATAACAAATTTATTTGCTGATCCTGCTGTACCGGACAAATAGATATTGCTTGAACCATCCGTGATCGTATTTCCTTTTATAACAATATCACTACCGACTAAAGCGGTACCAAAGATGCCCACAATGACAGTACCTGTGCTTGATGAAGAAGGCACGTCTATATTACAATTTAAAACACTATCCGTAGAAGCAGTTCCTGCAAATTCAATTGCCCGTCCATTTGTTGTATTAACCGCAGCGAAAGAAATATTCTTAAATGTAATAAAGCTTGCGCTGTCCATTTTCAATACATAATTCGAAATTGCATCTGTTGAATTATAACTAAGAATAACTGATGTTGGATCTCCATTCTGACTCATGAATGTAACCGTACTTGTTGCTGATGCACCAGGTACTTTTTTGATCATGATCTGTTCATTATATGAGCCGGGCACTGCATGGAAACGAACTGACCCTGCAATACCGCATTGCATTGCTGCGACTGCTGTTGCAAATGACTGGAAGTTCGTTGCACTTGCCGGAATAGATGGATTGATAGTGTAATCCCCTGC
>Ga0184611_1000224_pt1 | contig 10203 bp, 4 predicted proteins | sample PLM3_5_coex_FD_133162 | JGI IMG/M metagenome (GOLD analysis project Ga0184611, IMG submission 133162) | Groundwater sediment microbial communities from an aquifer in East River, Colorado, USA - PLM3_5_coex | ecosystem: Environmental > Terrestrial > Soil > Riparian zone | place: USA: East River...
GCGTCCGGAATCGTATACGTCTTCCAAAGCTCGCGGCCGGTGGCTGCGTCGAGCGCCGACATGAGACCGCGGAACGTGCAGCAGGCGTAATCCGCCTGCCCCGATTCCGGCTCTTCGAGCGATGCGACAGGCACGAACAGACGGCCTTCGAAGAGCACCGGCGTGCCGGTGATTCGCGCGAGCGGATGCGGATCGGTGAGCGTTTTCCAGATCTCTTCACCCGTGCCGGCGGAGAGCGCGTACGCGGTGCCATGAATGTCGCCGAAAAAGATCGCGAGCCGCGGGTCCGTCTTGCTGAACCGGCCGATCGTGAACCCGCTCCGGACCGCTGACTGCGCGCGGAAGCTCCAGTGCAGGCACCCTGTTTCCGCATCGAGCGAGTAAACGTAGCCGGCATTCGATGTCACATACAGCCGTCCGTCGTACACCGTCTGCCCGTACAGTGCCGTCGCGCCGGGAAACCCGAACGCCCATTTCAGTTGCAGGCGTGACACTTGTCCGGGACTCAGCCCGGCGGCCGCGGCAGGCTGGAATCGCGAGTTCCGATAATCGACACCCCAGCCGTTCCAGGCGGGCGCGTTCGACTCGCGCACCGCGGGATGACTGGAACACATATTCGACATCTTCTCGGCCGCGCCGACCAGTTCGGTGTCGAGCTTCCGGCCGGCCACCCACTCGGCGATGAGACGCTTGTCCTGATCGCTCAGCGCGGCGGCGGCGTTCCGCATCGAGCCGGTCGTCATGACCTCGAGGATCCGCTCCGGTGTCATCCGCTTGAGCACCGATGTCCGTGGCGCCTGATGCCCGGGGTCATTACTCTCATGGCACGAGGCGCAGTTGGTGAAGTACTGGTTGACGCCTGCGCTTTCAGATTGCGCGGACGCGCTCGTTGCCAGCGCGAGCGCCGATGCGAACGCGACGGCGCTCGAGGCGCGCTGCAGAATTCTTTTCATACTTTTCCGCCTACTTCGTTGTGTAGTAGTCGTATGTGTAGGTCCACGCGAACTGCTGGCCCGGTTCGATGTTGAGGTCGATGTAGGGTTCCGGCGCGAGGACCGTGCGAATCGACCAGTACCCCAAGCGCGTCAACGGCCGATCTCCCGTGATGTGAACGCCCGCGCCCACTTTCTTGTTCTCGATGCGGATGTCGTTGTCCTTCGCCTCCGCGCCAAAGCCGGTGAAGCTGGTCTGGTAGCACTCGGAGCCTTCGAGCACCTTCGAGTACACGAGCTTGTTGCCTTGCGGGCTGGCCAGCGACTGCATCTGGGCCTGACCGCACTGCGTGCCCATGCGTTCGCCGGCAGCGAGCGGCGCGTTCGGATCGACCGGCGGTTGAGCCTGGCGCGCAGGCGCACCTGGCGCGCCTGGAGCTCCGCCTTGCCGGCCCGCACCGCCGCGCCCGGCGGCCCGCGTCATCTGCCACGGCACGGTGATCTCGAGGTCGGGTCCCGTGTGGAGCTTGTCGATGGTCGTGAAGTTGTGGTTATAGACGTTCGTCACGATCGGCTTCGAGCCTGTGTTCTTCATGACGTGCGAGATGGTCATCTGCGGCTTGCCGGGCGTCAGCCGGATGGCCTTCGTATAGATGTAGCCGAAGTTGATCGACGGCTCGCTGAGCGTGTGCGTGAACTCCACCGAGTCACGCGCAGTCCTGACGTCCCACTTTCCGCCATTGGCAATCACGTAAGGGAGAGAATGGTTGTAGTTCATCTCGTCGCGCTTGAGGACGCCCACGCCAGGCTTCACGAACAAGCCACCCGCCGGCACGTCGTTGTAGCCGAGGGCGCCGAACTCTTCGGCAGGTCCCACCATCGCCGTGAAATCCGCAGAGATGACATCCTTGTTGGGCCCTTCGTAGCCGAAGTCGTAGACGTCGGTGACCCTGGAGAACCAGATCCCGTAATAGTCGTGGCCCTTGTATTTGAGGCTCGCGATCGCTCCCGACCAGTCGAATCGTGTCGTCGTGTAGAAGCCGTTCTTCGCGTCTGGCAGGTAAACCGTTGCCGTGATTTCACCGTTGGTCAGTTGATGCGACGGATGACCTTGCCCGGACACCAACGCTGCCCCCGATAGCATGATTCCAACGGCAGACAGTTTCGTGATAGTCCTCATCGTCATTCACCTATCCGATCCGCGAGTCCTTTGAATGTAAGCGCTAGAACGTGACGCGAACCCCAATCCGAAGGTTTCGTTCGTCGTATTCGCGGCCGGGATTTGCGGTAAAGGTAACCTGCCCGAAATCGATGGCGTTGGCGTTTGTCCCAGGAGTCGCCCAGTGCGGCGTGTTCGTCACATTGAGAGCCTCGAGGCGGAACTGGGCCCTGACGGACTGCGAGAGGCGGAACGTCCTGAACAGACTGGCGTCCAGGTTGGCGTATCCGGGCCCCCCATATCCATTCGCTTTGGACGTGCCGAACCGCGCTGCAGTGACGGGGGCAAACGACGTCGTATCGAACCAGGGATTCCCAGGTCCGACTCCGCCGAGCACGTCAAACGCCTTGACCTCGTCGGCGCGCTGGGGACTACCTGGCGCGTTCAACGAAGCGCCGGTCGCGGTCATGGTCATGGGCGAACCGGAGAATGCCGTGAAATAGGCATTGAGCTGCCAGCCTCCCACGATCGCGGCGCCGACGCCGTCGGTCAGATAGCGCTGGCCTGCGCCGAAGGGCAATTCGTACGACGCCGAAAGGTCGAGCTTGTTCGGGGCAACGGTCGAAGCCGGACCCTCGTTGAGGTATCGATACTCGGGGATCAGGATGCCCGTGGCCCACGCGTCTGTCCCTTTTGCCATCGCGTAGGCGGCCGTGAACGCCAGCCCCTTCGAGAAGCGGCGGTTCACGCTCACTTGAAGTGAGTCGTAGTCAACGCTGCCGAGGGGATCGAGGAAGTTGAAGTTCGCGGTCGTGCCGAGAGCCTGAAAGTACGGCTGACTGGCGGCACCGCCGCCAATGGTTCCATAGTTATGGTTCGTCGAACGAACCATTTCTCGCTGGCGATTCCCGGCGTATCCGACCTGCACACTCATGTTTGCAGAGAACGACTTCTGTGCGGTCACGTTGAAGGCCGTGATGGTTCCCCGAACGTAATTGTCCGGAGCGGTGGTGGTACCAATACCAGGCGGCAAGGCCAGGGAACCGGTGCTGTAATCGGGAATGGGCGAGATGCGGTAACCGCTCTCCAACGTGCCGGCTGGCTGGAACGAGTTCAGCCCTGTCTGAGCGATGGTGATCGACGCGGGATAGGTATAGGTGGCGCTGCGGTACATATGGTCGTTCTGCGGATTACGCGAGTATCCGGCTCGCACGACGAAGGATTCGAACGGACGATACGCGATGCCGAGGCGAGGGGTGAACAGATCTTTTTGAACCGTGACGCCGCAGGTCTCGCTGTTATTCGCAATACCGCACATCAGCACGCGATTGGTTGCAATGTCGAAGTGCTCGACCCCGCGGTCGGCCCGAGTCGGAACCGGATAGTACTCCCAGCGCAGACCGAACGACGCGGTAAGTTTCTGCCCGATCTGCCACTGGTCGCGCACGTAGAACCCCATTTCTCGCTCGCGCATCGTCACGGGCCGGTCGGGCTCGCACTGGTCGGCGATGACGCAGGGGGGCACCTGCGAGTTGCTCATGTTGCCGCCGATCTGACCCAGCAGGAAGTCGGCGAGCGCGTTGTAGGAATTCGCCGCCGGACCTCCATTGAGCGAGGTCGCGATGCCGGTGAACGCCATGGAGGTCAGAGGACTGATCTCATAGTGATTCATGTGCTGCCAGTGAAAGTCGCCACCGAACTTCACGTTGTGGTCGCCCTTGGTCCAGCCAAGATTGGCGACGACCTGATACTGAACATCGTTGTAGTCCAGAACCGAGGAACTGAACCCGTTGTTCCCAAGCGGCTGCGTCCCGCCTGACGTGCCTCCGCGTGAGGTGAACCCGGTAATCTCCATCTGGGGAAGCGCCCAGTCCCTGGCCTGGCAGGCATTCGGAATGCCATAGATGTCGGCCCAGCACTGTTCGGGACCGTTGGGCTGCTGATAGGTGTGCGGTGTGGTCGCCCCGCCGACCACGTCCATCACCAGATTGGGCGTCAACGTCGTCGTCGCCGCCAGGGAGTAGCTGAAAATCTTGGCGTTCAGATCGGTGCCCAAGCTGAGCGGGTTGATCTCTCTGCCGTTGAGCGCCGGATACAGCGACGCCGAATTCATGTCGTCGTGCAGGCCGCTGATCCGTGCGTTGACGTTGAGGCGGTTCGTCGGCGTCCACGTCACCTTCGAATCGATCTTGTAGAAGAGCGACGTGAAGGGGGGCGTGGAGGTGTAGTTGTTGACGTTGCCTGCCGCTTGGGGCGCAGGCAGGTCAGCCAGGAGCCGCTGCGCCACCGTGCTCAAGCGGTTCGCCGGAATGTAGTTGCACGACGCGAATCGCGGATCGGTAGTGGACGTCAACCCTGGGCAGTTGGCAAACGCAAAAGGCGTCCGCCCCGTTCCGTTCACGTTGCCGGTCAACGGGTCATAGATCACCGTACCCGTGCTGGAGAAATTCCCGCCCCTGTACTCGGTCGGCGGCAGCGACAGCAGCAGCGCGGACGACCCGATGAACGGCCCGCCGACCGCCCTCGAATCCGTTGTCTCGAGACTGAAGAAGTAGAACAGCTTGTTCGACTTGATCGGCCCGCCGATCGTGCCCCCGTAGATGTTTTTCGTCCCCTTCGGCTTCTCGCTGGTGGAGGGGAGGAAATAGTTTCGCGCACGAAGATTCGCGTGCTCGAAGTATTCGAATGCCGAGCCGCGCACCGTATTCGTGCCGCTCTTGACCTGCACGTTGACGGCGGCACCGCCAGCCATCCCCTGGTCCGCCTCGAAGTTGCTCGTCACGATGTTCACGGTTTCGATCGCTTCGATTCCAGGACTGTAGGCCTGAAGGCCTGGAATCCACTGATTCGTGATCGACATCCCGTCGAGCCGAAAGGCGGTATTCGTATTCGGCTGCCCGTTCACGGAGACCTGCATCGATCGTGACGGGTTATTGATGCCGCCGGTCTGAAAATAATTCGGCTGCGCCACGCCGGGCGTGAGCGTCAGAAGGCTTTGATAGCTGCGGCCGTTGATCGGGAGATTCTCCAGGGCCTGAGCCGTTGTCACGGATTGTAACGCCGCGCTGTCGGCCTGCAGGATTGCCGATTCGCCGGTCACCACGACGGATTCTTCGAGCGTGCCCAGTCCGAGCCTCGCATCGACGCGAACGATCGCGCCAACATTGACGGTGATGTCGCGGCTCGCAAACGTGCGAAAGCCCGGCAACGTCACGACCACGTCGTAGGTGCCAGGCGCAAGATTGGCAAACGAATACCCGCCGCTGACAGACGTCGGCTGCTCACGGGTCTGATTCGTTTCTTTCTGCGTGATAGCGACCGTGGCTCCCGGAACAACCGCGCCAGTCTCATCGACGACGTTCCCGACCAGCGATCCATACAATGCCTGTGCGCCCGCGTTGGCGACGGCCGTGACGAGTACCAGCGTAATCACCCATGAACGAGTACTGATTAGTTTCATGGTCCCTCCTTCGCAGACTCGGGGGCAGCCTGGAAACGCGTTACGAGCGCAGAGGTATCGATGATCGAGGGCGCATCGTGGCACCGGGAGGCACGGGTGTCAAGCGAACAAGTTCGCTGGTCGCAACAACGTTTCAGATAGTGAGCACAGGTTGGACAGACGAATTGGGACAAATTGCGACACGGCCGCCGTCATGGCTTTCGATCGATGTCGTCGAACCGATGGTCAGCTCGGCGTGACACTCGCGGGGCGAGGACCGATTTCTACACGACGACACGATGCGCTGGTCGGGACGATCGCGCGGATCGAATCGTATCGTCGTGTACTACGCTTTCATCGGCACACCGTGGCCGACGAGCCAGTCGTGCGCGATCTTCGCGGCCTCGCGCGGCGTATACGGCATCTGGCCACCGCCGTCGAGCTCGACCATGATCATGCCTTCGAGCTTGCGTCCTTCCATCAAATCAAGGACACCGACAAGGTCCACCTTCCCGAGCCCGAGGGGGCAGTAGCCGGCCATGGACGGACCGCCGACCCAATCCTTGAAGTGCATGTGCTGCACGACCGGCAGGAATTGCTTCACGACGGCGACCGGATCGACGCCGCCTTTCTGCAGCTGACCGATGTCCGGGCCGAACTTGACGTAACGCGTGTCGACGGCCTCCATCGTCGCGTACGTCTCGTCGCGTGTCTCGACCACCGTGCCGGTGTGTTGATGGAGCGCGGCGATGAGACCGATGTCGGTAATCGCCTTCCCGAGCTCGTTCAGTGTCGTGACGATGTTCTGTTTATGCTCGTTGAAGTTGTAGCTCTCGCCACCGACGCGGCCGCTCGGGCCGATGACTATCGTCTTGCCGCCGTACTTCTTCATGATCTTGCCGATGGTGACCGCGTTCGCGATCGTAGTCGCGCGTTGGGCCGGATCGGTCAGCTGGATGCTCGTATAGCTTGAAACGAGCGGCAGCTTGTACTTCTCGACGAACTGGCCGAGCAGACCCTGGCTGTCGAGCCCGGCGATCTGCCAGTCGAACAGCTCGAGGCCCGCGAAGCCGAGCTCGGTCACGTCCTTGAAGATGGTTTCGTTCATTGCGGGATCCGGCGGCGCCGGCGGGGCTCCGCCGCCGCGTCGGCCGGTGGAGGGACGTGCGGGCCACGTAATTCCGGTATGGCCGATCACGACATTGCGTTTTTTTCCCTGCGCCCACGCTGGCAAGGCCTGCGTCGCCGCTGCCGCCATCGACGTTGCCAGCAGGTGGCCGAACGTTCGCCGATCCATAACCTTCTTTCCCATGGTGACCTCTTTATCTCGGTTGTTACTTCTGCGGCAGTGAATATGCGACCCAGCCCATCGGTGTTCCAGCCGGCGTCGGCATAGGAGCGCCGCCTCGGCCAGTCGGCGGTGAGCCGGCCGCCGAGACCAGCAAGTACGTGCGGCCGTCCATCTCGTACATCGCCGGCGAACCCACGAAGTTGCCTCCGAAGCGCGACGACCATAACTGTTTGCCGTTGTCGCTGTCCCACGCCCGGATCTGATTGTCACGCCCGGCGCCGAACACCAGGCCCGCCTCGGTGACGATGATGCTGTTGCGCATCTGCGGGACGCCCGTTCCGGTGACTCCGCGCTCCACGAGCGTGGGATCGTCGCCGAAGCCGATGCGCCACTTGATGGCCGGCTCGTTCAAGTCGTATTTCACGATCGTCGTGAAGGGCGGCTTCATGCGGTTGCCGATCGTTCCGTATTCGTTGATCACCAGGCGCTCGGTTTGCGGCACACCCGGCGGATACGGCGGCAGAGCGCCGCGACCGCGTCCGCCTGGCGGTTCCGGACGCGTCCACACCGAACCGGATCCGGCAATCAGCTCGGGCGGCGCGCCTGATGGGACCGGTCCAGCGCCGCGGCCTCCCGGGCCGCCACCGCGTGCCGGGCCCGGCACCGCGGTCAGAAACCTGATCAGGATGTCCGTATCGGCGGCCGTGAGATGCGGGAACGCGGGCATGCGGCCCCGGCCCGTCTCGAGGATGGTGCGGATATCCACAGCGCTGAAACGCGACGCCCCGGCCACGATACCGTTCGCCGGATCGGCGTCAGCGTAGGCCAGCGGCACAGCCTCACCCGTTCCGAGACGATCGGCGCCGTGACACTGCTGGCAGTGCTGCCGGTAGAGACGTTGCCCCGGAGACGTGAATGCCCCGTCAGCGGCGTCGATCTCCCCCGGTCTCAGCAGGCGGAGCATGGCGGGATTGTCCTGGGTGATCACGTAAACGGCGCCGGTGTTCGGCTCTGCCGCGGTACCGCCGTACAGGGCGGCACCGTTGTTGCCCGGAATGTGAACGGTGTCGGTGTGGTTGATCGGCGTGAACAGCCCTTTGTTATTGGCCGCGAGCACTCGTTGCTTGAACCGCTCGTACTCCGCGGGCTCGAGATAGGGATTGATGTCGTCGACGCCAAACGACTGCTTCGCGAACGGCGGCGGATTTGTCGGATACGGCTGCGTCGGCCACGTCTGCTCGCCGGGCATGTCGGTCTGCGGAACCGGCCGCTCTTCAATCGGCCAGATCGGCTCACCTGTCACGCGGTCGAACACGTACAGCCATCCTGTCTTGCCTGCGACAGCGACGACGTCGCGGTTGCGCCCGTTGTGCCGGATGGTCGTGAGCTGCGGCGCCGCGTTGTTGTCGAAGTCCCAGAGATCGTGGTGCACCATCTGGAAATGCCAGAGGCGCTTGCCGGTCCGCGCGTTCAGCGCGAGGATTGACGTGCTGAACAGGTTAGCGCCAATGCGGTCGGCGCCATAGTAGTCGTAGGTCGGCGAGCCGGTGGGTATGAAGGCGATCCCGCGCTGCGCGTCGATCGTCATCTCACCCCAGTTGTTCGTGCCGCCGATGTACTTCCACGCATCTTTCGGCCACGTGTCGTAGCCGAACTCGCCAGGGCGCGGTACGGTGTGGAAGGTCCAGACCAGCTTGCCGCTTTGAACGTCGTAGGCGCGAATGTCGCCGGGCGGCGACATGTAGCCTTCACCAGGGGCGCTGCCGACAATAATCAGGTTCTCGAACACCTCGCCGGGTGTCTGCGACCCGATACTTGCGATGGTTTCCGGATCGCGGCCATCGATACCGATCCGCAAGTCGACGGCGCCGTTGATACCGAACGACGTAACGGATTTTCCGGTCTTCGCGTCCAGCTGCTGCAACAGGCTGTTCATCGGGAAGATGAGGCGCTGCTCGCGCCCGTCGCGGCTTTCCCAGTACATCATGCCGCGGTTGCTCATCCCGTTCATGTTCTCGCGGACCCACAGTTCGCGGCCTGTCTTTGCATCCACGGCGACGATCGAGCCGTTGCGCCCGCGCCCGTAGACCACCCCGCGCACGACGATAGGACTGCTTACGGTCTCACCGTACGGGTAGCTCCACGCGACCTGCAGCTGATCGACGTTGGACTTGTTGATTTGCTTCGACGCGAAGTAACGCGAGTTATCCGGACCATTCCCGTATCCAGTCCACCACTTGCCGGAGGAGGACTGCGCGAGGCCCGTCGTGACGGCCGCAAGCACCGCGACGACTCCCACCGGCGCTACGAGGTATCGCCGGAACCGCCAGATATCGTCAGCCATTCACAAGCTCCTTTACAGCTTCATCGGGAGACGTCTACTTCTTCGCGCGCGCCTTACCAAGGAACGCGAACGCGCCAAGCTCGCCCGATGTCACGAGGTCGTTCACGCCATCCTTGTTCAGATCCACGGCGAGCACCTGCGAGCCGGCACCGGACTGGTTGTGCACCAACTCAGGCACGAACTCGGCGCCGCCAGGCGCCTGCTTGTTGCGAACCGTCCGGTAGATGTAGAGCACCGCCGCGCCGTACGGATCGGGATCGGTCATGCTCTCGTTGTGCGAGAAAAATCGCTTTCCGATCACGAAGTCGGCAAGGCCGTCGCCGGTCATGTCAGCGCACGCCGAGCCGTGCGGTTCAGAAAAGGTGACGCCGCCGGTGTTCTTTGACGCGAAGTCGTCCGAAATCATATGCCGCACGAACGAGACCTTCCCGCTCGTGTCGCGCTTCTGCTCGAACCACGCCAGCCCGAAGACGTGCGCCTGCAACGACGTCACGACGTCATTGAGCTTGTCGCCATTGACGTCGTACACGCACATCTCAGCGCCGCCCGGCGCGCCTCGTCCATTCTGACGGCCGAACGCCTCGGGGTGGTACGTCCACATCGCGGTCGTGGGCTTCTCGGGCTGTTCCCACCATCCGTACACGTTGAGGATGTCGACGCGCCCATCACCGTTGATGCCCCCGGCGCCGATGCCGTGCGCCGCGTAGGTCCCTGGCTCGCCAACCTGGGTCGACAGCCATGGTCCGTTGGGATTCGCCGGATCGGGCTTCGCCCATCGGATCGCCCCTGCGCTCGCGTACACGAGATCGGGCTTGCCATCGGCGTCGATGTCCTTCATCGCCGACACTTCCGAGACGTTGGGCGCCGGCGGCACGACGCCGAGATACGAATCCCACCGTCTGGGCTCGCCTTTCGGATTCACATACAGGCGGGTATTGGAGGTCGACGCCAGCAGTACGTCAGGCCATCCGTCACCGGTGAAATCGCCGGCGAACTCGAGCCAGTTTGGCGAGAAGCTCGTCGACGGATTTGTGGAGA
>Ga0184611_1000227_pt1 | contig 10169 bp, 8 predicted proteins | sample PLM3_5_coex_FD_133162 | JGI IMG/M metagenome (GOLD analysis project Ga0184611, IMG submission 133162) | Groundwater sediment microbial communities from an aquifer in East River, Colorado, USA - PLM3_5_coex | ecosystem: Environmental > Terrestrial > Soil > Riparian zone | place: USA: East River...
ACTTCAGCCCAATCTTTGTCAAATACCTCGATCTCACCTTCGGAAAAATTGGCTACATACAAATAATTATTACCAGCGTCAGCAGCTAAAGCGATACCCAGATAGGCATCGCCTGGATCATTTACCATCCTTACTGCAGTGTTACCAGAGTTCCATCCGGAAACACCTCCTTCAGCTGTTGCAAAAATGAATCGTGCCGGATTGCCATTCGGAAGCTTGAAATCAGTGGTGGGATTAAATACTTGTCCGGTTGGATGACTTGAAGGAGCACTTCCCGCCGGGGGTATTGTCACTGGTGATATACCCGCTGCCACACCTTCACCATTATAGATCGTCGTTTTGCCTGTGCCTTCTGCAGAGACCCAGGCAGGACCTGAAGCAGGAAAAGAAATTCCCCATCCATTTACCATATTCGGATCAATGTGAGCAGGACTATATTCATCATTATCACCAACAAGATTCACCTGCACAAAATCTTTCAGATCTTTTGGAGGAATAGCTTTGGTAGTTATCTCCTCATTTGCTGCTGTTGGTTTTTCTATGTTTTTTCGACAGCTAAAAATGATAGTTAACAATGCAAGTGCAAAAGCCGGGTATGCTGCTTTGCTTAAGATCTTTGTCATAAAATTTTATTTAAAGTTGAATAATAGATACTCCGACGGAAGCATCAGGCTTCCGACAAAATTTTTGTCGACTATTCAAAGGGGGTTGTATTTGTATCGAAGCAGATTCGGAGAAAGTTGCTATTGTAAAAAAACATTTTATAAACTATCCGTAAAAAAATTCCGTTGAATAACGGAATTAAATTATAAGAAAGTTGCTTCTTGAAAATATGTGGAATTATTTCCCTGCATTCCTGGTAAAAAGATAATAACCTAAAAAACTAAGTGAAATGCTGAAGGCCATAATGGCTAATGAATGAAAGCCTATTGGTTGCGTATAATTAACGCCTGTAAGACCAAGGCCTATACTGGCTAAAATTGCAAACCATTTCACATTAGCGTATCTATTATCTTCTGGTTTTTGGGTAGCCAAAATAGATTGAGCTATATTCTCAGAAATTCCTTTGTCAACAATTTTATTTTTTAGCCGGTGCTCAAATATTCGTCTAATTATGTCAATAATAAAATACATAAACATACCGACGACAAAAATAGCTGCAGCAACCTGTAATATTTCCTCATTATATACAACGTCACTCTCATGTGCATTTGCCGTAAAACTTACTGAACAGACTGTTGCGATCGTTATTATTTTCTTCATTTTTTGGGTTTTATTATTATCAGACGAATGACTGTAAAGAATGTTGCAAAAAAGATCAATAGGAATCCAGCAATTTCATTTCGTTATCATATTTTTTATACATAGCAATAAACAATCCTGTAATAATGGTTAATGCCGTAATGATGATCAGGTAGATGAAAATAGCAGCAATTCCACTGAATAAATAAACAAAGGATCCCTCGAAATAATAAAAAATTGTACCTATGAAACCAATACCTATAAATAGTAGCACCCACAGAAGGAACCTGTCGCTTGTCTTTTCTTTTGGCGAAGGCAATTGCTGAACAACTAATTCAGGCAAATTAAAATCAAAAGCAGGCTGCGGCTGTTGTTTAATTCCTTTTATCATCAATTGATAAACTTCAACTTTTGCTCTGCACACTTCACAGAAATGAATATGCTCAACAATTTTTACTTCGCAATGTTGCCGATCTACAACATATTGTTGTACTTCATCATCAGTTAAATGTTTTATGACCATAGATCCTCCTTTTTATAATGAACCAAAAGGTCGTTCTTTAATTCTCTTCTCGCTCTGAATAAATAACTTTTCACCGTTCCTGCTGGCAAGCCGGTTATCGTACCTATTTCATCGTAGCTTAGTTCTTCGTTATGATATAAACTGATCAGCGTTTTATAAATAGATGGAAGTTTTTCAATTTTCTTTTTTACGATCTCTGAAATGTTTTTTCCTATAACGAATGTATCTACCCGCTCATCAAAATTCCCCTGGGCTGTATTCATCATATCAAGGAGTTCGTTTGATGAATCTGGTTCTTTTTCAAAAATACTGTCAGCTAATACAAGTTTTTTCTTTCTCAGGTGATCGATACATGTGTTATAGCATATTTGCCCGATCCAGGTAGAAAGCTTTGATTGAAATTTAAACCCAGGCAGTTTCTGATACGCTTTTATATAAACGTCCTGTGCAATATCTTTTCTATCAGCGTCATTAATTATCATTTCAAAAACGATCTTAGCCACAAGATTCTCAGTGTTCTTAATAATGACACCAAAAACATTGGTCTCGCCACTCAATACCCTTTCCACAAGGTGTCGGTCTGTGGTATTTTGCCCGGTATTATTATTCACTTGCCATTTGACGGGTTGGTTTCGGAAATGTTGCAATTTATCTAAAGAAATTTCTTTTTTCTTAAATCATTACTCACTTTAGCGGCAAAATGGATGCGATCAAAGTATATGGAAAGCTTCTTGATGATGAAACTCGTTGCGAGCATTATCACTCAGTTCTTGACATCATTGCTATAAAGTTCAAATGTTGTGAAAAATATTATCCCTGCTATCAATGTCATGAAGAAACTGCTGATCATCCTGCACAAACATGGACCAAGGGTGAGTGGGATATAAAAGCAATTCTTTGTGGAGTTTGTAAAACCGAGCTGACGATCAACGAATATATGCGATCAGGAAATTACTGTCCAAATTGCAAAGCCGCTTTCAATCCTAATTGCAGTAAACACTATCATTTGTACTTCCAGAGCTAGCCGAACGTGGATCTGTCGTACAAGAGTGCAATTCGCTTCGCTCCGGGTAAACTGTGCAACGGAAGCCCAATAGTAGTAGTGAAGTTTAGTACATAAAATCATTTCCCATTAACATAACTACCCGCCATTTTCGGTAACTTCACGACCCTATAAACTATGGCATATTCACGTCAGTTAGCAGCTATCATGTTTGCCGACATTGTCGGTTACACTGCCTTAATGGAGAACGACGAATCATTGGCAATGAGTTCCCGTGACCGATTAAAAAAGAAATTGGAAGAAGTGTTGAATGATCATGGTGGCCGGTTGCTGGCGTTCCATGGCGACGGAGCTCTTTGCAGCTTTACAAGTACGCTGGAAAGTGTGAAGGCGGCAACAGCTTTGCAATTGGAAATGCAAAGTCCTCCCCTTGTTCCTTTGCGTATCGGCATTCATACGGGTGATGTGCTGGTGGATGATAATAATATATATGGCGATGGTGTTAACATTGCATCAAGAATGGAATCATTTGCAGTGCCCGGCAGTATTTTTATCTCAAGCAAAGCTTATGATGATATAAAAAATCAAAAAGAAGTTTCTGCGGTTTCCATGGGAAGATATTTATTAAAGAATGTAAAAGGGCAAATGGAAATTTTTGCGATCAGTAATCCCGGGTTGGTGATTCCCAATGCAGAAATCCTTGAAGGCAAAGGCGAAGCAGTTCGACAAAAAAATATTCTTGTGTTACCATTTGTAAACATGAGCAATGACCCCGACCAGGAATATTTCAGTGATGGATTGACCGAAGAAATTATCTCCAACTTATCAAAGCTGAAAGACACCAGGGTGATCTCACGTACCACGTCGATGCAATATAAAAACACTACAAAGGATACAAAAACTATTGGTAAAGAAACTCAAGCTGACTTTATGCTGGAAGGGAGTGTAAGAAAAGCTGGAAATAAGTTACGTATCACTGCTCAATTCATTGATAGTTGCCGGGATGTTCATTTATGGGCGCAAAGTTTTCGGGGAACACTTGATGATATTTTCGACATCCAGGAAGATGTTTCATCAAAAATTGTTGAAGCATTGCGATTACAATTGAGCAGCGAAGAAAAAGTTACATTACAAAAAAGATACACTGATGATACAGAGGCCTATCAATTGTATTTGCAGGGAATTTTCTTTTGGAAAAAAAGAAATGAGCAGGGATTAACATTAGCCATAAAATATTTTGAAAAAGCTTTGGAAAAAGATCCCGATTATGCATTAGCATGGGCAGGCATAGCTGATACGCTTAGCCTGATGGGAGAATACACGAATCTTTCAAGAAGAGATCTTTATCAAAAACAAATGGATGCAATTCATAAGGCATTGGCAATTGATCCGCAATTGGCAGAAGCTCATATATCATTCGCCATTTCATTAATGCTGAATGACTGGGATTGGTCAGGAGCTGAAAAGGAATTCAAATTGGGTTTGCAACTTGATCCTAAAAATGCGACCGGTCATCACTGGTATGCCGAGCTTCTTTTATTTATAGGCAAACCCGAAGAAGCATTTAAAGAGATCGATATTGCCGTTGATCTTGATCCTGTATCACAAGGAATATTAAAGGACAAAGGAATTTTCCAATACTATGTTGGGCAATACGAAGAAGCCATGGAAACTGCATTGACAACATTGGAAATTGATCCCGGATTTGTTCCTGTTCATCGACTTATTTCACTTGCTTATACGGGTAAGGGAATGTATGAAGAAGCGATCAATGAAACCATTAAATGGGGAAGCCTGACTGGTAATAAGATCAAGACAGATGTGGCACTTGCCTATATTTATGCTGTATCGGGCCAGGAAGATGAAGCAAGAAAAATTATTGAGAACACCGGTATCGAAAAAATGCTGAGTTCAAATGATTATCGTGGCGTTGCATTAGTATATGTAGCACTTGGTGAAACAGATGAAGCTTTTGAATGGCTTGAAAAAAGCTATCAAAAGCATGAGGAGTCATTATGCAGTATTGGGATCGATCCCAAGTTTGATTCGATCCGCGATGATCCGCGATTTAATGAGATACTAAAAAAGGTGGGGCTGAGTTCAAAATCATACCTGAAATCAACTAGTAAATCATAAATCCAAAATCAGAAATCTAAATTTCAAAATCCCCTTTCTCCCCCTATCTTTGCCGACCTCCATATAAATCAATGGAGCATTAAACTGTTTAAGAATCAACACTTATGGACAATTTGATTTACCTGGTTCCCGTGATGGGATTAATCGGTTTACTCTACACTTTTATCAAATTTAATTGGGTTTCAAAGCAGGATGCTGGTAATGAACGGATGAAAGAGATCAGCACTTACATTGCTGAAGGTGCCATGGCTTTTTTAAGAGCTGAATGGAAAATACTCGGATACTTTGTAGTGATCGTTGGAATATTGCTTGCAGTAATGGCTACTACCAATCCTCATGGTCATTGGTTGATCGCAGGCGCATTTGTAGTTGGCGCGGTGTTTAGCGCTACTGCAGGTTATATTGGAATGAAGGTGGCAACTAAGGCTAATGTAAGAACTGCACAGGCAGCCCGTACAAGTTTAAGAAAAGCATTGTCTGTTTCATTTACTGGTGGCTCAGTAATGGGTCTTGGCGTTGCGGGTCTTGCAGTCCTAGGATTAAGCGGATTATTCATAGTTCTTAAAATGTATTTTGTTCCAACCGGAGCTCCTATAAGCGGACCGGAGATGCTGATGACGATCGAGGTACTTACTGGTTTTTCTTTAGGCGCTGAGTCAATAGCATTGTTTGCCCGTGTTGGTGGTGGTATATATACAAAAGCTGCCGATGTTGGTGCTGACCTTGTTGGTAAAGTAGAAGCTGGTATACCTGAAGATGATCCACGAAATCCGGCAACAATTGCTGATAATGTTGGTGATAATGTTGGCGACGTAGCTGGTATGGGTGCCGATCTTTTCGGTTCTTATGTGGCTACTGTTCTTGCAACAATCGTACTTGGTCAGCAAACAATTGTAATTGGCGATGATGGTTTAGGCGGTATGTCTCCCATTCTTCTTCCAATGTTAATTGCAGGTATCGGGATTTTATTTTCAATAGTAGGTACATGGTTTGTTCGGATAAGCGATTCAGCAGGTATCAATACAAGTAGTGTTCAGAAGGCTTTGAACATGGGTAACTGGGGTTCTATTGTACTTACTGCGATCGCTGCGATCGGACTTGTTTATTGGATCCTTCCTGAAACAATGTCGCTTCGTGGACACGAGTTTACAAATACGGGTGTGATGGGAGCTATCGCTGTTGGACTTGCGGTAGGTACCTTAATGAGTATCATCACAGAATATTATACAGCCATGGGCAAAAGACCTGTATTGTCGATCGTTCGTCAATCAGGAACTGGTCATGCAACAAATGTTATCGGTGGACTTGCAGTAGGTATGGAATCTACGTTCCTCCCTATTCTTGTTCTTGCTGCTGGTATCTGGGGTTCTTATGAATGTGCAGGTTTATATGGTGTGTCAATTGCTGCCGCTGGTATGATGGCAACAACTGCTATGCAATTAGCGATCGATGCATTTGGTCCAATTGCTGACAACGCAGGCGGTATTGCTGAAATGAGTGAGTTACCAAAAGAAGTTCGTGAAAAAACAGATGTGCTCGATGCCGTTGGTAATACAACTGCCGCTACAGGAAAAGGATTTGCAATTGCATCTGCAGCCTTAACGGCCCTTGCATTGTTTGCAGCTTTTGTTGGTGTATCCGGCATCACCGGTATTGATATTTACAAAGCAAACGTTCTTGCCTCTTTATTCGTTGGCGGCATGATACCATTTATATTTTCTTCATTAGCTATTCGTGCAGTAGGTGAAGCCGCGATGGCAATGGTGCAGGAAGTGAGAAGACAATTCAAAACTATTCCGGGCATTATGGAAGGAACCGGGAAGCCTGAATATGATAAATGCGTTGCCATCTCTACCGATGCTTCCATTAAAAAAATGATGTTGCCCGGCGCTATTGCAATTATTTCTCCATTGATCATTGGTTTTATGCCAGGTCTTGGAGCGGAAGCATTAGGTGGCTTTCTTGCGGGAGCAACAGTAAGTGGTGTACTGATGGGAATGTTTCAAAACAACGCAGGCGGCGCCTGGGATAATGCAAAAAAGAGTTTCGAAAAAGGTGTTGAGATAAATGGCGAGATCTATTATAAGAAGTCGGAACCACACAAAGCATCAGTAACAGGCGACACAGTAGGTGATCCTTTTAAAGATACTTCAGGACCTTCAATGAATATTTTGATTAAGTTAATGTCAATTGTATCTTTGGTCATCGCTCCTACTCTTGCACAAATAAGTAATGCAAAAAAGAGTGACGCACCAGTATCTCAAAAAAATGTAATTAAACCTGTCGCGGTCGTAACCAAAACTAATTCCGCAAACACAGTTGAGTATAAATAATTAAACTTTCTAATCAGAACCATTACTTAAGTCCTGCTGTTTCTACAGCGGGACTTAGTTTTTTATACCATTGAAACATTCATCGTAACCTTTTAACCGCTCATCCGTCTTAATGTTAACCCATGTTAAAAAAAATTAAATTTGGCTAAGAAATTATTGTCGTACGAAATAAGTCGTATATTCGGGTTATAAAAGATTAAAATCATGGCAACTACCCGTTATATCAAACCCACTGAAAGCGAATTGGAAATCTTACAAGTACTATGGAAAAAAGGTCTTGCCACCGTTCGTGAAGTGCATGAGGAATTAGCTGCATTGAAAGATGCTGGTTACACAACTACTCTTAAGCTAATGCAGATAATGAATGAGAAAGGCTTGGTGAAAAGAGACGATAGTATGCGTACCCATGTGTACCAGGCAGCAGTGAGCAAAGAAAAAACCCAAAAACATTTGTTGGGTAAAATGATCGATTCACTTTTCGGCGGCTCTCCTACTCAACTTGTGATTCAGGCATTGGGAGAACATAAAGCCACTGAGGAAGAATTGGAAAAGATCCAGGAAATGCTGGATAATCTTAAAAGCAAGTAAGAAGTTTTTTATTCATGAACCAGGTTAACTTTCTGCAATCACTTGGATGGTCATTGATCAATAGCCTCTGGCAAGTGGCTTTGCTTTGGGTGGTGTACCAATTCATTACTATTTCTTTTCATAAAATAAGACCTGCACATAAAACTTCTTTAGCCACAATTTTGACATTCTCCGGATTTGCATGGTTTGTTTACACTCTTATTACTTCATTAGTGTCACAAACAAATTCAATAACATCTTTCTATAATACAGGAATGATCAGCGATACCGGTTGGAAATATTTTGCAGGAAAGATCTTACCCTATGCATCTATTGCTTATCTCTTAATATTAGTAGCTCCCGTTTGGCAGTTCATCCGCAATTACAGGTTCGTACAAATGATACGTAATACCGGTATTAAAAAAATGGATGTAGCGTGGAGAATGTATGTAAAGAGAACTTCTGTTGCCATGGGTATTGGAAGAGATGTGAAGATATGGTTGTCAGAATGGGTAACGTCACCCGTTACGATCGGTTATTTGAAACCGATCATATTGATCCCTGTTGCTGCTGTCAATAATTTAACGCCGCATCAATTAGAAGCTGTTATTCTTCATGAATTGAGTCATATTTACAGGTATGATTATTTTTTAAATCTTATTCTCAGCTTTATTAAAACCGTTTTATATTTTAATCCATTTGTAAAATTATTAGTAAAGAGTATTGAAAAAGAGAGAGAGCATAGTTGCGATGAAATGGTTTTGCAGTTTCAATACAAACCGGGTGAATATGCTTCCGCTTTATTAAGATTAGAACAAAATAAACATCGTCAAATGGTGATGGCTGCTGCAGGAAAAAATCATGACCTGTTGAATCGCATTGAAACTATACTTGGTATGAGGAATAAAGGCTGGAACCCGGTCAGGCAACTTTCAATTGCGTTTCTTACCATGATGGGCATTACCTTATTTACTTTTTTTGTTTCTGTAAACAGACAAGAACCCAAACAAGGTTTTTATACCCTATCAAATGAATTAAGTCCTTATTATTTTCTAAATGGCAAAAAAGGTTCTTCAAATAATTTTATTGCAAAAGGATCTGAAACTAAAATCTCGATAAAGGAAAGATCGGCAGCTAATCTTGTTGAAAATATTTTCAACGAAGAAAATCCAGGTGCTGACGAATCATTTGTTCCTCAATTTATAAATTATACGACCCCGGTAATGCCTGAACTTGCTCCTGACGAAGAATGCAAAGTGAAAGAGGCGGTAGACGCAACAAAGAAGATCTTAAAGGAAAGTGAGTGGAAAGCAATGGAAAAAAAATATGCGGACGCCTTTAGCGCTGCAGAAAAATCTCAGTTAAAATCAGAATATGATTTTGAAATAGTTGATAAAGTGAACTGGAACAAACTTGAAGAGCAGTTACGCCTCTCTTATTCACAGATCAACTGGGAAGATGTACATCAGAAGATAAATACTTCACTTGTTCAAATAAAACTTGACAGTGTTCAACAGCAGCTCAACTTCAATCTGAAAACGTTGATCAATGTTGAAAAAGCAATGAAAGAAAATAATGTTGATGCAATTCCTGATTCCGACATCACCTTACAACTAGTACTGGAAAATCAACAGAAAGCTAAAGATCAATTGGCAAAAATTAAAGCTGCAAAAGTTAAGAAGATCGTTAGATTGTAATTGTTACCAGCAACGAGGACACTTCTCACTATACTTATTCCCAAGTAAGAAACCGATCATCAGTTCATGAGTGCCACGACTCACAGAATTTAAATTTGTAGTTGTAAAATCATAGGCATACCCAATATTAAATGTATTGTTGACATTTAAACCTAACATGGCTGCGTAACCATCCTGGTAACGATAACTACCTCCTACCCAAAGCAGATCACGGTATTGAAACTTGACATTGGCTTCAGGTTGAAAACTATTTTTTGATGAACCACTTATATATTTCACCATGATCGAAGGGATCGCATTGATATCATCTGTAAGAAGGAATCGATAGCCGGCATTCAAAAAAATATGCGGGATCAGTTTTCCAGTTGTTTCAAATGCTGCATCATCTACAAATTGTAGTTTTTGAGGAATGACTTGCTGTGCGGAAAGACCAATAAAATAATCTCTTGAATAAAGATATAAGCCTGCTGAAAGATCTGGTTTTATCTTAAATAGTTCCCCACTTAACGAAGATCCTGTAGCTGGATCAGTTATAGCACCATTAGTACCATATTGATGCATTGTTCTGTCAATACTCACTTTCGAAATACCAGCAGCAAATCCTGCTGAAAGATTTGTGGTTGGACTTAATCCAATATGATATGCATAAGAAAGTGTCGATGTAAAAC
>Ga0184611_1000229_pt1 | contig 10109 bp, 9 predicted proteins | sample PLM3_5_coex_FD_133162 | JGI IMG/M metagenome (GOLD analysis project Ga0184611, IMG submission 133162) | Groundwater sediment microbial communities from an aquifer in East River, Colorado, USA - PLM3_5_coex | ecosystem: Environmental > Terrestrial > Soil > Riparian zone | place: USA: East River...
ATCCTTGTTATAAAAATCTCCAGTGACTGATTCATTTAAAACCTCCATGGTGCGACAACCCTTTGATACATGTTGTCTCGTTTTACTTTGCAAAGAAGCGATCACTTTGTCTTTTTTATCCTTCATCCGAATATCATTCATTGATGAGAAACTTAACACCCGTAGATTTCTGAATGCCTTATAAAATGTAGTATCGTTTTTTACCCGCTGAATAAATGCATTTACATCCAATTTATTCCGAACTACAACTTCTGAAAGTTGTATCATTTGGGAGAGCCGTGCATTATCAATTGAATCTTCGTTTTGTGAAAAAGCAGTTTGCGCAAAAAATAAGAAGGATAGAAAAAGAAATCTTTTCATGCCAGTGAATTGAGTGAAAAGATCTATGCAGGAAACATCATTTTATAATCAACTTTAATTTTCCCTTTTGATATATCAGTCAGTTTTCCTTTCAGCAATTTTCTTTTCAACGGGCTAATATGATCAATAAAAAGCTTGCCTTCTATATGATCGTATTCATGCAAAATAATTCTTGCAGTGATCCCCTGGTATGTTCTCATGTGATGTTGGAAATCTTCATCCAAATATTCGATCGTCACCACTGACTGGCGTTTTATATCTTCCCGGATTTTGGGGATGCTCAGGCAACCTTCATTATAATTCCACTCAAATCCGTCCAGCTCTTTTATGTGCGCATTGATAAAAACCTGTTTTATTCCTGGTGAATCGGGATAACTATGTTTTTCTTTATCTTCCTCTAACTGACGGAAGATCTGCTCGGAATCAACTACAAAAAGCCGGACATTCTTATTTACCTGGGGGGCTGCCAAACCAACGCCAGAACTGGCATATAGGGTTTCCCACATATCTTCTATCAATTTGGGAAGCCCGGGATGATCCTTGTCAATATCATGAGCAACTTTTCGTAAAACCGGGTGTCCGTATGCAACAATAGGTAAGATCATTTTTATTTCGGATTGCAGATTTTAGATTTCAGATTTAAAAGGCAAATTTAAGATTATTGAGCCATCTAATTCAATCCGAAATCTGCAATCTAAAATCTAAAATTGTCGAAGATACTCTTGCAACAAGATCGTTGCAGCGATCTCATCAACAAGCTTTTTATTCCTTCTTTGCATTTTTTTCAACCCCATTTCAAGCATGGCATCTTTGGCCATTTTTGATGTATAGCGTTCATCCACTTTTTTGATCGGGATCCTTGGAAAATTCTTTTCCAGTTGCTTAATGATCTTCTCCACTAATGGCGTTGCATGAGTATCGGTATCATCCCAATTCTTTGGCTCGCCAATAATGATCAGTTCCACTTCTTCTCTTGCAAAATAATCTTTAAGAAAAGGTATCAGTTGTTTTGATTCAACTGTTGTTAACCCAGTCGCAATGATCTGCAATGGATCAGTTACTGCAAGGCCAGTTCGTTTTAGTCCGTAGTCTATTGAAAGTATCCTGGGCAATTAAAAATTAAGAATTAAGAATTAAAAAACAAGTCGGCAATTACAAATATCGCAAACACCACTGAGGCAATTCCATTTGCAGTCATAAAGGCAATATTAACACGTTTCAGGTCATTTGGCTTCACAATTGAATGCTGGTAAACCAACATGCCGATAAAAATGGCTGCGCCGATCCAATAAAGCCAAGCAAAATTTCCCAGCCAACCAGCAAACAGCACACAAGCTGCACTTAAAACATGCAGTAACTCTGATACCCTTAACGCTTTTGCTTTTCCCAACCAAGCTGGAATTGAATAAAGCTTATTTGTTTTATCAAACTCTTCATCCTGCAAAGCATAAATGATATCAAAGCCGCTTACCCAAAACAAAACGGTGAATGAAAAAAGAATTGGCAAAAGATCAAACCGTCCTGTTACTGCAAGATATGCTCCAATTGGCGCAAGGCTTAATCCCAAACCGAGTATTAAATGACATAACGGAGTAAATCTTTTTGTATAACTATAGCCCAATACAACAAGCAATGCAACTGGTGACAGAAAAAAACAGATCCAATTGATGAAAAAAGTACAGGCTACAAACAACAAACTATTAACTATTGTAAAAAGCAAAGCATTATTAGCTTTTATTACACCAGATGGAATTTCTCTTATTGCAGTTCTCGGATTCTTTGCATCAAATCTTCTGTCGAGATAACGGTTGAAGGCCATTGCCGCATTGCGAGCAAAAATCATACAAAGAACAACAAAAAGAAAAATTAACCATATCGGGGGCTTCTCTTCTTTAGGTCCATAGAGGCTTCCAATTGATATAGGATATCCTAAAGAATCGGGGCTTGAAACATATCTCAATTTAAACATCCAATCCTTAATATCATCTTGTACAGCCAAACAAAATCCAATCAAAGCAAAAGGCATTGCGAAAATGGTGTGAGAGAATTTTATAAGGCTTAAATAACTTTTTACTTTACTCATTTCTTAAATGTTCAATATTCATTGTCCAAATTTCATCTCCTTAACCATTATCAAAAATTTGTTGCTCCAACCTACGTTCCCCCTTCGGGGGACAGGGGGCTTTTAATGTTCAATTCTTCCTTTTACTGCCGGTGGCACTTTACTTCTTATTAATTCCCACAATACAATTCCTGCAGCCGTTGCAATATTCAGCGAATGCTTCATACCCAACTGGGGAATTTCAATACATCCATCGCAAAGATGAATAGTTGCTTGCTCCACTCCTGTTACCTCATTTCCAAAAACAACAGCGATCTTTTCATTTTGCCTGAAGTTTGCCGAATGCAGCTTGTAACTTTCTTCAGCCTGCTCCACCGCATACACTTTATATTTTCTAGTTTTTAATTCATCGATCGCCTCAGCCGAAGTTTTAAAATACTTCCATGTCACCGATTCTTCGGCACCAAGAGCGGTCTTTTTAATTTCTTTATGTGGCGGTTTTGCAGAATAGCCAATGATATAGATCGCTTCGATCAAAAAAGCATCGCTGGTGCGAAATACACTGCCTACATTATAAGCGCTGCGGATATTTTCCAATACAACAATAATGGGAAATTTATCAGACTGTTTGAATTCATCCACCGATTTTCGGCCCAATTCTTCCATGCTCAATTTTCGCATGGCGCAAAGGTATGAGCTAAGAGTTTAAAGGAGAAAATGCGTAAAGGGAAACAACATTTCACAGCATAAAATAAAACAACTCCCGTTTTCCGGGAGTTGTGAAAATGAAAAGTGTATTTACTATTTAATGTTAATGATCTTTTTATCTTTTGGATATTTTACAGAATAACTGAATCGTACCTTTTTGCTTTCGCCGGGCTTCAGGTTTAATTTCCAGGTCAATACTCCGGTTTCAGCGTTTACCATTGCGTCACCACTATTTTCTAATGAAACTTCTACTTCTTTGATATTGGTCAAAGGAAATTGGTCTTTTAGCAACAGGTTAATATCTGTTTGTTTGTTATTTTTTACTACGATCTCATAAGTAAAGTTTTGCCTGCTTGAATTACCATTAGTTTTCAGGCTGCTTAGTTCTTTTACAACTGATCTTTTTACAACTACCCTTTTATCTCTTCCTAAAGAAAGATTCAGGGTATCAGCAATACTATTGGGGTCAATTATTGATTTACCAATATAAGTTTCATCCATAATGATATTTGCATCGCCGGGCAGCAGATCAAGATTTTGCCAATCGGAAACTTCAGCCATCAGGTAAGATTCTTTATCGATCCTTGGCACAGCATAGTTTTTCAACGTACACACAATTTCTTCTTCTTTGATCGCAATGCTGTTCATCTTTCCATCGCTGTCAATATCATAAGGTAATTCGATCTCAAAATTAGTATTCAGTTGTCCTTCATTCAGCGTTGTGTACATGTTCATTGTACTTGGATCAATTGCTTGAAAATTCAACTCCTTTGCTTTTCTTTCTAAACCATAGCCCGTCACTACAACTTCTGAAAGTTTTGCATCATCATTCATTGATTGAATTGTATTACCCATTACTCCCGCGCCGGCTGCCCTCCCTTGCAAAGCTTTGTACAATTCAGGAACATACAATTGCAAATACCAGGGAGATAATACCGGGGCGGCAACTCCAAAGTTTGGAGTCCCTGTACTTAAGGTAAGTTTGGTTTTCTTCCAATCCACTCCGCTTGATTGTGTAAGCGATGCTTTATAAATAAGCTTTACTTTATTAGTTTTAGAATTTACCCGTATATCATATACAGGTACCCATCCTGCACTTTGTGTATAATAAGAAACAGATATCGGGATCTCGTCAGTGCGTTTTGTAAATACCTGCAGGTATAACTGGCCATAAGGTTTTGCATTTTGTTGTATAACCGGTTTTAAGGCAGCAATTCTTTTTTGAATTTCTGTTATTTTCTTCGTCAGCTTATTTCTTGATTGCTGGTGATTATAAATTTTTGTTTTAGTTTTTTCGATCTTATCGTTGTAATAATCTACAAGTTTCAATACTTCGGCACTCGTTACAGTTTTATTTCCGCTTGTACTGATAGTTGTTTCGATCAGGATACCTGTTTTATTCAACACTTCCTGTTCAATGGTGATCAGCGATTCAACCCGGGTTATTTCTTCACGTATTGTTTCAATAGAATCTTCCATTAAATATGCTACCGATGGTTTTACCCATACTGGCTGTGGTGGAGTAAAAACAGCATACCGGTGCGAAAGCAACGCCACATCCTCAGGACAACTGATCTGCAAACTTGCCAGGTCGACATTCGTCCCGAGTTTATCAATAACAATTGTCTTTGTATTGCTGCTAAGTTTAACTTTTGATTGATGGGTAAGTTCGGCTCCGTAACCAAAATAAACGGTGGCATTCGTAATTTCTGCATCCGCTCTTATGGTGTCCTGCGCATTTAAAATACCGGAAATTGATAAAATAAATACGGTTAATATCTTCTGCATATTTAAGTTTTTTTAATGATGCAGAAGAAACAATAGTTACATAAACAGTTCCTTATTTTTGTCGCCCATGGCCAAGACGAAGACAGAAGATACTCCCCTAATGCAGCAGCATAAGGCTATTAAGCAAAAATATCCTGATGCAATACTGCTTTTCCGGGTAGGTGATTTTTACGAAACCTTTGGACAGGATGCTGTTGTGGCTTCACAGGTGCTGGGCATTACACTAACCAAAAGAAACAACGGCGCAGCCGCATCATCAGATCTTGCGGGTTTTCCCCATCATGCACTCGATACTTACTTACATAAATTGGTAAAAGCCGGTTATCGTGTTGCTATTTGCGATCAATTGGAAGATCCCAAACTTGCAAAAGGAATTGTTAAAAGAGGTGTGACTGAAATGGTAACTCCCGGCACTACAGTAAATGATAAACTGCTGGAACATCATTCAAATAATTTTCTCGCAGGAATTCATTTTGCAGAAAATGATCAATATGGTCTTGCCTTTCTTGATATCAGCACCGGTGAATTTTTTATTGCTGAAGGCGATCGTGAATATGCAGATAAACTTTTACAGGGCTTTAAACCCGCCGAAGTTGTTTTTCAAAGGCACCAGCAAAAAAAGTTCAAAGAATTTTTTGGCGCTAAAATCTATTCTTATACCCTTGATGAATGGATATTTTCAGAAGCGTATGCGGAAGAAACTTTATTGAAACATTTCCAAACTATTTCATTAAAAGGTTTCGGTGTAGATGACCTGAGAAAAGGACTTATTGCGGCCGGCGCTGTAATGCATTACCTGAAAGACACCGAACATCCCAACCTGCAGCATATAACAAACATGCAGCGCATCAATCGTGATGATTTTTTATGGATGGATAGATTTACGATAAGGAACCTGGAATTGGTAAGCAGGAATTCGGAGGCGGGGCACACATTGCTTGATGTTTTGGACAACACCGTTTCTCCAATGGGAGCAAGATTGCTGAAGCGATGGATAGTTTTTCCTTTGAAAGATATTCAGAAAATAAATGAACGGCTGGAACTGGTAGAATTTTTTATTCTTAATCCCGATCTGAGAAATAAAATTATTCATGCAATAAAACTCTGCGGCGACATAGAAAGGTTAGTTTCAAAAATTCCATTAAAGAAGATCAATCCAAGAGAGCTGCTGCAAATGGCACGGGGATTAAGACAGGTGGCTGAAATAAAAATAATTTGTGCAACTGCTAACAATGAATATTTAAAAAGATTGGGGGATGCGCTGAATCCTTGTGTTTATATTGCTGATAAAATTTTCAAAGAGATCGTTGACAATCCTCCGGCACTAGCGATCAAAGGTGGGATGATCAACAGTGGCGTGAATAATGAACTGGATGAATTAAGGCGGATCGCTCATAGCGGTAAATCTTACCTGGCCGAATTACAACAAAAAGAAGCCGAAGCCACTGGAATATCCTCATTAAAGATCGGCTTTACGAATGTGTTTGGATATTATCTTGAAGTGACTCATTTGCATAAAAATAAAGTGCCTGCAGAATGGATACGTAAACAAACACTGACAAACGCCGAACGTTATATTACTCCTGAACTAAAAGAGTATGAAGAAAAGATCACGGGCGCCGAAGAAAAAATTTTAAAGATCGAACTGGAAGTTTATGAGTCGTTGCTGAATGAACTGATGGACTACCTGGCACCGGTTCAAACGAATGGAAATATTATTGCTGTTCTCGATTGCATCAGTTGTTTTGCATACAATACGATCCAACATCATTATAAAAAACCCACACTTCATAATGGTGATGACCTGATCATTAAAAATGGCCGTCACCCTGTGATCGAAAGGAATTTACCCATTGGCGAAACATATATTACCAATGATCTTGAATTAAATAAGAAAGAGCAGCAGATCATCATTCTTACCGGGCCGAATATGAGTGGTAAATCCGCTTTGCTACGTCAAACGGCTTTGATCACACTAATGGCACATATAGGAAGTTTTGTACCGGCCGATGAGGCATTGATCTCTTTGACCGATAAGATCTTTACCCGTGTTGGCGCCTCAGATAATTTGAGCGGCGGCGAATCTACATTCATGGTAGAGATGAATGAAACAGCAAGCATCATTAATAATGTTACAAACCAGAGCCTGGTATTGCTTGATGAAATTGGCCGCGGCACTTCCACCTATGATGGTATTTCAATTGCATGGAGCATTGCCGAACATTTACATAACTGTCCGCAAAAACCAAAAACACTTTTTGCTACGCATTATCATGAGTTGAATGAACTGGAAGAAAAATTTTCTGGCATTAAGAATTATCATATCACCAATAAAGAAGTTGGTAATAAAATTATTTTCTTACGAAAACTGGCAAGAGGCGGCAGCACGCATAGTTTTGGGATTCATGTGGCAAAGATGGCAGGGATGCCGCCGTCATTAATTGAAAGGGCCAACGATATTTTAAAACAATTGGAAACGAAACATGTGGATGAAGGAAGTTCGAAGTCAGATCCCAATAGCTATCGGGACGGAAGTCAGAAGTTGGAAACCAAGATCAGGAATCTTTCATTACCGCAAATGCAGCTATCGATATTTGATGCACACAGTGAAACTTTTGATGAAATAAGAAAACTATTGACTGATATTGATATTAATCGCCTTACACCTGTCGAAGCTTTGTTGAAATTGCAGGAGATAAAAAGTAAATTGAAATAGTCCATGGTCAACAGACCACAGTCCACAGCCAGGTCTCAACAAATATTTAATCAATCATGAATTCGAATAAGAATCTACGGTGGTCCGTTGACCATCGACTGTGGGCTTATATATAACTCAACCACCATTTCTCTTTCACATTTGCCGTTTTATACTGATCATACTTTTTACATATTGGATATAAAAGCACAACTACCAAAAGCCAGATACCATAAACACCCAATAACCCAAATCCTAACCCGTTTGGCTTAAAAAAGAATGGCAAGCCTTCCGGAACAATATCTTTTGTGCCAAAACCCTGCAGGTAAAAAACTATTACAACTATGATATGAATAAGATAAAAATGGAGTATGTAATATAGCATGGGCACTCTTCCATAAACATTCATAATTTTTGTAAACCCATTTTGCACTTTTTCGATAAATGCTAAAAATAAAATGCCCGGGCCGATCGTCATACACAAAAAAAGTAACGAAGGAGGATATTTATTCAGATTTAAAAAAGATAAGAATGTATATAAGGGGCCTCTTGGTTGTGTTGACCATGGAGCAGGATCACCATAAAGATTCGTAGATCTGAGAACAATGAACAAAAGGATCAGTCCTGTTCCAATTATTAATAGCATTTTTTTTCTCCACACCGGATCTACACCCGATTGAAATAGTTTACCAAAGCAATAACCCAACAACATCACCCCCGTCCATGGCAGGAATGCATAAACAATAAGAAAGAAATGACCTTCCCAAAGCTGGTAAGCAGAAAAATTTGAAAAATATAACAGGTCGGATAATACAGTTCCTTTAAAACCAGCACTTACAGATGGATAATCCATGATATTATGTCCTGCAACGATCAACAATCCTACTGCAAAAATTATTCTATAAGGTAATAATACAAGTAGACCCAATAAGATCATACTTACGCCAATGGCCCATATTACCTGCAGAATAAATACATTGAAAAAAGGATTGAACGTCCAACTAAAGGTTACGATGATCACTTCAACAAAAACAAGCCAGGAACCTCTTTTGATTAAAAACAAGCTTACTTCCTTTTTTGATTTACGCTGGCACATCAAATAAACCGAGGCACCTGCTAAGAAAACAAAGATCGGCGCACAAAAATGCGTGATCCAGCGGGTAAAAAATAGAGCCGGATAGGTGGTTTGCATATTCGTTGGATCCATCGCAGCATCCGCGGCTTTTCCCAGGTCAGCTTTATAAAAAAAATCCCGTACATGATCCAGCGCCATGATCACCATTACAAGTCCTCTTAAAATATCAATAGATTGGATCCTGTTACGAGCAGCAGTCAGTTCTTTCATTGTTGTTGGTTGTTGGAAAATGACATGAATTTACTGATTCCCGGAAGAGGCTAACCACTGTTTATCCACAATCAACTTTGTTATTCTAAAATTAATTAATGCCTTATTGGCCAAATGGAAAATCTTCTTACTTTTATCACAAATACTAACGTATGAGATTTCCAAAACTAACTGCCCTTTTATTAAGCCTTCCTCTTTTCATTTTAGTTTCCTGCTCGGATGATACCGAAGAAATTGAAAAAGAGAATATCTATTATGGCACCATTACAATGACTGGAGCACAGGAAACACCACCGATAACTACCGCCGGCACGGGGACTATTAATGCAAATTATAACAGGCTTACGAAAACACTTTCTTATACTGTAAACTTCAGTGGCCTCGTAGACAGTGCAGTTGCTGCTCATATACATGGATTAGGTGAGGCAGGTATAACGGCACCTGTACTGCAAACGTTCAGCCCTTTTCCCAGGAGAAAGGAAGGAAGCTACTCTGGTTCCTTGTTTATTGATGGAGTAAAATTCACTGAAGAATATTTGCTTGGCGGCAGGTATTATATAAATATACACTCAAAGACATTTGGAAACGGAGAGATCAGGGGCCAGTTAATTCTTGCAAAGAAATAAACCAAACTCTCCATAGATAAAAAGCCTCTCGCCTGAGATGAGAGGCTTTTTTATTTTACATCAAACCATATCTTTTTTGCATTATTCCAATCCCCGTTATAATTAATAAAAAGCTCCTCTCCCACTTCTATTGCCCTGATAGTTTTGATCTTTATAATTTCATTTTCAAAATCCATTTCGTATTCGCAATTAGATCTATAGGAATGATTATATAAAGGCACATATCCAAGCGCCATACAGCATTGATTGCCGTCTTTTCCCCATTCAAAAATATAATCATGAAGAAGTGTTTGATCCAGCATTATTCTTTCTTCGGCTGTCATAACAATAACCGGTGATATCTCGATAATAGTGTTAGCCGGGATCGTTCGCTTTGTAAACACTCCCCTTCCTTTTCCATCACTTTTTTCAATATATAAGCCTTCAAATATCATTTGAAAACAAAAATATAAATCCTGCTTTCAGATTCGCAACTTAATTTTGCCACCCGGATTTTTATGTCAGATTACTTAGGCGGAAATATCA
>Ga0184611_1000233_pt1 | contig 10045 bp, 12 predicted proteins | sample PLM3_5_coex_FD_133162 | JGI IMG/M metagenome (GOLD analysis project Ga0184611, IMG submission 133162) | Groundwater sediment microbial communities from an aquifer in East River, Colorado, USA - PLM3_5_coex | ecosystem: Environmental > Terrestrial > Soil > Riparian zone | place: USA: East River...
AGCTTCCAATTTTTGATTCTTAGTGCTATATCCAGCTCCAACCGCAACAAAGCCGATCCCGCCAGCAGTTTGGATCTTTACATGATCAGGTGGTTTTATCAGGCTTTTCTTCTGTGCGGATATTGTTCCCGTTAATAATAGCGGAAAAAAAATGATCATGGGGCCGACTGATCTAAAAAAATATTTCTTCAACTGTAATGTCATTACTCTTGACATTTATAAGTACAAAACTTTTTTCTTTAATACTATTAACAACTAAATAATTGACAGGTGGCCCGTATGGTTGACCTGAGTAAGATATGTCTTCATGCCCATGAATAGAATAGACAACATTTCCATTATTTGTCAATATCCTAACATAAGTTTGTTCAAGTGACCGATCAAAATCTCCACTAAAAGGAGCCAGGTGAGCAAATACAAAAATTTTCTCCTGAGGTGGCGTAGAAGAAAGTTCTTTTTGAAGCCAGCTTGTATCGGGAAGTGAACCATTATGTCCAACTTCCTGTGAGTTTGAATTTAAAGCGATGAATTTATGGCCTGAGTAACTAAAGCCAAAATTTTCCGGGCCAAACATCTGCTTGTATAATTCACGACCATTGCCTAACATATCGTGATTCCCGATAACTACAAGAAATGGAAAAGAAAGCTTTTGTAAACGTTGACTTATCCATAGATATTCAGATCTCTGGCCAAAATCAGTGATGTCACCATTTAATACAAGAAATGAAATACCCGGGAATCCATTTATTTTTTCAATAAACTCATCCATCTCTTCGTAAAAGCGCTGGCAATCGCTGATCACAACAAAACGAAAAGAATCATTTTGTTCATTTGACTGTAAACGTTCAATATTTTTTATATTTTGATCCCTGTCTTTTTCTTCGATCTGTATCTCATTTGCACTGTACGAAAAGAGTTTCTTGCAGGAGCTTGAAAGAATTGACAATAGGAGGGCGGTAAATAAAAATCTAGTCAACATAAACAATTTGATACTCTATTTTATCAAATAGTTTGCCAGTTAAAATTAGACTTGCTTTTTGGGATAATGGGGAAAACAGATCACTGTTCAACACGGGGTATGTAAACTATATTTCCCTTCAGATCAAAGACAGTACTTTCGAGTTATAGAAATTCAACGATCGCTTTAGTTACTTTATTATCCCTGTAGATCCTTCGATGACCTAACCCTTTTGTAACAATGAACTCAATATTATAATGCTTTTCGTCCATCACTTGTTTAGCATCGTTCCATGGTGTCATTGTATCATCTTCATCATGGCACCAGAGGATCTTTGCTTTCAGATTTTTTACAGCCCTGCTTACGGAATACCATTCAGGGGTCTTGTTTCTTAGCTTATAGATATACTCATCAAATTCTTTTCTTACACCTTCGTTTAGTTTCATGAACGAAAAGAAAATATCGATCGCGGTCTTTGATTCAGTTGCCGGAGCGATCAATACGACATGGCAGTCATCAGTATGTTCAATTTCTTCTAATGCAAGACAAATGGCAAGCCCGCCAAACGAATGACCCATATATGATCTTACCGGTCCGTATTCTTTGTGTATATATTCCACCATCTCCTTAAAAACAACAGCATTCAAAGTTTTACCCGTGCTATAACCATGTGCCGGCGCATCGAAGGCCAATACCTCATATCCTTTTTTCATCAATGGTTTGATGTAACGATCAAATTTTGCAACAGAAGAATTAAAGCCATGAACGATCAATACTTTTCTATGTCCGCCACGATTCCATCGATAGCCGGTTACTATTTCCCCGAAATGTCTGAATTCTAATTTTTCCGATTCTTTAAAAATATCAGGTAATGGTTTTTTATACCGGAATTGCGGAGTTGTAAATAGATCCAATGCCAGTTCTGCTGCTTTTCGGGTTGATATAGCAGAAAGCAATTTAAATTTTGTACGATAATACCCGATCGCTATCTGTTGCCCTAACTTTGTCATTATACAAAAGTAACTTCTATGATGATAGAAACTAAATGCCTTCCGCCGCAGGCGGAGAGGTCTGGAGGGGGCTTATGGATATTGTAATTCTGGGTTCGGGAAACGTTGCGGCAGTTCTAGGAAGAAAATTTAAGGCAGCCGGCCATACTATTTTACAAGTGATAAGTCGTAATGCTTCTGCAGCCAGCAGCCTTGCTTATGAGTGGGATACAGAAAGCTCCAATTATCCAAGTATTGCCAAACCCAATGCGGATATTTATATTATTGCTGTAAGTGATGATGCTATTGATGATGTGATCAATAACATAAAGTTGCCAAAACAAGTAGTTGTTCATACTGCCGCATCCGTCTCAAAGGATATTTTAAAAACTGTGACTGATCATTATGGGGTTTTTTATCCATTACAAAGTTTGCATAAAGAGGATGTCGATCTGCCTGAAACGCCGATCTTTTTTGACGGCAGCGATGAAATGACAAGAAAGAAGCTGGAAGCGTTGGCTAATTCAATTTCGCCGCAACATGCAACGCAGGCAAGTGACGATGCAAGATCAAAATTGCATGTAGCCGCGGTATTTGTAAATAATTTTACGAATCATTTATATGCACTGGCTGAAAAGTATTGCAAGAAAGAGGGTATAGACTTCAATGAATTGCTGCCATTAATTGAAGAAACAGCTTCACGAATAAAAGATATTTCTCCCTCAAGCTCGCAAACAGGACCTGCAATAAGAAACGATGAAGAAACCATACAAAAACATCTTGCCATACTTAATTCATACCCTGAACTTAAAAAGGTGTATGAATTTCTAACAGCGAGTATAAAAGACTTTAGGACTTAGCGGTTTACGTCTTTAATTCTGTGACTTTTCCCAAACAAGTAAATGCCAGTTTTCCTTTTACAGTTACATTTGCAACCCAAACGAGAATCGATGTATAACCTGAAGATAAGTTTTGAAGAGAAGGGAGCTGCGCCAATCACAATTGAAAACCTGGAGCCTAACCAGACTTTGCTGGAGATCTGCCTTAAAAATGATATTGAGCTTCACCATAATTGTGGCGGGGTTTGTGCCTGCACCACCTGTCATTTATATATTGATAAAGGAATGGATTCAATAGATGAAATAACTGATAAGGAAGAAGATTTTATTGACAGGGCCGTAAATCCAAGATTGAATTCAAGATTAGGATGTCAATCGCTTTTATTAGACGGAGATGGTGAAATAGAAATAACTTTACCGGATCAGACACAATTTTTGGGAGAATAAAATAATTAGCAAATTAGCCAATATGAAAATAAGCAAATGAAGTCTTGAAATTACAGTTTTTCATTTGCACATTTGCTAATTTTCACATTTTCAAATTTGATTATGACTCACTTTGAACCACCGATACATTGGGCCGATCATGAAGATATTGCCCAGAAATTGTATGAACGATTTGGCGATGATTTTAATGAAGGAAAAATTTATCGTATACGCTTCACCGATCTTCTTGAATGGATCCTGCAAATTCCAAACTTTGAAGGCAAAAGAGAAGAAAGCACTGAAGGTCACCTCGAAATGATACAGAGTGCATGGGTGTATGAATGGAGAGACAGCCAGAAGTAATTTCAGATTTGGGATTTTGGATTGTAGATTTGTTTCACTTATTAAATCCGAAATCTGCATTCTAAAATCTAAAATCAATGAACGTTCTCGCCGAATTTAAAAAAGTTACCACATTTATTTTTGATATTGATGGTGTGCTTACTGATGGAACTTTGCTTGTGTTGCGTGATGGTTTGCAGGCAAGACAAATGCATGTGAAAGATGGGTTTGGTTTGCAAATGGCGCTGAGGCATGGTTATCGGGTGTTCATTGTTTCAGGTGGTGTATCAGAAGAAGCAAGAAAGAGATTAGAATACCTTGGTCTTACAGATATTCACCTGGGTATTGGTGACAAAACAACCTTTGTCTCAGATATTCTTAAAAGCAATAAAATAAAATGGGCGGAAGTTCTTTTTATGGGCGATGATCTGCCTGATATACCATTGATGTCGAAAGTTGGTTTATCTGCTTGCCCTGCAGATGCGGTAAATGAAGTGAAGGGTATAGTGAAATATATTTCACCAATTAATGGTGGTTGGGGTTGTGTACGTGATGTTATAGAAAAAGTTTTAAAAGTAAATGGGCATTGGCAATATGAAACCGATGTAACATCAAAATAAATGTTTGGATGATAACTGGTGGATGGTATTTTATCAAAACCGGGTCTAACTATCATCTCTCATCTATAAAATTATCATCTTCTCTCACTATCTTTCCTAAAATTTAATGAATGAACCTGGTTGGGGCTTTTATAAAGATGATACGACTGCCCAATCTTTTTTTTATTGTACTTACGCAGGTTCTTTTTCATACCGCCATTCTTGATACAATTCTTTTACCACTTGGTGCCAGGCCTTCAATAGATGGCTGGAATTTTATTTTTCTTGTGGCTGCGTCCGTGGTGATCGCTGCTGCCGGTTATATCATCAATGATTATTTTGATATTAATATTGATCAAATAAATAAGCCAACAGGAAATGTGGTAGACAAGATCGTTTCACGCCGTTGGGCAATGGCATGGCATTTTGTGCTTAGCGGAGTTGGGATACTATTAAGTGCATGGGTTGCCTGGCGAACAGGTTTCTGGTATATACTTATTGGAAATTTTTTCTGTGTTCTTTTGTTGTTTGGTTATTCAGTTTCTTTGAAACGAAAATTACTTTCAGGAAATATTCTTATTTCTTTACTTACTGCATGGGTGATAGTAGTGATCGGCCTGTCAGAATTTTCTTCTCATTTGGTAACAGATCCCGGGATCGTCGAAGCCAGTGGAAAAATAATTCGCATAAGTTTTCTTTATGGAGGTTTTGCATTTATCAGTTCCTTGATCCGCGAAGCAATTAAAGATATTGAGGATCTGCAGGGCGATGAAAGATATGGTTGTCGTACGATGCCAATTCTGTGGGGTGTGAATGCGGCAAAAGTTTATATCGCAGTTTGGCTGGTTGTGATCCTTGCTTTACTTGTCATTTTACAAGTGTATGTTGCAAGATTTGAATGGTGGTGGGCAATGGCATATTCAATTGTGTTTATCATTGGGCCGTTTGTTTTAATATTTCTTCAATTATACAAAGCAAAGGGTCAAAAAGATTATCATCGTTTAAGTAATTGGACAAAATTGGTAATGCTTACCGGTATTTTATCAATGATATTTTTTTATTTCTATTTATGAACAAGATAATCCTTGCATCACAATCACCACGTCGTAAACAATTATTGGAATGGGCAGAGATACCTTTTGAGATTTTTGTAAAAGAAACGTCAGAAGACTATCCACCCGGTTTAGAGCCTGAAGAAATTGCAGTTTATATTGCCCAACAAAAAGCTGTAGTTGTACAAAAATTAGTTTCACCAGGTAAGACAATACTTGCTGCCGATACAATAGTTGTCCTTGGCGAAAGTATCATTGGCAAGCCTGTTCATCGTGAAGAAGCCGTTAGCATCCTGTTTGCTTTATCCGGCGAAAAACATAAAGTAATTACCGGTGTAGTTATTAGAAAAGGCGAAGAAGAAATTTCTTTTGCAGATGTTACCGAAGTTGAATTTCATAAACTCACATTAGAACAAATAGAGTTTTATGTTGATAAATATAAACCCTACGACAAAGCCGGCGCTTATGCTATCCAGGAGTGGATCGGCGTGGTAGGCATTAAATCTATCAATGGAGATTTTTATAATGTGATGGGATTACCGGTCAGCAGGGTAGTAAGAGAATTGCAAAAGATGGATGGTTAAAACGTGGAATTGTTGGTTGATTTTCGTGAATTCAGTAACTTAAATCATCAAACCATTTAACCATTCTTAATGACTACTCACAGTATTACAGAAAATCTCAATCTAAGTCTCCCCTTTAGGGGGACAGGGGGTATGGTGACCGAACGCCTTCTCCAATTCATCTGGCAATTTCAATATTTCAATCAAGGCGAATTGCAATCTACTTCCGGAGAAACAATACAAGTTATTTTTCCCGGAACATATAACACAAATCAAGGTCCTGATTTTACTGATGCGAAAATTAAAATTGGTAAAACAACCTGGGCTGGTAATGTTGAGTTGCATTTGCTTTCTTCAGACTGGAAAAAACATAATCATCACCATGATAGGAATTATGACAATGTTATTCTTCATGTAGTCTGGGAAGATGATTTTCCTGATTACAATATCCCGGTTTTAAATTTAAAGAGCAGGGTTGCAAAAGTTTTATTGCAGCGATATGAAGAATTGATGAATGCACAAGGATTTATTCCCTGTGAAAAAACAATTTCATCAGTAAAGCCGATCGTATTGGAAAGCTGGAACGAAAGATTACTTGCTGAAAGACTGATAAGAAAATCTGCAATTGTTGAAACATTTCTTTATCAAAACGGTCATCATTGGGAGGAAACATTCTGGTGGCTGCTGGCAAGAAATTTTGGTATTAAAATAAATGCCGATGCTTTTGAAGCAATGGCCCGCAGCATTCCTATAAACATTTTAGCCAAACATAAAAACCAGATACATCAGTTGGAGGCATTGTTAATGGGACAGTCAAATTTGTTGAATGAGAAATTCAAAGAGGATTACCCGATCATGCTACAAAAGGAATATGAATTCTATAAAAGCAAATACAATCTCAAACAACATAGCTATACCCCCTTCTTCCTTAGAATGCGACCGGGGAATTTTCCTACGATCAGGCTCGCGCAGTTGGCTATGCTCATTCATCATTCAGAACATTTGTTCTCTAAAATTAAAGAAACAGTTTCTGTAAAAGATGTTAAGAAATGGCTGGATGTGACCGCCAACGACTACTGGCATTATCATTATCGATTTGACGAGCCATCTTCATTTAAAAAGAAAACCCTGGGAGCAGCGATGATCGATAATATTCTAATAAATACGGTATGCACTGTGCTGTTTGCTTACGGACATTTTAATAAAGAACAAAAATATAAAGAGAGGGCAGTGCAGTGGCTGGAAGACATAACCGCTGAAACTAATTCGATCACAAAAGGATTTCAGCAAACTGGTTTGCAAAATAAAAATGCCCGTGATTCACAGGCATTAATAGAGTTAAAGAATGAATTCTGCAATAAAAAAAGATGTTTGGACTGTGCCGTTGGCAACGCACTTCTCAAAAACAGCTGATCTTATTTCATTGCCCTGCATTTTTTAAAACTGCGATTGGCAGCTTCCGCAGGAGTATATGCTCTTGCACATGAAGCAAACAGCACAATAATCAACGCACAGGATATGATTCTTGTCTTCATAGGTTTTAATTTGAACTTAAAAGTAACGGCAAGAGTTTATACTTCAAAAGCGAATTCACCTGCTACATTTCATGGACTTATACCTGAGAAAACATTCAATAAAAGCAAATCATTCCTAAGAAATGTTACGACATGAGAAAGGGGAAAGCTAAGAATGTGATTTTGTGCTCAATCTGATCCTTAAACCAAGTCTTTCTCTTATTTCCAACTTCCCCAATCAACTTTTTGCTCAATATCCGGGTGAATACTCAATGCAACAGGGCAGGTATTCCCGGTATTCTTTAGGATCGTTTTTGTTTTCTCATCCACATTCAGCAATGAATCTGGAATATGAAAGGTCAACTCAATACCACCCACACGGCGGGGATCAGCCTTCATGATCTTCAGCACATCAATTTTTACACCTGTCAGATCAAAGCCCATCGTTCTTGCTTTTATGCTCATTACTGTTATCATGCAAGTTGCCAGCGAGGTCGCCATTAGATCAGTAGGAGAGAATCTTTCACCTTTGCCATTATTATCAACCGGCGCATCGGTTTCAAAGCTGTTTTCGCTGCGCAAATGGGTACAAGTGGTTCTTAACTCCCCGTTATAAACTACTGTTGAGGTCATTATGTTTTTTTGCCCTAAATTTACGTTATAAACATTGCTAAGAGTAAAAAAGAGAAAAGGCGAAAAGATGTGTAGGGCTTTGCTATTTGTCTCATTCATTCTTTTATCCTCTTAGTTTAAAAAACATCTCTCCCGTGAAGAAACTATTCATCATTGCCTTCATATTTTCCCTGGGTACATCTTTATTGGCCCAGGAAGTTCCTAAAAAGCAAACTAAAAAACAGGTACGTAAGCAGGAAAAGCAAAAGAAAGCAACTGAAATGACCCGCCAGGAAGAAGAAGGTATTCTTGTTTATTCTTCGCAAAGTATTTGGGGTTTACAGCTTCGGTCCAATGGTTATGGGGCTTTTTGGGAAAAAGGCAAGAAGAAATCGCCAAGGAATGGAATGGTATATGGCATAGAGTTTAATGAGATCAAAGACAATAAAGAAGATAAACTGCCAAATGGTACCGGCGGTTTTTCATTTGGCAATCCGTATGTCTATGGCAAGATCAATAATTTTTATTCAATACAACTCGGCTTTGGTGGCCATCGAATAATGGGGCAAAAAGGGAATAAGAATGGTGTAGCTGTCAGTGTTGTTTATAAAGGTGGTTTATCAATAGGTTTATTGCGTCCTTATTATATCCAGGTTGAAGATAATGGAGCTAATAAAACAATTAAGTATTCTCCTGATCCCAAAACAGATTCTCTGTTCAAATATGGTTTTATCATTGGTAGCGGCGGACTTGGCATGGGTTGGGGAGAAATGAAATTTAAACCAGGGGTATTTGCAAAAACAGGCCTTCGTTTTGATTTCGGACGCTACAATGAAGTTGTTTCCGGTATCGAAGTTGGTGTAAGTGCCGAATACTACACCTCGAACATTCCGATCATGCTTTATCAAAAAGAGAAGCAATTCTTTTACCAGGGCCACATCGCTTTCATGTTTGGACGCCGCAAGTAATAGCTTTATTTTTGTGGGATAATTGTGTTACCTACTAAGTTGCTACCATTAAGCTTCCGTTGCGTCGCACTCTTGTACGTTCTTTTCGCTATTCAACAAAAAACATGCTCAATACTCAATGTTCAATTTTCAATGCTCAACGGAGACGGCTCTTTAAATTGAGCATTGAGCATTGATAGTTGAGCATTGAACATTTAAACAAAACAATGACAGAGCTTCCAATAATATCTGAACCCAGGCAAAAGAAACCAGATTGGCTTCGTGTAAAACTTCCCATTGGCGAAGAATACAAACATGTAAGAAGCCTTGTTGATACACATAAGCTTCATACTATTTGCGAAAGCGGCAACTGCCCCAATATGGGCGAATGCTGGGGCGCAGGCACAGCCACGTTCATGATCCTTGGAAATATCTGTACAAGAAGCTGCGGCTTCTGTGCGGTGGCTACAGGTCGTCCTGAACCTGTTGATTGGGATGAACCACAACGAGTGGCCGAAGCCATTCATTTAATGAAAGTAAAGCATGCCGTTATTACCTCCGTTGATCGTGATGAAATAAAAGATGGCGGGTCTATTATTTGGTACAATACTATCAAAGCAGTTAAGGCTTTGAATCCCGATACAACGCTTGAAACACTGATACCTGATTTTAAAGGCGAGCAGGAAAATATCCAACGCATAATTGATGCTGCACCTGAAGTTGTTTCCCATAATATTGAAACGGTAGAAAGATTAACAAGACAGGTTCGCATACAAGCCAAGTACTGGCGCAGCATGGAAGTAATAAAGATCTTAAAACAAGGCGGCATGAGAACCAAGAGCGGCATCATGCTCGGTCTGGGCGAAGTCAGGGAAGAAGTGATTCAAACAATGACCGACCTGCGTGATAATGGATGTGATGTAATAACTCTTGGGCAATATCTCCAACCAACAAAAAAACATTTACCTGTTCATCGGTTTGTACATCCCGATGAATTTGCCGAGTATCGTGAGATCGGTTATAACCTCGGGTTAGATTATGTAGAAAGCGGCCCTCTTGTCCGTTCTTCTTATCACAGCGGAAGACATGTATTTGCTGGATTGGGAAGAAAAGAGTGGGAGTCAAATAAAGGATAGTTCATCGATGATAATAGTCTTCTAAGGCACGATTAGTACTAGTTTAATAACTTTAAAAACTTATGTTA
>Ga0184611_1000234_pt1 | contig 10030 bp, 10 predicted proteins | sample PLM3_5_coex_FD_133162 | JGI IMG/M metagenome (GOLD analysis project Ga0184611, IMG submission 133162) | Groundwater sediment microbial communities from an aquifer in East River, Colorado, USA - PLM3_5_coex | ecosystem: Environmental > Terrestrial > Soil > Riparian zone | place: USA: East River...
AAAACGATGTACCAGCGGCCGCGCCAGGGCAAATCGCGGAGCAAGACAGGCAAGTATACGGCGGCGGGGCGCCGTTGACAGGTGTCAAACAAATGTTTTATACAAGTGTTTGAGACCGCCGCCTATGTCACGAACCGCGATTCGTCTCGTGCTCCTCGTCGTCGTTGCCGCCGGAGTCGGCGCTTACTTCTATCTGCACCGCGCCCCCGCCGCGCTGGTGCTGACCGGCATCGTCACGACCGACGACGTGATCGTCAGCCCGCAGATCGGCGGCCAGATCGAACAGCTGCTCGCCAAGGAAGGTGACGCGGTCAAGAAAGGCCAGCTCGTCGCCGTCATCGTTCCCGACGAGCTCCGGGCCGACACCGCCTATTACACGCACAACGTCGCCGGCCTGTCGTCGCAGGTACAGGAATCCGAGGCGGCGCTGCGGTTCCAGCAGCGGCAGACCGCGGATCAGATTCTGCAAGCCGAGTCGAATCTCGCGGCCTCCGAGGCGCAAGTGGCCGCCGCGGCCGCCGATCTCGAGAACGCCAGGCTGGTCTACTCGCGGACGGAGAACCTGTCGAAGCGGGGCGTGGTGTCGCCGCAGGAGCTCGATCAGTCCCGGACGTCGGCGAACGCCGCGCAGGCCAAGCTCGATGCGCTCAAGAAGCAGGTTGACGCGCAGCGCTCGGCCGTGGCCCTTGCTCGATCCACCGCCGAGCAGACGGCGGTGCGCCGCAGCCAGGTGCAGGCGAACGAGCACTTGAAGGCGGCGGCGAACGCCCAACGGACGAAGGCCGATGTGCGGTTGCGCTACGCCGAGCTTCACGCGCCGATTGACGGGATTGTCGACGTGCGGGCCGTCCGGGTGGGCGAAGTCGTGAACCCTGGTCAGCCGGTGGTGACGGTGATCAACCCGGACGACCTGTGGGTGCGGGTCGACGTGGAAGAGAGCTATATCGACCGCGTGCGGCTCGGCGACAAGTTGACGGTGCGGCTGCCCTCCGGCGTCGAGCGCGAGGGCACCGTGTTCTATCGAGGCGTCGACGCGTCGTTCGCGACGCAGCGTGACGTGAGCCGCACCAAGCGCGATATCAAGACGTTCGAGGTCCGGCTGCGCGTGGACAACGCGGATCGGCGCCTCGCCGTGGGGATGACCGCCTATGTGGTGCTGCCGATTTCGTGAGGCAGGCCTGAAGGCCTGCGCTACGAGGTACGGAGCGCGGTGTCGCTCGTAGCGCAGCCTTGAGGGCTGCCTGGTCAACATGGATGCGATAGACGTTCAGCAGATCGTCAAGAAGTTCGGCGAGTTCACCGCCGTCAACGGCATCAGCTTCGCCGTTCCGGAAGGGGAGATCTTCGGACTTCTGGGGCCGAACGGCGCCGGCAAGTCGACGCTCATCCGGATGCTGGTGACGCTGTTGCCGCCGACGGCGGGCACCGCGCTCGTCAACGGCTTCGACGTGACCAAACAGGCCGACGGCGTGCGGCGCTCGATTGGCGTCATCCCGCAGGCGATGACGAGCGATCTCGAGCTCAGCGTCGAGGAGAACTTGATCATCTTCGCGAAGCTCTACGGCGTGCCGCGCGCCAAGCGGGTGAAGTTGATCGACGAGCTGCTGCAGGCGGTCGAACTCACGCAGTGGCGTGACGCGCAGGTGAAGAATCTGTCCGGCGGGATGCGCCGCCGCGTCGAAATCGCGCGCGGTCTCGTGCACGAGCCGCGCATTTTCTTTCTCGACGAGCCGACCACAGGGCTCGATCCGGTCTCGCGTGTCGCGGTGTGGGAAATGCTCGGCAAGATCAAGGCCGAGCGGAATCTCACGATTCTCATCACGACGCACTACATGGACGAAGCCGACAAGCTGTGCGATCGCATCGCGATTGTCGATCACGGCGAGCTGAAGGCGCTCGATTCGCCGCTCAAGCTGAAGGCCTCGATTCCCGGCAAGAACGTGCTCGAGGCGACGTTCTCGGCGACGCCGCCGGGCTGGGAAGAACGTCTGCAGCAGCTGCCGGATGTCGAGACCGTCTCGGGCGTGGACAACATCTTCCGGCTCAAGTCTCAGAATGGACCGGCGACGACGCTGGCGCTGATGGAGCTGGCGGCGCGGTCGGGCGTCACCGTGCACGCGCTGTCCGTCCAGAGCACAACACTGGATGACGTCTTCGTGCACTACACGGGTCGCGCGCTGCGCGATGCGTTGCAGGAAGCGAATCCGAGCGAGGGCGCTTTCGCGCTGCGGCGGAATTAGGGATTAGGGATGGATTAGGGATTAGGGATTAGGAATTATGGGTCGGACGTGGGCGATTATCGAACGCGAAATGCGGCGGTTCCGCCGCAGCCCGGTGCTGATCGTGATCGCGATGGTGATGCCGCTCGTGCAGCTGGTCGTGCTCGGCTACGCCTTCGGCGGCAACGTCAAGCACCTGAAGCTGGCGATCGTCGATCAGGATCGCGGTGTGCCCGCCGTGAAAGTTCGCGAGCTGGCGGCCGCGATCGCGTCCGGTGCACGAACCATCGACACGCTGGAATACACCGATCCTGGCGCCGCGCTGATCGACCTCCGCAACGGCAAAGTGAACGGCGTCCTGACGATTCCTCCGGAATTCTCGCGGCGGGTGCTCGAGCGGGCCGAGCCGAAAGTCGCGCTGATCGAGGACAACACCGACAACTTCGTCTCGGCGGCGCTGGCGGCGACCTTGAGCAGCATGCTCGCCTCCTACAACCAGCCGGCGAAGGCGTCGCGCATTCCGGGCCAGGCGACACTGGACGTCGTCGAGGTCTATCCGTACGTACCGTACATCCAGTACCTGTTGCCCGGCTCGGTCGTCATGTCGATCTTCATGATGGTGATGATCGGCGGCGGGATCATCTTCATCGACGACAAGAACCGCGGGCTGCACGAAGGCTATCTGGTCACGCCGATCACGAAATTCGAGCTGATTGCCGGATTCAACATCTCGGGCACCGTGAAGGCCGTGCTCGCCGGCGCGTTTCTGATGACCATCGGCTCGGTCATCGCGGGGATTCCCGATCCCTTCAACGCCATGCGGCTGTTCAGGCTGTTCGTCGTCATCGTCGTGACGGCGTTTGCGCTGATCAGCCTGATGTTCCTGCTGATGGTCCGGGTCTCCGATCCGCTGCTGCCGCGGGCGGTGTTCGGCGTGCTCAATACGCTGCTCTACTTTCCGAGCGGCGCGGTCTATCCACAGCAGGGATTCCCGGGTTGGATGCAGGTGATCGCGGTCGTGGATCCCTTCACCTACTCCGTCCACGCCTTCAAGAACCTGCTGCTGAAGAACACCGGCTTCGAGGCCATCAGCTACGACCTCGGGTTTCTTCTGCTGTTTTCCGTCGTGGCGATGACCGCTGCGACCGCACTCTTCAAGCGGACGCTGTGAAGAAACGCGGAGCCCCCGGCGCCACCCGGACCGACCGCGAGACGCGCGATCGTTTGCTCCATGCGTCCGAGCAGCTGTTCGCGTCGCGTGGTTTCAAGGACGTCACCGTGCGCGACATCGCCCGGGCGGCCCGCGCCAACGTCGCGGCCGTGAACTATCACTTCGGCGACAAGCAGGGTCTCTATCGCGAAGTGCTGCAGGTCGCCATCGACGCGATTCGCGAGACGAACGAGGCCGGCCGCCGCGCCGCCGAAGGACATCCGCCGGCCGAACAGCTCCGGCGGTATCTGTCGGTCTTTCTGCGCCGCGTCCTCAATCCGGAATACGAGACCGTCCACCGCCTCATTCAGCGCGAAATCGACCACCCGACGCCGGCGATGGATGCGCTCGTCGAGCAGGCGGCACGACCGCGGCTGGAGTTCCTCGGTGCCGTGGTTGCGGAACTGATGGAATGCGACCCCACCGATCCCCGCGTCCTCCGCTGCGTGGGGAGCATTCTGGCCCAGACGATTATCTGGGTCCGGAAGAATCCGATTGCCGAACGCCTCGGATTCGTCTTCAAGCCGACACCGGACAACATCGACATGGTCGCACGACACATCACCGACTTCTCGGTCGCGGGCATTCGCGCGGTCGCGGCGCAGCGGCCGCCATCAGAACGCGCGCGTTGATCGCCGCGTCCCGGTCACGTTCCGCCTCACGACTATAATCTCCAGGCATGGCGCCACTGCATGGATTGAGGGTGATCGATCTCACCCGCGTCGTCGCCGGTCCGTTCTGCACCATGATGCTGGGCGACATGGGCGCCGAGGTGCTGAAGATCGAAGAGCCGCAGCACGGCGACGACTCGCGCGCCTGGGCGCCGTACATTCACGGCTGGGGCAGCTTCTACCTCGCACTCAATCGCAGCAAGAAAAGCGTGGCGCTCGATCTGAAGTCGGCGGCAGGCGCGGAGGCCTTGACGCGGCTCGTCGAGACCGCCGATGTGCTGATCGAGAACTTCCGGCCCGGCAGCCTGGCGGAGCTGGGTTTCGATTACGCGTCCGTGTCGGCACTCAATCCTCGGCTGATTTACTGTTCGATCTCCGGTTACGGCCAGACCGGGCCGCACGCGCAGCTGCCCGGCTATGACGCCGTGATTCAGGGCGAGGCCGGCATCATGGACATGACCGGCTTTGCGGATGGCGCGCCCACCCGGGTCGGGGTGGCGATTACGGACTATCTCGCTGGCCTGTACGCGGTTCAAGGCATTCTGCTGGCGCTGCACGATCGGCACGCCAGCGGGCTCGGCCAGCTTGTCGACATCTCGCTCTTCGAGGCGATGCTCTCGGTGATGCGGCTGCCGCTGGCGGTGCTGCAGGCGACCGGCGCCGATCCCACGCGCGTCGGCAACGATCACCTGAACATCGCGCCGTACGAGCCTCTCCGCGCGAAGGACGGGCTGATCATCGTCGCGGTGGCGAATCCACGCCTGTGGATTCGGTTCTGCGACGCCATCGAGCGCACGGACTTGCGTGACGACCCGCGCTTTAAAACGAACACCGAACGGGTCGCCAATCGCACCGCCCTTAAAGAGACACTCGAGGCGACGTTTCAGGCATTCACGGTCGACGAACTTGGCCGGCGCCTGCAGGCGCAGAGCGTGCCGTTCGGCCGCGTGCGATCGATGCGCGAGGCCATCGCGCATCCGCAGGTGGCCGCGCGCGATATCGTGCTGCGGCAGCAGCGCCCGGACATCGGTGCGGTCGAAACGCTGGCGCCGGTGGTGCGACTTTCGCGCACGCCGGCTGACGTTCGGCTGCCGCCGCCGGCGCTTGGGGAGCACACGGAGGAGATTCTGAAGGGGCTAGCTGCTAGGGCGAGGGGCTAGCTGCAACGAGAGTAGGGGACTGACGTGTTTCAACGCGATCTGCTGAAGGACAAAGTTGCGCTCGTCACCGGCGGCGGCACGGGCATCTGCCGCGGGATTGCCCTGGCCTTTGCCGCGCATGGTTGCAATGTCGCGATCACCAGCCGCAAGAGCGAGCATCTCGAGCCGACCGCGGCGGAGCTGCGAGGGCTCGGTGTCCGCGCGGTGGCCAAGGCGGCCGACGTGCGCGATCCGGCCGCGGTCAACGACATGCTGTCGACGGTCGTCGGGGAGTTGGGCCGCCTCGACATCCTGGTCAACGGCGCCGCCGGCAATTTCATCTGCCTCGCCGAAAACCTGTCGCCGAACGGTTTTGGCACCGTGGTCGACATCGATCTGAAGGGGACGTTCCACGTGTCGAAGGCGGCGCTGCCGCATCTGCAGGTTCGCGGCGGCGTCGTGCTCAACATCAGCGCGACGCTGCCGTATCTCGGCACCATCGGCCAATCGCATGCCGCCGCGGCGAAAGCGGGAGTCGATTCGCTGACGCGGGTGCTGGCGTGCGAGTGGGGACCACACGGCATCCGTGTCAACGGGATCGCGCCGGGTCCGATCGAAGGGACGGAAGGCGTCCGCCGGCTGACGAACGAGAAGTCGCGCGCCAGCGCGCTCGCCCACAATCCGCTCGGAAGGATGGGGACCACCGACGATATCGCGAACGCGGCGCTGTACCTGTGTTCTGAAGCCGCATCGTTCGTCAACGGTGTCACCCTCGTCGTCGACGGCGGTCTGTGGCTCCGTTCCGCCCGCATCCTGGGCGAAGAATGACGAATCCCGAATCCCGAGTCGCGACGTCCGACCTACGATCCCCGAATCCGGTCCCGCGCTGGGCCGCGGGCGTGTGCGAAGGGGTCCACGCCGCCGGCAGCCGCGACGTCGTTTACGTGCCGGACAACCCGCTGTCGCACGTCCTCGGTCAGCTGCGAGAGCGACTGCCGGATGTCCGGCTGGTGCTGGCCACACGCGAGGAGGAGGCGTTCGGGATCGCCGCGGGGTTGTCTCTCGGCGGCAAGCGGCCGACGGTGATGCTCCAGTCGAGCGGCCTGGGCAACTCGCTGAACGCGCTGACGTCGCTGCTGATTCCGTATCGGATTCCGGTGCTGCTCGTGGTCAGCATGCGCGGCGATCTCGGAGAATGGAACGCCGCGCAGGTGCCGATGGGGCGCGCGGTGCGGTCGATTCTGGAGGCGATCGAGATCCCGCACGTCACCGTCGAGTCGGCGGAGACGACGGCGGAGGTCGTCAGGGTCGCGGGACTGCGCGCCTTCGACACCCGGCTGCCCGTCGCGTGTCTTCTGCCGCGGCGTCTGACGACGGGTGTCTGACCCGGGACAGAGTGGTGCCGGGATCAGGGCCGGGATCGGGGCCGAGATCGGGGCACGGTATGAGACAGAGTAGATGACCCGACTCGAAGCGACGCGCGCGATCTGCGCAGTGGCCGGCGATGCGGCGATTATTGCCAGCCTGGGACACCCGGCCTACGATCTTTTTGCCGCCGACGACCGTCCCCGCAATTTCTATACCTGGGGCAGCATGGGACTGGCGTCCTCGATCGGACTCGGACTCGCCCTCGCGCGCCCTGACGTTCGCGTGTTCGTGCTCGACGGCGACGGGTCGCTGTTGATGAACCTGGGATCGCTGGCGACGATCGGTCTGCTGCAGCCACCCAATCTCGTCGTGATCGTGATGGACAACGAGGAATACGCGACGACCGGCGGACAGCCGACGCCGACCGCCTACGGCGCCGACCTCGACGCGGCGGCGCGCGCGATGCGCGTCGATGCCACGACCGTCCGAACGGCGCCTGAGCTCACGGCTGCCGTCGCGCGACCGGGATCCCTGGTCGTGGTCGCGAAAGTCACCGAGTCGGCGCCGACCGCAAAGCCGCCGCTCGACTACGTCGGGATCAGGGATCGCTTCATGACCGCCCTCGGCGTGGTGCGCGGGTGACGCTCGGCCGGTTCGCGGTGGAGGCCGCTCCACCGGCGCCCGCGCGCCATGCGGCGGCGCGTGCCGTGCTCGACACCATCGGCGTCGCGCTGGCCGGCGCGGTCGAACCCGCCGCACGGGCGGTCCAGCGCGTCGTGACAGACAGCCACGGCCCCTGCACGATCCTGGGCCTCGCCACCCGGGCCAGCCATGGCGATGCGGCGCTGGCCAACGGCACCGCCGCGCACGCGCTCGACTACGACGACATGTGTTTCGTCTCGCTGGCGCATCCGAGCGCACCGCTCGTCGCGGCAGCACTCGCCGCTGCGGAGGCAGCCGGCGCTTCGGGCCGCTCGCTCCTCGACGCCTATGTCGTCGGCTTCGAGATCGAAGCGCGGCTGGGACGCACGATGAACCCGCGGCACTATCAGCGCGGCTGGCACTGCACGTCGACGCTCGGCACGATCGGCGCCGCCGCGGCGGCGGCGCGGCTGCTCGGTCTGGATGAAGCGGCGTGCGGCCACGCGCTGGCGATCGCCGCGTCGGAAGCGTCGGGGCTGAAAGAGAACTTCGGCACGATGGTCAAGCCGCTGCACGCGGGTCTCGCGGCTCGCAACGGCATCCTCGCGGCGCGGTTGGCGGGTTGCGGCATGACCGCGAGTGCGGCGGCGATCGAAGGGCCGCAGGGATTGCTGGCAGCGATGGACAGCGAGCACGCGTCGCTCTCGGAGTACGCCGCCGATCTGGGCAGCCGCTGGGAAATCGTCGACACCGGCATCACCGTAAAACTCTATCCGTCGTGCGCGGGCACGCATCCGACCCTCGATGCGCTGCTCGATCTCAGACGACGCGAGCGGTTCGGCGCCGGCGATGTCGAATCGATCGACGTCGGCGTGGACGCCATCGTGCCGACGATCCTGATTTACGACCGCCCGGCGACAGGACTGGAGGCCAAGTTCAGCATGCCGTTCTGCGCGGCGGCGGCGATCGTCGACGGCCGTGTGGGCATCGATACCTTCGATGCCGCGAAGCTCGCGGACCCTGCGATCGCGGCGATGCAATCGCGCGTCACGATGCAGGTGGATCCGACGCTCGACTCGTCCGCGCCGGCGCTCACTCAGGCCCGTGTAACGGTCCGCCTGAAAGATGGCCGTGCGTTGACGGCGTTGGCCGATGGAGCGCGGGGCTACCCGGAGCACCCGGCGAGCAGCGACGAACTGGCCGCAAAGTTCCTGGCCTGCGCGTCGCGTGTGTTGCCTGATGCGAAGGCGCACCTGGCGCTGAAGATGATCAGCGAGCTCGAATCAGTGCCGGACGTGCGCGCCGTGACGGCGCAGCTGATTGTGTAGCGCGGCTCGCGTCGGTCCGGCTAAAGCCGGACACTACGTACTGCTCGGACGCTTGAGCGGCACGTGTCCCTTCTTCCAGACCATGAACGTCCGTCTGAACTCGATGACCGTTGCGCCGTGCTGGTTGACACCGATCGTTTTCACCTGGACGATGCCTGCCGCCGGACGGGATTTCGATTCGCGCGCGTCGAGTACCTCGCTCTTGGAGTAGACGGTATCTCCCTCGAAGAGCGGGTTCGGCATCCGCACCTCTTCCCAGGACAGGTTGGCGACCGCGTTCATCGTGAGGTCAATCGTCGACTGGCCCGTGACGAGCGCCAGCGTCAGGCACGAGTTGACGAGCGGTTTCTTGAACTCCGTGCGACCGGCATACTCGGCGTCGAAATGGATCGGGTTGGTGTTCAGGGTCATGCACGAAAACCACACGTTATCGGCCGCGAGAATCGTCCGTCCCAACGGATGCTCGTAGACGTCGCCGACCGCAAAATCCTCGAACACGCGACCCGTCCAACCAGGTATCGTCGTCATCTAGTGTCCTGACCGCGTGGTTCGCGGCTTAAGTCCCGGAGCGCGGCGCCCGGATGGCAAGGCGCGACGACCGAGGATATCGGGAATATCTGAGGAAGGAGCAACGCCGCCAGCCGGGATGCCCCGCCCGGGAATTATGTCGCGACGCACGTGGTCAGGACACTAGACCGCTCCTTCGCGCTGCCAAGCCGCCGCGGTGTGCCGATCGACGCCAAGCTCCTCGAGGATCGCCGCCGTATGCTGCCCGAGCGCCGGGACATCACCCATCCTCGGTTCGACGCCGTCCATGCGGACCGGCGGCAAGGTGGCGCGCAGCCGGCCGGCCGGCGATCCGATCTCGCGCCAGCAATCGCGCGCCGACAGCTGTGGATGATTGATGTAATCCTCGATCGCATTCATACGCGCCCACGCGATCTGCGCGCCGTCGAGCCGCGCCATCACCTCGGTCGTCGTCAGCGCGGCGAACGCCGATTCGATGACGTCGTGCAGCGCCTGTCGATGGCGAACCCGCAGCGGGTTGGTGCTGAAGCGCGAATCGTGCTCGACGTCAGGCCGCTCGAGGACGCCGGCGCAGAACCGCGACCACTCGCGCGCGTTCTGGATCCCGAGGTAGACCTGTCCGCCATCGCCGGCGCGGACGGGACCGTACGGCGCGATCGACGCATGATGAGGACCGCTGCGGGGAGGCGCCGCTCCCGAATAGGCGGCGAAATAAGTCGCGTATCCCATCCACTCGCCGAGGGCGTCGAACAGCGACACGTCGATCGTGGTGCCGCGCCCGGTGGTTCCGCGCGCGACCAGCGCCGTCAGGATCCCGGAGTAGGCGTACATCCCGGCGGCGATGTCGGCGACCGAAATCCCCACGCGTGCGGGTGATTCGGCCGTCCCGGTGATCGAGAGCAGGCCGACCTCGCTTTGCACCAGC
>Ga0184611_1000235_pt1 | contig 10005 bp, 6 predicted proteins | sample PLM3_5_coex_FD_133162 | JGI IMG/M metagenome (GOLD analysis project Ga0184611, IMG submission 133162) | Groundwater sediment microbial communities from an aquifer in East River, Colorado, USA - PLM3_5_coex | ecosystem: Environmental > Terrestrial > Soil > Riparian zone | place: USA: East River...
ACCAGCGACTCCGTCGTGCCGGCAAATGGTTCGGATGAGCCGTCGCTCGGGCGCCACGACGCCGGCGGTTCCTTGAAGGTGCGGGCATCCGTGCTGACGAACATCGCGGCGAGGGCGCCGCGAGCGAAGGTGAAGTCCCACGCCCGCCGGCGGCTGACGTCATTGTTCGAGCCCCAGGAGTAATAACCCAGCACAGGCGACGCGCCGTCTGTCGGCTTCGCATGTTCATCCAGCACGCCAAGACCGCGGGCCTTCAGGCGCTCGGCCGCCGCGGCGAGCCAGCGGTTTGGCACCAGGTCGACAGACGAGGCCCCCGAGCCGAGCACGAACACGCCGTCTGCCGGGGCGTCAGCGCCGCGATCGATCAGGCCGAGCGCATCCTGGACCGTGTAGCCGTCGAGGCGCGTGACGAGATAGACATCGTGGGTGCGGTGGCTGAACGCGTCGACCGCGGCCGGCGCGTCGGCGGCGTAATACGGATTCGGCACGAAGCCGACGATCGGCACCGACGCATCCGTGCGCCGGCGATAGAGCAACGTGAGCTCGGAATCGACGCTCGCGCCCGTGCCGCTGCGCCCGCTCGTACCGCTGATGCGTATCGGGACGTCCTTGGTGAGCACGATGTACAGGATGCGATCGTGCGCCTGGCGGGTCGCGATGCAGTGCCAGATTGGCTGGTCGATTTGCGTGTCGTAGACGTCGCGGCTGACCGATTCGGCGATCGGCAGCGGCATCGCGCAGACATTGTCGCCGGGCACCGCGCGCCGCGCGGCGTACTGTCGGCCGATGGTCTCGCTGGCGGCGCTGGTGCTGTTGACGACGACCAGGACGTTCGCGCCGGTTTGCGCGCGAGCGGTCGCGGCAGACGTCAGCCACACGGCCATGACGATCGGAAGCAGGCGTGCGCCGCGAATGCAGAGAGTCATCGACTCGGCACGCTCCGTCAATTCTGGCACATGGCAGCGCCGCGGTTCGCGCACTGTGAAACCGCGCGCAAGTCTGTACGGGCTATTTGCTAGCCGGTGACAGCTGCTGCCGTAGCTTCTTCACCTCGTCGCGATCGGCGAGCTCCGGTTTGACCTTCAGCGCGAGCGTCAGTTCCGCGGTGGCGCGCGGCACGTCCTTCACCGCCGCGTAGATCACCGCCGCATGCCACAAGAGATCCGGATCCATCGAGTTCGTGCTTCTGGCGATCCGGATGTTCGCCGCGGCCTCGACGTCCTGTTTCAGGAGATGCTGAATCCACGCCAGCGTGTCGTAGAACTGTGGCGTTTTGAGGATCGCGATTGCGCGCTGCACGAAGGGAAGCGCCTCTTCCGGCTTGTTCTGATAGGCTGCCAGATTGTAGGCCAGGTTGTTCAGCGCGACGGGATCGTTCGGGGCATAGCCAAGAATGGCTCGAAATTGTGCGCCCGCGCGTTCGTTGTCACCTGCCTCTTCGGCCGCGGTTGCGAGTTGCAGTCTCGCTGTCGTGAAGCGTGGCTCGGCGGTCACTGCCGCTTCGAGCGCCTGACGCACGCCGGCCGAATCCTTGCGCGCCGTGCGCGATTCGGCGCGCACGAAGAGCGCCGCCGCGTCCTTGTTGAGCGACGGGCCCATCGCTGCCAGCCGTCGTTTGGCGAAGTATCCCGGCAGCTCGGTGGCGACATCCAGGCCAGGATCGATCGCCAGTGTGGCCAGCGGAGCATGCGGAAACGGCGCGCAGAGCGGATCGCCGATGACGAGTGTCTGCCAGCTCAGGTACGGCATGGCGGCGTAGTACGCTTCGGCGAGATTGCGGCCGCTGACGTACGCCGGGAAGAGGATCTCGGGACGGATGGTCGCGTCGAGAAAGGGTTCGTCCACGTGTCCCGCCGCGCCGGTGACGCCCGCCCGAATCAGATCGCCGACGAGCGACTGGTGCGAGCCGCCGAAGATCGATTCCCGCCGTCCGTCGTTGCTCGGGCGCCAGGTTGCCGGCGGCTCCTTGAACGTTCGGCCGTCCGTGCTCACGAACATTCCGGCGATGGCGCCTGGCACGAACTGCATCTCGAAATCGCGAATCTGAATGGCGGGGTCGTTCGAGCCCCAGGAGTAGTAGCCGAGGACGCCCGCTTCCTTCGTCAGCACCTTGGTCGATTCGTCCAGCTGGACGCGTTCGCCCAGGCCCTGCTCGCGCAGGCGCTCGGCCGCCGAGCGCAGCCAGCGATCGCCACCGCTGTCGACCAGCGCCGCGCGCTCGTCGAGGACGAAACGTCCGTCTCGCGAGGGCGTCGTCGCGCGGTCGATGAGGGCGATCGCATCCTGCGCGGTGAAACCATCGAGGCGGGTGACAAGATAGATGTCCTGGGACTCGTGACTGAAGGGCTTGATGTTGGCGATCGGGCCGTTCCCCGCGTAATACGGATTCGGAACGAAGCCGGCGACCGGCGCCTGCTGGCCCGTCCGCCGGCGATAGAGCAGCGTCAGTTCCGAATCCACGCTCGCGTTGGTGCCGCCGCGTCCGGCGGTGCCCGAGATGCGGATCGGCACGTCCTTTGTGAGAACGATGTAGAGGATGCGATCGTGCGCGCGGAGACCGGCGATGCATTGCCAGATCGGCTGCTCGATCTGCGCCACGTAATCGGCGCGGCTGATCGATTCGGCAGCGGGCGTCGTGATTGAACACACGTTGTCCTGCGGGACGCCGCGTCGTTCAGCGTAGTATCGCGAGATGCTTCCGCTTGCGGCGCTGGTGCTATTGACGACCAGGAGCACGTTTGCGGCGGATTGTGCTTCGGCACATTTGTTGCCAATTGATGAGGTGAGGATCAGCAGAGTGCCGAACGCTCGAACTGCCGCGGCCGACCAGCCTGCCGGACGGCAGCGAAGGTGGACGAACGCTCGATTCACCCGAAGCGTTGACGCGAGAGACGTTAGAACGCAGCCCATGCCTGCATGTCTGAGGAGATTCACGGCCATGATCGCATGAAGCGTGCCCCGGTCAACCGCTGTCGGAGCCTCTTTCGCCGCGGGATCCGCCAGAAAGCGCCGTGTCGGATGGGAAAAGTCACCTTACCCGCGGAGTTCCGCGGAAGCCGGCCCAATGCGCCCTCGTGGCGATTCGAGTCTTAGAATCGTGTCCGAAGAGCAGGCGCACGCGCTCGCGTCTGCGGCGCTGGACTACGGCACTGAGGCCGGTCGCCCCAATCGGGCGGAGTCGCTGGTGGCACGCGTCAGCGCCATCCTCGCGGCCCACGTCGTCCTGCTGACGCACGCCGGCGGGCAATGGACGATCATGACGGCCGCGCCCGGCGATCACCCGTTCACGTCGCGTGACGCGCTCGTGCTGTTCGACGATCTCACGGCCGGCGTGGCGGCGGTGCGAACCGCCGGCGGGAAGGACTGGACCCTGCTGACGTCGGGCCGCGATTCGGGCGGCGTCGCGCTGGCGATTGCCGGCGACTGGACCATGTCGCCCGCGCCGTTTTTTCACCTGGTCGACGTCGTCACCGAGACGTCCAACCGGCCCGCCGCGGAGACGGCCGTCGTTCCACCGGCGGTGATGCGGCTGCACTATCGCATGCTCCATCGCCTGGCGCGCGTGAATGGTCTGCTCGCTGTCAGCGACACGATCATTCGCCACGCCGCGGTCGCCGTCGACGCGCGGCTCGGTGCGATTGCCGTCACCCAGGCCGGCGACCCCGGACAGGCCTCGATCGTCGCGACATTCGGGTACCCACGCGCTCTGGTCGAACATGTCCGCATCGAGCCGGGCGCCGGGGTGATCGGCACCGTCATGCGCTCGCGCAAACCGCTGTACACGACGACCGGCGATCGGTTGCTTGGCGCTCGTCGGCCGCGGTATCACACCAGCTCGTTCGTCGCGGTGCCAATCCTCGGCGATCGCGAAGTGCTCGGCGCGATCTGCGTGACCGACCGGCGCGGGGACCAGTCGTTCGCCCGCCGCGACGTCGCGGCGCTTCGGTTGTTCGCGTCAGGAGCGGCGCTGGCACTCGAACGCGAGCGCGCCCTTGATTCCGCCGAGGCGTACGCGCACGCGGCCACGGTCGATCCGGTGACCGGCGTCTTCAACCGAAGGTACTTCCAGGTCCGGCTCGACGAGGAACTGCAGCGCTCTCATCGGCATCAGATCCCGCTCGCGCTGCTGATGATCGACATCGACGACTTCAAGCGGGTCAACGACTCGCACGGACACCTGGCGGGCGACACCATCTTGCGCGACGTCGGCGACATCCTGCGCCGCTCGGTGCGCGTGTTCGACGTCTGCGCGCGCTTTGGCGGCGAGGAGTTCGTGATCATCATGCCCGGCAGCACGAGCGAGAACGCGATGCGCATCGCGGAACGTATCCGCGAACGGATCGAGCACTACCGGCCGGCGGACGGCGTGCTTGCGGTCACGCGCGTGACGGTCAGCGTCGGACTGGCAGTGTCTTTACCGGGATCGACGGTCGGGCAGCTGCTCGAGCGCGCGGATCAGGCGCTCTACGAGGCGAAGCGAGCAGGGAAGAACTGCATTCGCGGCGACGGGAGCCCGCCGAGCGGGGCTGGAACTGCGAGGGTTGACGCGTGACGACGCCGCGCGGTGGTCAGAACGGCGGCGCGCTGACCTGGGGCGGCGCGGCCGCGAGACATGCCGCGAGATTGTCGTGGATCGCGCGCACGTCTACGGTGTCGATCTTGAGCGTGACGCTGTAGTTGACGTCGCCGCACAGATTCAATTGCAGCCAACGTCCGTCGTGGCCGAAGTGGATACCGGACACCTCGACGCGCCACTGTTCATCCTCGGTCGCGACCGTCGTGCCGTCGAGGCTGAAAAAAAGTTCGTCGAGCGGCGACACTTCGTCGGCGATCGTCGCGACCGGTTCCGCCCTCGTGATCCGGCACCAACTGGTTCCCACGATTATTGACATACGCAATTCGTAGGCCACTGAAATCCGCGAGGCGTTGGCCGGCTTTTCCCGGAACTTTCAGCGACGGCCTTAACGGCGCGTGAAGAGGCCCCGTGTAAAGGCTACTCCCCTGAGCAGTATCGACCGACAAGCTACCGGACAACGCGAGGCGTTGTGCCGATCGAGACGGCCTCATGCAGATGACGCATCAGTTGAAAGGTGTCGCCGGGAGGGCGACATTAGTCGCGGCGGACGGAGATTCCTGCCGCTGCGCACAGTCGCGCGTTATGGCGAAAGTCGAGCGGTGACGGTTCGGCGGCCGCGCACAAACGGACCGGTTGTGACGATCGACAAATCGACAGCCCTGTCTATTCCTGCACAGATCGGCAATCCCGATGCGTCGCGCGATCGTGATCGGCCGAAGGCGTCGCAGGCGATCGTCCGCAAAATCAGTGTGCAACGATCGCGATCAAGGCGTGGCAACAATCTTGTAACCGCTGCTCAGGTAGGTGACAATTCCCGCGAAGCTGGTGGAATGAAGCATCTTCTGGTGGTGGAACCAGACGCGATCCTCGGTCAGCGTGTGTTAGCAAGATGCGAACGAATCGCGCGGGCCACGCTGTGCCGTGATTTTCTTTCGGCGCGATCGCAACTCCTCGCCTCGACGCCCGATCTGCTGGTGACCAACCTGCGGCTCGAGGAGTACAACGGCCTGCATCTGGTCCTTCTCGCAACGTCGGAAGGCGTGACGCGCTCGCTGGTCCATACCGACCGGCCCGATCCGTATCTGGTTCGCGAGGCGCAGGCGATCGGCGCGTTCTTCGAACGCACTGAACGCCTGCTGCACGCGGTCGTCGGCTATCTCCACTTCGACCTGCCGCAGCGCGATCGCCGGAACTCGGACCGTTACGACAGGCGCACGGCCTTCCGGGGTGGCCGTCGCGCCGCCGATATCGCCCTTCCAGCCTGACCCTTCCCCGAGCCCGCGCGCGTTCCGGCCAATCCGGCCAAAAACGCTCCAAACGCCAGCAAATCCTGTATGGTATGCGCGTGACGCGAACTTATCTGGCCACCACCCTGCTCGCGCTGTGTGCGATGGTGCGTCTCGGAGCGCAAGCCGGCGCCGCCAACGGCGAATGGCGGACCTACGGCGGCGATCTGGGCCACACGCGGTACGCGCCGCTCGATCAGATCAACGCAAGCAACTTCAAGGCGCTCGAAATCGCCTGGCGCTTCAAGACGGACGCCTTGGGCCCGCGACCCGAGTACCAGCTCGAGTCAACGCCGCTGATGGTGAAGGGCGTGCTGTACTCGACGGCCGGATCGCGCCGCGCGGTGGTGGCGCTCGATGCCGGTACCGGCGAACTGCTGTGGATGCACAGCGAGAACGAGGGTGCGCGAGGCGCGGCGGCGCCGCGGCAGCTGTCCGGCCGCGGGCTCGCGTACTGGACCGATGGCCGCGAGCAGCGCATCTTGTACGTGACGCCCGGCTACCGGTTGATCGCGCTCGACGCGAAAAACGGCGCCCGGATCTCGAGCTTCGGTCAGGACGGCGTCGTCGATTTGAAGCTGGACGACGACCAGACCATGGATCTCGTCACCGGGGAGATCGGGCTGCACTCGACGCCTACCGTGGCCAAGAACGTGGTCATCATCGGCGCCGCACACAAGACCGGCGGCAACCCGAAAAGCCGCCGCAACGAGAAAGGCTACGTGCGCGGCTTCGACGTGCGGACCGGCAAGCGTCTGTGGATCTTCCACACGATTCCCCAGCCGGGCGAGTTCGGGAACGACACCTGGGAAAAGGATTCGTGGGCGTATACCGGGAACACCGGGGTCTGGGGCCAGATCTCCGCCGACGAGGAACTGGGCCTGGTGTACCTGCCGGTGGAGCTGCCGACCGGTGACTACTACGGCGGGCATCGTCCGGGAAACGGCCTGTTTGGCGAAAGTCTCGTCGCGGTCGATCTACAGACCGGGAAGCGGCGGTGGCACTTTCAGCTGGTGCACCATGGCATCTGGGACATGGACATCCCGTGCGCGCCGATTCTGACGGACATCACCGTCAACGGGCGGACGATCAAGGCGGTCGCCCAACCGACGAAGCAGGCGTTTCTCTACGTCCTCAATCGTGAAACTGGGGAACCGATCTGGCCGATCGAGGAGCGGCCGGTACCGAAGGGGAACGTACCCGGCGAATGGTACGCGCCGACGCAGCCGTTTCCGAGCAGGCCTCCCGCGTACGATCGCCAGGGCGTGTCCGTTGACGATCTGATCGACTTCACGCCGGCGCTGCGCGCCGAAGCGATCAAGGTGGCCGAGCGCTACCAGATCGGCCCGATCTTCACGCCGCCAGTGGTCAGCAAAGTGGAAGGTCCGCTGGGCACGCTCACGCCGGGGTTCGCCACGAATTGGCCGGGTGGCTCGTACGATCCTGAGACACACATCGCGTACATCTATTCGCAGAGCGGCGCGAGCCCGCTCGGTATCGTGCCGTCCCCGTCCGATCTCTCGGACATGGATTTCATCCAGGGCAGCGCGCTGACCGGCGCGCGCCGTACCGGCGGTTCGGGGTCGGCCGCGGGCGGCGGCCGCACCGGAGAGACGGCGGCGGCCCCGGCTGCGGCGGGTGAGGGCGGTGCCGGCCTTACCGTCCAGGGCTTGCCGCTGCTCAAACCGCCGTACGCGAGGATCAGTGCGATCGACTTGAACAAAGGCGAAATCCTCTGGCACATCGCGCACGGGGAAACGGCGGACAACGTCAGGAACCATCCGGCGCTCAAAGGGCTGACCATTCCCCGAACAGGGCGGCCGGGACTCATCGGACCGCTCGTGACCAAGACGCTCGTCATTGCCGGCGAGGGCGGTGTCTTTACGACGCCTTCGGGCCAGCGCGGCGCCATGCTGCGCGCTTACAGCAAGACGGACGGTAAAGAGGTCGGCGCTGTTTACATGCCGGCGCCGGAGAGCGGATCGCCGATGACGTACATGCTCAACGGCAAGCAGTACATCGTCATCGCCATCAGCGGCGGGAATTACAGCGGCGAGCTGTTGGCGTTCAGGTTGCCGTAATGAAATGTAGGGGCGGTTCGCGAACCGCCCCTACGATCCTGGAGGCGCACATGAAACGCGCGGTTCTCACCGCCTTGTTTGCTGTCGGTTGCGGCGCGTCGGCGTTCGCCCAGGGGCCGCAAACCGTCACCTTCGCGCGCGACGTCGCGCCGATCCTGCAGCGCTCCTGTCAGAACTGTCACCACGCCGGGGCCATCGCGCCGATGTCGCTCGTCACCTACGAGGAGGCCCGCCCCTGGGCGCGGTCGATCAAACAGAAGGTGACCGCACGCGAAATGCCGCCGTGGTACATCGATCGCCACATCGGCATCACGAAGTTCAAAGACGACCCGTCCCTGACCGACGCGGAAATCGCCACCATCGTGAAATGGGTGGACAGCGGCGCGCCGGCCGGCAGCCCGGCGGACATGCCGAAGCCGCGCCAATTCGCCGATGTCGACAAGTGGCACATCGGCAAGCCGGACATGATCGTGTCATTGCCCAAGCCCTACGAGCTGCGCGCGAACGGACCCGACGAGTTCTACGACGTCGACGTCGATCCCGGGTTCACCGAGGACATGTACATCGCGGCGGTCGAAACCAAGCCGGAGGCGTACAGCTTCAAGGTCGTTCACCATGCGACCGCCAACATGATCGAAGACGAAGAAGAGGATCCGGTCGGCTTTTTCTTCAACGAGTACGCGCTTGGCAAGAACGGCGATATCTTTCCCGAGAACTCCGGGCGCCTGATCAAAGCCGGGTCGAAGATTCACTTCAACCTCCACCTCCACCCGAGCGGCGAACGCTCGCTCGTCAACTTGTCGATTGGTTTCAAGCTGTATCCGAAGGGACAGGTGCCGAAGTACGTCGCCTTCACCCAGCATATGGGCGACAACACCGACATCGACATTCCTCCGGGCGAGGTGTCGCGCACGGACGGCTACTTCCGGTTGCCGAAACCGGCGGTCCTGTCGGCCTTCCAGCCGCACATGCACAATCGCGGCAAGGCGATGTGCATGGAAGCCATCTATCCGGACATCCGCGCCGATTCGGCACGACCGGGTCCAGCCCGGACCGAAACGCTGAACTGCGTCAGCAACTATCAGTTCGGCTGGCACATCACGTATCCCTACGCGGAGGACGTCGCGCCAGTGCTGCCTGCCGGCACGATCATCCACGTCACCGCGTGGCACGACAACACGGCCGCGAACAAGTACAACCCGAACCCCAGGAACTGGGTCGGCTACGGGCAGCGCACGATCGATGAAATGAGCTTCGCGTGGGTCAGCCTCTTTTACATCGACGAGGCCGACTACCAGCAGCGCGCCGCAGCGCGGAAGAAAGTCAATGACTGATGGAGCGCGAATGCCCGCCTCGCCGAAGCTCGTGGGTGTTGAGCGAGCGAAGGCGGGGCTTCAGCCGAGCGTGATGAGGCTCGCGGCGGTCGCCCTCGTGCTCGCGCTCGTCGGCGATCTGACCGCGCAGCAGCTGCCCACGGCGATCCCGCAGACGAAATTCGTGTCCGGCCAGAACGTCGTGCCGTATTTCGAGGGCTGGATTCGCAACGCCGACGGCAGCTTCGATCTGGTGTTCGGTTACTTCAACCGCAACTGGCAGGAGGAGCTCGCGATTCCGGCGGGCCCCGACAACAAGTTCGAGCCGGGCGCGCCGGATCGCGGGCAGCCGACGTACTTCCTGCCGCGGCGTCAGGGTTGGGTGTTCCGTGTGCGGGTCCCCGCCGATTTCGGCAAGCAGGTCCTCACGTGGACCGTCAAGGCCAACGGCAAGTCGGAAACGGCGTACGGAGAACTGCTGCCCATCGAGGAAATCACCGAGCGCATCATCATGACGCGCGGCAACCTGAATCCGGGCGAGGGCGATCCGAACAAGGCGCCCGCGATTGCGATTACCGCCGCGGCAACCGCGACCGTGGGCCAACCGGTATCACTCACCGCACGCGTGACGGATGATGGTCTGCCAAAGCCGCGAGTGCCGGTGCAGCGAACGGCGGCAACCGACGCCACGCGGATTCAGGCGCAGGCCAACTCGTCGGCCGCGCCACGGCCGCGAGGGTTGACGGTGA
>Ga0184611_1000236_pt1 | contig 9980 bp, 8 predicted proteins | sample PLM3_5_coex_FD_133162 | JGI IMG/M metagenome (GOLD analysis project Ga0184611, IMG submission 133162) | Groundwater sediment microbial communities from an aquifer in East River, Colorado, USA - PLM3_5_coex | ecosystem: Environmental > Terrestrial > Soil > Riparian zone | place: USA: East River...
AAATTATTGTTCACTATCGTCTTGACATTATGTTGTTTACTAATAATAATTCTTTTACCAACATATCTTTTTAAATTTGACTACGTAATCATAAAAATCCTTTTCAAAAATTCAATAGATTATACTAAATATAGAATCCCTGTTCTGGTCGCTGTTATTGCTACTGTACTCAATTTCATGTTATCCAATTTTTTGTTTGTTAGTGAAAAAATTAAGCAAATAAAGAGATATAATCTATGGAGAATATTTACGATCAACATTTTTACAATTATTGCACTTTATTTTTTGAGAGATAATGATAGTGTTCAAGTAAGACTTGGATCTACCTATTTAATTGAATTCATCCTGATCTGTTTTTTTTCATCTTCTTATGTAAAGGAAATATTACCGGTTTTCAATCGAAAACTTATACCAGCTTCACTTAAATTGGCTTTTCCAATTATGTTGTCCGCTATATTTGGTATTATTATTAATTTCAGCGACAAATTCTTTTTAGAGAAGTATGGTTCTTTTACAGATTTTTCTTACTACTATTTGGCAATAGCTTGCGCCAGTGTAATACCTATGATTTTTGCTTCCTTCCAAAATGCATGGTTGCCGTTATTTTTAAAAGAAAAAGATCTGAAAACGAATATCATAAAAACAAATAAGTTTATGTTACGGTTAGTTTTTGTATTTCTAGGATTATCCGTTTGTATTCTGATCTTCATGAAGATTATAATTACAACGGGTATTATTCAGTCTAAATATCAGAAAACTCTTTATATCCTTCCAATTATCCTGGTCTCTCAGACGATAGCATCTTTGATTCCTTTGTATTCAAATTATGTAATATATTTTGAAAGAACACATATAGCATCCTTAACTGGTTTGATTCTTTGTATTATAAGTTTGGGATTAAGTCTTTTATTGATCCCTCGTTTTAACGTTTATGGAGCAGCCACAGTATCACTTATTTCCAATATTATTTATCTGTGCCTTTATTATTTTATTATAAGAGTATACTCAAAAAAGTATTTATTAAGTAAGCAACCTGCTATAAAATAACAAACTAATTCTATAAGTTCATGGAGGAGATGTTCATTTATTTTAAAATGACTTTAAAAACACTTCTAAAGAGTCCTACTTTCAGAACTTTTTATTCTTGTTTGAAATATTATTTTCAATGGCGTCAACACCTCAAACCTGGTCAAAATTCTGTTAATAATAAGATGCCGTGGCTAACCTTTTCGTCAATTACAAGTATTAAAAAAATTATAACTCCTGATATGATTGTTTTTGAATATGGTTCAGGGGGATCTACATTATTCTGGAGCTCTCACGTAAAGAATGTTATTTCGGTGGAGCACAATAAAGAGTGGCATTTTAAAATAAAGGAAGAATTATTAAAACAAAAAATAGATAATGTTGAATATTTTATTTTCGAAGCCGAAGCAGATATAAATTATTTCCAAAAAAGTTCAGATAACCCGGAAGATTATATTTCCAATGATAAAAGCTTTGTAGAAAAAAAATTTGAAAAGTATGTAAAAAAAATTGATGAATATCCTGATCATTATTTCGATATTATCCTGGTAGATGGACGGGCAAGGCCATCATGTATTTTGCATTCGCTCAAAAAAGTTAAAGTAAATGGATATTTAATTCTCGATAACTCTGAAAGAAGTTATTATTTGCATCGTTTTCAATTTGATGATCAATACTGGAAAAGAGAGGATTATTCAGGACCAGCACCCTATATTCATCATTTTACACAAACTACTTTATTTAAGAAACTAAAGACACATTAAATAATTAAAAGCTGAATGATGAGAATTGCTTTTATTAGTCCATGGTACTCGGAGAGCATGGGATATACAGAAAATTTGTTTCCAAAGGCCATGTCAAAACTTGGAGTAGAAGTTCATTTAATCACTTCTAATGCTCAGATCAATTATTATTCTCCTAATTATGACCAAGTATATAAACCTTTTCTTGGGCCGAAACTAGTTGACTGCGGTATAACTAAATTTGATAATTATACCATTCACAGACTGCCTTATTATGAGCCTAAAAAAATTACCAGGGGTCCGGGAATAAAGGGGTTGTACAAATATCTGTCTGAGTTGAGTCCGGATATTATCCAGACTTTTGAAATCGAACCTGTAACAACGTTCGCAGGAGCAGAATATGCGTCCAAAAAAAAGTGTCTTTTTTTTACAGAATGTCATATACATGCTTCCGTATTTAGAAAAACCCAAAAGAAGCAATGGAAGGAGGTGATAAAGAATTGGATTAATTTTTTTGATTTGGAATTGAGACTTATTAACAATGTTACCAAACTTTGCTACCCGATTGCGGAAGACGCTGCAGAAATAGCCATTTCACATTACAGAGTACCTGAAAGAAAAATTAAAGTTCAGTCACTTGGCGTTGATACTGATATATTTTTTCCACCACAAAAAAATGAACACTTTGTGATAAGGAATAAGATTCGCCAGGAATTTGGGTTCAGTGATTCCGACATAGTCTGCATTTATACAGGTAGATTTACAAAAGACAAGAATCCTCAATGCCTGGCAAAGGCGATTCAAATATTGAATGAGGATAAATTTCCATTCAAAGGGCTTTTTATAGGTAATGGTACTGAGGAGGATATTCGTTTTATTAAATCAATGGAAGGATGTCAGGTAGGGTCATTTGTACCGTCAAAGGATTTGCCTTATTATTATTGGGCTGCGGATATAGGAATATGGCCAAGGGAAGAGTCCACTAGCCAGCTTGATGCAATGTCATGCGGGTTGCCGCTGGTATTAAGTAACAATATAAAAGTTGTAGAACGAATTCAGGGAAATGGGCTTTTATACAATGAAGGTGATCCTATAGATCTTGCCAGTACTATAAAAAAAATGATTGATCCGGATATCAGAAAAAATATGTCGGCTATTGGAGTAAGAAAAATAAACGAAAGCTTTTCGTGGGAAATTATTGCAAGGGAGAGGCTGAATGATTACCAACTTTTTTTAGAAAATAGACAATGAAAAAAATTATCTCGGTAGTGGGAGCCCGGCCCAATTTTATGAAGGTTGCTCCTATTAATTTTGAATTTAGCAAGTACAGGAATAAAGTAACACATCTTATTTGCCATACAGGTCAGCATTATGACGAAAAAATGTCAAAAATATTTTTTGAAGAACTCGGCTTGCCAAAGCCAGATTTTTACTTGGGGATTGGGCAAGGCTCACATGCTTTACAAACAGCCGGCATCATGGTAGCTTTCGAAAAAATATTGTTGCAGGAAAATCCAGATCTTGTTATTGTAGTCGGAGATGTAAATTCTACAATTGCCTGCAGTTTGGTAGCAAAAAAAATGCAAATTCGTGTAGCTCATATAGAAGCGGGTCTTAGAAGCAATGATATGAGCATGCCTGAGGAAATAAATCGCGTATTAACAGATGCTATTTCCGATTACTTATTTGTGACAGAAAAAAGCGGTGAGGAAAACCTGTATAAGGAAGGAGTTGCGAAAGAAAAGATCTTTATGGTTGGCAATATAATGATTGATACTTTAATTAATAATCTTCCGAAAATTGAAGCTTCTGAAATTCTAAAAGATTTTAGGCTTCAAAAATCAAAATTTATTTTGGCAACCTTGCATCGCCCAAGTAACGTCGATAATAAAGAATCTTTATCCAACATAATTGATATCCTGAACAAGCATGCGAAAACAAATAAAATTATTTTTCCGGTTCACCCAAGAACTAAATCCAATATAACTAGGTTAGGTCTTGAAAAAGAGATTTCTGATAATCTTATCCTGTGCGAACCTCTTGGCTATATTGATTTTCTGAATCTTTTGAAGAATGCCGCTCTTGTTTTAACTGACAGCGGCGGTATCCAGGAAGAAAGTACATTTCTGGGTGTGCAATGCATAACATTACGAGAAAATACAGAACGTCCTTCTACTGTAGATATCGGTACAAATCACCTGATAGGCACAGATATCAATAAAGTAGATCAGGCAATTAAAGATATTTTGGCTCAAAAGATAAAGAAAGGAGCCATACCTCCATTGTGGGATGGAAGAACTGCTGAAAGAATTTGTTTTAAACTTTTGGAGCTTATCGAGAAGAACTAAAACTTACTTTTAATATGAGATTGCTATCTAATCTTTTAAAACCTTTCAGGCGTCTTATCAATCCAGTTAAGTGGCATGATCTGCGGCGAGTACAACCTGTTTCGTCTGTGTTCGGATTAGAAAGAGGCAACCCGATTGATAGATATTACATTGAAAAATTTTTGAAAGAAAATGATAGATATATAAAGGGCAATGTTCTCGAAATAGCAGAAAGCACGTACAGTAAAAAATTTGGAAAAAATATTGAATCTTTTGAAGTGTTGCATTATGATAATGACAACCCAAAAGCAACAATTATTGGTGATTTGACGAAGACAGATACCTTGCCAAATAACAAAATAGATTGTTTTATCTGTACACAGACCTTTCAGTTTATCTATAATTTTAAAGACGCCATTCATGGATCACATCATCTGCTAAAAGAGGATGGTGTCTTACTGGCTACATTTGCAGGAATTTCTCAAATATCAAGATACGACATGGATCGCTGGGGCGATTATTGGCGTTTCACAACACTTTCTGCGACAAAAGCTTTTGAAGAAATTTTCGGAAGTGGAAATGTAAAAGTGAATTATTACGGAAACGTATTAAGTGCTGTGGCTTTTTTGGAAGGAATAACGGCCGAAGAGCTTTCACATGAAGAGCTGGATCATAAAGACCATAATTATCAGGTATTGATAACTGTCATTGCAAAGAAATAGGGATTATAAATGATAAAAAATTTTTTGGGTTCTTCGAAGAGATACCTGTTGAATCTGCTGGATAGCCCTGCGGTTGTGCTCTTATATCATCGTGTTACCAAGTTGGAAAATGATCCGCAGGCATTGGCGGTAAGCCCCGAAAATTTTTATGAACAAATTGCTCTTCTAAAAAAACATTACAACCTCCTAAATGTTGAAGAATTTACAGAATTACTAAAACATAAGAGGAAAATACCGCGTAATGCAGTCATTATCTCCTTTGATGATGGATATGCTGATAATTATTTGGAGGCTCTCCCTATACTTAAAACGCTGAATAGTCAAGCTTTGTTTTACATCACAACCTCAAACCTAAATACTGATCATGAGCTTTGGTGGGATGAGTTGGAGAGAATTATTTTAAATAATAATCTTTTGCCAAAGCATGTGGAAGTAGAAATTAATGAGCGAATTACCCGATTTCCAACTTCGAACCATGTTGAAAAAATGAATACATACAATTTTCTTCATCCTTATTTAAAGTACTTATTGCCTCAACAAAGGAATAAAATAATTGGGGGGTTGCGTCAATCAATTGGCATGAAGTCTCAAGGCAGAGAAACTCATCGCTTATTAACAATTAATGAATTACAGCGATTAAACGAATCATCGGCAGCTGTATTAGGTGCTCATACCCATAATCATCCAGCCCTCTCAATTCTGCCATACGAGATTCAATTGCAGGAAATTGAACTCTCAAAAAATATCCTTGAAAAAAGTATCAATAAAAAAATTGTCCATTTCTCGTACCCTTATGGTAGCAAAAAAGACTATAACGATGATACTCTTAAGATTTGCCAAGAAATCGGCTTTGAAATGGTTTGCTCTAATTATTATGGGCAGGTGCATAGCTGGACTGATATCTTGCAATTGCCCAGAATCTTAATACGTAATTGGGAACAGCAATTTTTTAAAAATTTTATCGCAAAATCATTTAGATATTAATGCGAGTTTTATTTATTAATACAATTGATAAAGTTGGCGGAGCTGCTGTTGTTATGCAACGCTTAATGAGGGGACTTCATGAGAATTACTGTACTGAAAACCATCTCTTAGTTAAAACAAAGGAGGGAAAATCGGATGACACGATAAAAATTCTTTCAAAGAGAAGTGAGATTATTATTGAAAAAATAATCGACAGGATTACAAGGCCATTAGGCCTGCTTTATCAGACTTTTCCGTTTTCATCAAGAAATATATTGTCTGCAATTAAATCTTATGAACCAGACATTATCAATCTTCATAATACGCAGAGTGCTTATTTTGCGACTCCTTTAATAAAGAAAATTGCAAAAGCAGCACCAATTGTATGGACACTACACGATATGTGGAGTTTTACTGGAAATGCATCCCATACTTTTGGAAATATGTCCTGGAAGGAGCTTAAAAATGACACCGAATTAAAAAAAATCCCGCCATCTATTGGAATTAATACGGGCAGTTTTTTATTAAGGCAAAAAAAAAGGATCTATCAAAATTCGAATATCACTTTTGTTACTCCATCTATATGGTTAAAACAACTGGCTGAGCAGAGTCCTCTATTTGAGGGCAAAAGCATCCATCATATTTATAATGGAATAGATACAAATACTTTTTATCCGCAAAACAAACAATTAGCAAAACAGGAGCTAGGTCTTTCTCCAGATGATCCTGTAATAATGTTTAGTTCTCATTTTATTCAAAAAAATAACCCTTGGAAAGGAGGAACAGACTTATTAAAAATATTAGAGAAATTAAACACTTTCAGCAACAAAAAAATCAACTTTCTTGTTTTAGGTGAAGGGAGGCTTGATGATCTAAACTCTTTTTCCAATTTCAATGTTGTCTTTAAAGGATATGTACACGAAGAAAAATACATGGTTAAATGTTTGAGTGCAGCAGACTTATTTATTTATCCTACCCGTGCTGATAATTTGGCCAATGTTCTAATAGAATCAATTGCTTGTGGAACACCTTGTATTACTTTTGATATTGGTGGAAACAATGAAATTATCAAACATAACTTTAACGGATTGATTATTCCTCCCTTTGATTTTGACAAATTTGCCACAAGTACCCTAGCCTTATTAAATGATAAGGAAAGATTGATTGAGTATTCTACGAATTGTTTGTCAATAGTCAGGAATTATTTTCGACTCAATACAATGGTAAAGTCATATTATGATTTATTTCAGAAAATTATTAATACTAATAAATTGAACTGAGTAATGTTGAATATCCTTAAAGGGTTTTTTAAGAAAATTACAACTCCAGCTATCCGGTATAAGCATCATCCGGTAAATTTAAAACTGGAAAAACTGGGATCTGATTATGGAGGTTGGATCATCCCCACTCAATTAATAAATGAAAGATCGGTTTGCTATTTAGTAGGCGCTGGAGAAGACATCAGTTTTGATGTTGAATTGGTTAACCGCTTTCATTGCCCGGCTTATATATTTGATCCTACTCCCAAAGCAAAAGCACATTTCGAAATGCTGGTTAATTCAGGTGTCACGGGAAAACCCATTCATATTAATAATAATCCTGCGCATCCTTATAAAATAAATAACGAAGCTCTCAGGCATCTTAAGTTTTATGCCATTGGTATTTGGACAAAAAAAGAGATTTTAAAATTTTTTTCGCCTCAGGACGATACTCATGTTTCTCATTCAATTTCTAATCTTCAGCAAACAAACAGTTATTTTGAGGCACAAGTAGAACGACTTTCGGATATTATGCATATTAATCATCACGAACGGCTTGATATTGTGAAACTGGATATAGAAGGAGCAGAATATGAAGTGATCGATTCAATTCTACAGGATAATCTTTTTATTAATGTTTTGTGTGTAGAATTTCATTTACTCAAAAACAAAGGAGGCTTTAAATTAATCCAGTCCACAGTTTCTAAATTAGAGAAGAATAATTATTTTGTAATTGCCAAAGAAGGATTGGATTTTACTTTCTTAAATAAAAATTCTATAATTTAAAATATAAATTTCATTCTGTTAGAATCAAAGGCATATAGGTGGAGAAATTACAATACATAAACATTGAAGAAAACATCCGGGTAAATAAATATTTACCGGTAGTGTTACTTTATTTCTTTTTTAACGGGTTTTTACTGCCATCCGGTCTTTTGTATACGGCTATTCTTACTCCATTATTATTGCTGTGGTTATATCAATATAAAACGTTTAAAAAAATTTGGCTTTTTTTTGCTGTCCTGATTCCATTTGCATGTGTACACTTTATTAATGGAGTCGAAGCCCGATACTATTTTATATCATCAGTTCTTTTTTTTACAGTTTTTATTTTTTCTCTTTGTTTTTATCAATTTTTAAAAGTTTGTGTTTCATTAAGAAGTATTTTTCGGAAAATTCTTATTATTAATTTTATTTTAGTGATTGTCGCATGTATTGCATTTTTTATTCCATCAATCAGAAATGATTTCTGGCTGGTTACTGCTGTCTCGTCAGGTCTGGAAAAATTCCCAAGGCTTAAATTATTGACTTACGAACCTTCTTACTATTCAATATTATTGGTTCCGCTGGCCATGTATTATTATTTAAAAATGGTATTCTTAAAGCTTCCTAATGCTGGTTTAATTTTTCTAATGATCACACTTCCCTTACTGTTATCCTTTTCGTTGGGGGTAATGTTGGGGATTCCGCTTGCACTATCAGTACTATTTGTATTGAACCTAAAGATTTTTTTTGTTAATAAGAGAGTGGCTCAGTATATATTTCTTTTTGCTTCTTTGGCCATTATATTATTAATACTATTGGCATTATTTTATCCTGACAATCCATTATATACAAGAATAAATAATTTGTTCGAAGGTAAAGACTCTTCTTTCAGGGGTAGAACTTTCGATTCATATCAATTGGCGTGGACTGTGGCAAGCGAAAAAAGTATTTTATTTGGCGTAGGCCTCGGACAGGTAAAAGTTTTGGGACTAGAATTATGGAGGACTTTTTATGCGTATAATTTTTCGATAAATGAGGTTGCTATTCCCTGCGCTGTTGCTGAAACTTTAGCAGTTTTTGGAATAGTCGGAGTTTGTTTAAGAATAGGAATCCAAATATTTCTTTTTTTTCGGACAAAGGTGTATACCAATTATTACCGGCTAGTACTTTTTATTTTTATTTTTGTCTATCAATTTACCGGAAGTTATATTTATAACATAGCAGAATATGTTTTGTGGATATTGACATTTACCCCTGTTTTTGAAGAATTTAATAAAAAACGAGCAACAGTAAGTTTTCCAGCATGAAAGTCCTCTTTATATCAAGAGCCACATTATATATCAATTCTGGTGGTGACACCATACAAATCAACAATACGGCAGAAGAACTGAAAAAATTGGGTGTGCATGTTGAAATTCGATTAGCGAACGAGCAAATCGATTATTCAAAATTTGATTTAATACATTTCTTCAATATCATTCGCCCTGCTGATATATTGTACCATATTGACAAATCTCATAAACCATACGTCGTTTCTACCATCTTTGTGGATTATTATGAATATGAAAGAAAAAGTTCAAGTGGGATCCGAAAATTCATATCTGGTATTTTATCTCCAGATGGGATTGAATATTTAAAAGTAATAACACGATATATTATTAACAATGAAAAAATCGTAAGTCTCTATTATATTCTAAATGGACACAGGAAGTCTGTGAAAAAGGTAATTGCAGGTGCAAAAATATTACTACCAAATTCTGAAAATGAGTATAGAAGGCTTGCTGATCGCTATGAAATAAACCAAAAATATAAAATCATTCCAAATGGTATTGATGGCAATCTGTTTAGCCATACTGAAGATGTATCGACACACAGGCAAAATGATCTTATTATTTGTGTAGCACGAATAGAACCTTTAAAAAATCAATTGAACTTGATTAAAGCACTAAATAATACAAACTATAGGTTATTGATAATTGGGAAGCCGTCTACAAATCAAATAAAATATTATTTAAAATGTAAGCAACAGGCCTGTACTAATATCTTCTTTATTGACCACATTCCTCAACAGGATCTTATAAAATATTATAGACAAGCAAAAGTTCATGTTTTGCCAAGCTGGTTTGAAACTACGGGTTTAAGTTCACTAGAAGCGGCAGCAATGGGTTGTAATAT
>Ga0184611_1000237_pt1 | contig 9974 bp, 11 predicted proteins | sample PLM3_5_coex_FD_133162 | JGI IMG/M metagenome (GOLD analysis project Ga0184611, IMG submission 133162) | Groundwater sediment microbial communities from an aquifer in East River, Colorado, USA - PLM3_5_coex | ecosystem: Environmental > Terrestrial > Soil > Riparian zone | place: USA: East River...
CATCACGAGGCGGCGGACCCGTTAGAGGCCGGCGGCACTCTTGGCTGCTGGTCATAGGCGCCGGCGGCATATTTCAGCTCGATTTCCTTTTGCTTCACTTCGCCCTCGATCTTCACCCGCGCCATCCCGACCGCCAGATCGTTCTGCGCCTGGGTGCGCTCCATCTCCATCTCGTGATTGGCCTTGAGCAGGGCGAGCTGCGTCTCGTGCTGCAAGCGCTGCTGCTGGATCGCCGCCTCGGCATTGGCCTTCTCGCCGAGAAGCTGCTCCGCGGCCTTCGCCTTGATCAGCATCGCCTGCATCTGGCTCTGCGCCTTCATCTGCTCGGTCTGGATCTTGGCCTGCGCCTGCGCCATCGCCGGGTCGGGTGGCTTCGGTGGTGGCGGCGGTGTCCCCGGCGGCGGGCCTTGTGACGGGTCGGCAAAAAAGGAGGACTTAAACCCGGCATTCTCCTGCAAGGCCTTTAGCGCATCATAGACATTGCTCGGATACACCAGCGGGCCGCTAACCCCCTGCTGCTGCTGCACGATCGTCCCCTGCAACTGGATGATCTGCATCAGGTGCTGCAAGATTTGGTCGCGGTTGCCGGTGCCGAGGCCGACACTCACCGTCAGCGGCATGTCTTCGCGCCACTCGCGCGGGTTGACCCTCATCCAGTCGCCGGTCACCCGGATAATTCGCTCCTGCTGCTGATGCTTGCGGACCAGCCGCATCACCCCGCGCATCAGTTGTTCGACCCCGTGGGCAAAGATCCGGGCAAAAAGCTCTACCCGTTGCGCCGCCGCCTGCTGGAGAAGACTGACACCGGTCGCGGTCTTGTTCAGATCGTCCGGGTTGATGCCCTGGTTGTGCCGAGCGACGCCGGTCCTGACCTCTTGCGTCTGGTCGAGATATTCGACCAGCGGGAACGACTTGTCGGCGGTAAACGGGATCATCATCGGCTGGATTGAGCCGATCCTTCTGGACCGGACGACACCGCCGGGGCGCAGGGTCAGGAGGTCGTCATAGGTGTTTTCGTTGACCCCATCGTCCGCCACCTCGATCCGCGGCCAGTTGGACAAGAAGGCGTTGTCGATCATCTGCCTAATCAAGGTGCTCTTGATCAACTGCAGATCCATCGTCAGATCAGCGAGGCTGAGCCCCACCAATTTATGGCTGGACGGTATCGGGCAGATCGAGACAAACCCGGGCTCGTCGACGCATTCGACCGCGGGCTTCCCGTCTTTTGTCAGGATGATCAGCCCGTTACCGGCCGTCATCACCTTGTAAAGCTCGGTAGTCTTGCCGTCCTCGTCGAGGCTGAACCGGGCGTAGCTCTCCTCGACCCAGATCTCCCGCCCGGCGTCGCGGCGATCAGGGTAAGGGTAATCGTCCTCCTGGTGGCGCTCTACCCGCTCCAGATTATACTCGCCGCTATCGTCCTGCGGCACCAGGTCGAGGCACTCCTCGTCGTAACCCTGCTGGATCAAATCGGAGTACGTCCAGCGACGGCGGTGGCTGATAAACGGGATATCACCGCGCTTGCTGCGCTGCGAGAACAGGATCTCTTCGGGTGGTATGTTGACGATCGTGACACGACCGTTCTCCCTGGTGACCCGTAATGTGCAATCGTAAAGCTCAGCCGGAGGTGGCGGCGCCGGCGGCTGCTGCATCGCCGCCATCAAGGACATCATCGCCTCCGGCGGCATACCACCGGGGCCAGCCGGCGGCGGTCCCGCTGGCGCCCCTGCTGGCGGCGGAGGCGGCGCTGCGAGAATTGCTGGCGGCATGCCTGGCTGACCCACACCCGGCGGCGGCGCGGGTGGCCCTGGCGGCCCTGGAAGCCCTGAAGGCGCTCCGGACGGCGGCGGAGGCATTGCCGGCATCGGAGGTGGCATGGGAGGCGGCGGCGGAACATACGGCCGGTCGAGGTTAAACTCGTCCATGTCCTGGAGGTACTTCGTCAATTTGACGACCTCGACATCCTCGTCACTGCCCAGAAGCGCGTCGTACTGCTCCTTTGTCAGTCCGGTGTAGCTCTCGGTCTCGGTGGTTTTCTGGGTGTCCCAATAGTACTTGACCCAGCCGAGGCGCTCCAACAGGGCGTCCTTAAACCAATCGTGCAGGACCAAGAACCCTTGGTTCTCCCGCATAAAGACATGGTTCAGATACTCGGTGGCCTGCTTGGCCTGTTGTTCTGTACCCGGCCTCGGCGGCTCTACCGTGCAAATCTTTTCTGAGGCGGTGAATATTCGGATCAGGGCCGGAAGGACCCACTCGACCGCCTCCAATACCGTGCGCATGACAACAGTCGATCGGCTGCCGTCTTCGACCTCGTTGCCAAACGGCTGGCCCTCGTAATATCTGAGCGCCTGCAACCGGTCGTGGGAGAGAGTGCCGCCATCGCGGCCGAGCGCGCTCTCCAATTCCTGCCGGATGACTGACTTGACGTGGTCTTCGTCGAGATCGTCAAGGTCGAGCCCCTGAACGATCTCCACCCGCGTTTGCGGCCCGCCGCGGCCCCGCTGGGGGCTGTCCAGAAAGGCCGAGCCCCGCAGGCCATAATCGTCGCTCATCGACTACGACCCCGGCGGGCGTCCGGGACGCCGCAATACCGCCCGCTCTTGGGTGTGGTCCGGCTGGTCGCCGTATAATTCCGGCTGCATGTCCCGGCCGGCTTTGGCCTGAAACAACTCCTCAACCCGGCTCTCCAATTTCTCCACCCGCTCTAAGAGTGCAGCCCACGCCGCGGTATCACTCTGTGCCATTAACCCGTCTCCTGTTTGTCCCCGCCTCACCCGGTCATGGGTAACCCGTCTTACGCATCGGCGTGCTCAAGATCGCCGGATTGGATAGCGAATAAGTCCAATCATGTTCCCGACCGTCGCCGTCGAGCGTCACCACACCCATCTGCGGCCCCATCGTGAAATTGGTATTCCACGAATAGATATCGGTAAAGTGGAACTTCAGATTACGGCCTTGTTCAAGGAACACGCCATAGCCCAATGGCACCCCGCTTCCGATAGAGCCGTTCTCCACTCGGATAAAATAAGGCGCCAACCCGACATTGGGCGCAGTCACCCGCAAAGCCGCCTGATTGGGATAGGGGGTGAGCAAGGTCAATGTTGTTGCCGTAACACCAGCAACCTGCCCGGTCATCACCGGGTCGCCAAGCACCATCAAATCAACCGGGATATTGGCCCACTGCAATCCTTCGATCCGCAAGCGGTCGATGTGAATACCGCCGGACCCGTTGACCGCGGCGTTACGAAATACAAACCCGGCGCCGTAATTGGCGTAAATATCAATGTCGGAAAGGGTGATTTCGTTGGTCGCGTCGTCGTTCCCGTGCGAGACAAACTCAAACACCGGGCTGGTCAAACTACCGGTCGAGAAGCACCTTACATGACCGATGCGGCTCTCCCGCATAAACCCGATGCTGGTATCTCGCAATGCTCCGGAGTAAAAACACCGACCGTTGATGTATTGCACGTCGACATCGTCTATCAGCACCAGATCGTTGCGGTCGTAGAATACCAAAGCATTCTGCGTCGCCGCAGCGTTGCGGTTGCCCCAAACAGCAAACCCGGTGGCCCGCGGGCCAGCCGCGTATGAGCTAACCTGGCTGACCGCGCCTGCAAAGGCACCACTCGAGGCACCCCACGCTTCCGACCAAGAGAACAGATCGCCAGCGTAAGCGGCGCCGAGGATCAGATTAGTCTTCTTGCTGCCCTCGCCGACGATGCCCAAGCCAGACTTCATCAACGGCGTCGCGGTAGCATCGATCAGATAGCTGCCGGTCGGGATAAAGACATAACTCGACCGGCCTCGAGCAAATTCTGCCTGGGCTGCGTCGATTGCCGCCTTGAGTGGCGCGCTATCGTCGCTGCCGTAGACAAAAGCCCCGGACGGGTTCCAGACAAAGACATTCAATGTCGCGCCGGTGGCACCGGATAGGCTCCCCGCACCCGTGGCGACCGGGTTGGCCGGAACCGCGCTGTAATCACCCTTGGTCGAGGCATACACAATCTCGACACCCATCGTCAGGCTAACCGTGGCGCCGGTTGGCGCACAGGTATTGCCCGGCGCGTTGGTTACCGGCTCGGCCGCCAGATTGGTCGGGTTGGTGAAATAATGCCCCGCATCGACAAAGGCACCGAGCACGGTAATCGCGCCGGCGGCAATCGTCACATTCTGGCGGAACCTGGTGCCAGTGCCGGTAGTGCCCTGCACAACGCAGGCGCCAGCGGTGCCGCCTGAGCCGCCAGCAACGATGGCGCTGACTGTCGGCTTGGTGTTGATCACTGTCGCGGCAGCTTGTGTTGTCGAGGTGCCGCCAATCAGCGGCAACACATCCCCCGGCTGATAATTGCCGGCAGAGCGCGGCGTTCCGACAAAGGCGGTGGCGAAATACTGCCGCGGCGTCGCCACTGTTGCCGGCGCTGCCAAAGTCACCTGATGCGCCCCGACAAAGGCGCTGATCGTGGTCGCCAAAGGCGCCGCATTCAACCCGGCGGCGCCGTCCACCTGGATCTTTTTCCCAACGTCGGCTGCGGTAAAGATAGCGCCAGCGCTGGTCAAGGTCGTCGAGCCCTGTACCATTACACCATCGGCGAAGGTCAGGGCATCGCCCTTGGCGCCGAAATCTTTGACTGACACCGGCTTGCCGCCGCCGAGGTTGACGCGAGCGTTGGGCAATTTGGCGTTCGAGCTGTCCTGATACATGTCGGCTTGCGCCGGCAAGGCCAGCGCCAGAGCGAAAGCGAGGAAAGCCAGCCGCCGCATCAAAAGCCCCAATAAGCTTTTTGCGCCGCGGTCAGGGTCGCCCGCTCGGGCAGGGTCAGGGCGTAACCGTCCCAGATCATCGCCTCCGATACATCGCAAGTGACAGACGCCGCACCTTGCAGAAAATTGACCGTGCCCGCCGCCGCGGTGCCGGTCAGTGCCGGCCCGACCGTCTCCACCGTGTCTACCCGCCCTACCGCCGGCGTGCCGCCGCCAATAATCACCGCCACCGCCGCGTGCCAAACCGTGTCGGTTGCCGGGAGATCAAAGCTCGCAGAAGTGAAATCCGTAACAACCCAAGTGTTTGCCAAAGTCTGGGTGTACAAATAATTGGTGTTCTTGCCGATCAAATAACAAGTCACCGTCGGTCCCGCGACGCGCCGGGCCACCGCCGACAGCGAGGAGGTGACACTGGCCCAGGTAACACTGGCCGAGCTGAGAACGATGCCGGCGGCGGAAGTGCGTGCGCAGGGTTTGGCAAAACCGCAATCAGCAATATAGGCCGGTTGACCGGCGGCGCCTGCATTGGTGATGTTCCTAGTATTGCCGCTCTGGTCGTACAGCGTGACGACAAAACAAGACGACGTGCAGTGCGCCGCCGCCGCCGCAATATTGAAGTCACCGGCAGCCGTGAACCCGATATCCGCCTCAAGGTTGTCGGCGGCGCGGCGCAAACGAACCGCTGGGCCAGTATAAGCGCTGCGCAACCGGCGAAAACCGTAAGCCGCGGCTGCCGGGGTTGCGATCCCATCCAACGGCGGCGCAATGGTTGCCCGCAACCGGTGGCCGGCACTCAGCATGTTCGGCCCGGCGTGCATCCGCGCCTCGACCGGGGCCACGCCGGCTATCGCCAACGCCGCCAGCAGTGCCGTCATGAGCAGGCGGTAGCGCATCACATGCCGTTGCCGGGCGTCAGGTAGACGCTGGCAGTACCGCTGGCGGCGATACCGGCGACATAGGGCTGAGCGCAGCCGATGATCTCCACCGTGCCGGGGGCGATCGGCATCCCGGCCGCCGCTGACGCGGTCACGGCGCTGTCGCCGCAGGTCATAAAGACTGCCACGGTGCCGGCGTTGTAGACCCGGATGCTCTTATTATTGTTTGACGGCTGCACCTGGACCCGGGCGCTGGCTGCCGTCGCCGCCAGCGTGACGGTCGGACCGCCCGGGGCAAAGGCGCTCACATTCTGCGCCAGAGCGATGGCTGGCAGCAGCACCGCGGCTGCTGCGAGTGCTGCTGCCTTCATGGTGCGCTGAACCGGCGGCGCCACCCCAACGCCCCCGCCATCCCTAACAAGCTGCCGCCCAGCAACAGCAAACTAGCCGGCTCCGGCACCGCATTGGCCGCCGCGTTGCCCGCCACGCTGGCGGTAAAACTGGCGATCGTCTGGCCGGTGTCGCAGGCCGGACACGCGGTCACGCTTACCGGCGGGTCCACGTTGGTCAGGGAGAACCCAATAGCGCGCGGCAGATCAAGGGTCGTGATCGTGTCGGAGGCAAACACCGCCGCCTGTGCCGCAATCACGATCTGGGTGCCACCGATCACCGCAATCGCCCCATCGGTAAAGGCGCCGCTCAGATAGTTCGTGTCGGCCGGGGCGCACGAAGCTGTCGAGCAGATCGAAAACGTGCCGCTGAAATGCTGCGTTACGACAACCCCGCCCGTCACCGTAGCGCCCGTTGTATTAGCCGCGCTGAGGTCGAAGAAGGCACTGATCGGCGTCGGATCGGCGCTGGCGATCTGAGTAATAGTCACCGCGATATCGCTGCCGGTGATCGTGGTGCCGGTCAGACCGCCGGTGCCGGTGATCGTATTCGCACCACTATTCTGACCAAACGTGATGATCGTGTCGGCCTTGGCCGGCATGCTGGCAAGCAGAGCAACCACTGCCGCGCCAGCTAACAGGTGCTTCATATCAAACCTCCACACGAGTTTTCTCCCCTAGTGAGCTGCACCCAAAACTCACGAAGCTTCACTGGCGTCCTGGCGCTGGTGGTAGGGCCACCCAATGCCCGGGCCAGTCTTCGTGGTACGCTACACCGTCGGCCGTTTGCCAGCGCGCTAGTTTGGTGCCGTCTTCGTCCCAGAAGGCCACGACCATCGAGTCACCGCCCGCATGGCACAACAATATGTCATTGCCGTCCTTCGGCGCCGTCTCGATAGGTTGCCATTCGTTAGTGGTCGTCATACCAATCACCGCAACACTAAATGGACGAACCGGAAGGTCGTTGAGGCGGGCCGGTAATAGCCCGCCTCGCCTCGTCTGATCCGGCTACGTCTTCGGCTGCGCGGTCGGCGGCAGGGTGTTGTCGGGACGCTCGCCGCTGCCCGGCAGGGTATTATCCGGCCGCGGCGGACGACCCTGGCCCGGCGGGCGAGGCAGACCCTGCGAGGGATGCTCACCGCTCGGCGGCACCGGCTGGTGGCTCGGATAGACTGGCTGCGCAATCGGATGTTCCGGCTGCAACCCCGTATCAATGACCGTCCAACGCCAGCCCACGCCCGGTATCCAAACGAGAACCAATACCTCACCCCCGTCGAGAACGGGCGGCAGCGGCGGCCAGACCGCGCCAGGAGGCAATGGCAGGCTGTTATCCGGCGCACCGGGGTCCGGGATATAGATCGGGTGAGAAGGGCTGATCGGCAGCGGGACGCTGTAGTCGGGGTCGGTGGGACGCGGCGGCTGTGGCCACACCGTAGGTGGCATCGGGAGGCCGTAGGAGGGGTCCACCGGGTAGGTCGGCGGCACCGGGCCCTGGCTCGGATGCCCCGGCGAGGATGGTGGCACGATCGGATGGCTCGCCACCGGCGGCAACGGAAACCCATATCCCGGGTCAACCGGACCTTCCGGGGCCACCGGCCCCTGGCTCGGATATTCACCACCTGGCACACCGTAATCCGGATCTACCGGGCCTCCCCCAGTGTGCCGGACATGGATCGGACTGCGGCTGACTGCTACATAAGGCATTGAGATTTGTCCCCTTTTGCAAAAGAAAAGGCGGCCGATATGGCCGCCCCCAGTCGTCGGAAATTCGGCTTTGTCAGCCCGGCTCGCAGATCAAAATTAGCTGAGCGACGCCTTGTGCATCCGGCTCCAACTGAAACGTCATCTCCAGCGGCTGATGAGGCTGTAACGGCTGGCCCGTGCCCATGTTGGAGCGCAACAGGACGGGGACAGCCAACGCGTTGGTGTAAGTCAGTTTGACGATCACGGCACCGCCTCCTCTATGAGCTTGCGCACCAGATCACACGGCTCGATCACGCTGACGAATTTGCCGTCGGAGAGACCGACGACACAGTGCACGTCTTTGGTCAGCAATTTGTTGGACCCGCCCGTCGACGAAGCTGTAGGGTGCAGGACGGTAACCTGCGCCGGGTTGATCGCAACCTCGCCACCATCGACCCGGTGCAACAGCACCATATGCAGCGCCAGGGTGAGGGCCTTCATTCACCTTACTTTCGCTGCTCCATGCACCGGTCCAGCATCTTGCTGACGATCTCGGTGCGCTTTTCCATCTGGTTGGACAGGAACCACAATGTCCCGCCGAGAAAAGCCGCATTCAATACGCACAGCATCAAAAACGCCGGCGGCAGCGCGCTGATCAGGCCGCGGCTGATGTCAGCAACAGCCCCCGCGGCTCCGCCGCGCGGCTCTTCGCTCACACGAGACCCAACTGACGGTATTTCAGCTTCTGCGGCCGGCCCTGCGGGGTCTCATACGCCACCGCCAGCAAGCCAAACGCATCGGCGCTATGACTGCTCCAATCATGGTCCGGGCCGAGTCCGACATCCCTGATGTCTTCGCTTCTCTTCTCGTGGTACCAGCCCAAGGCGTCGCGGCCGGCCTCGGTGGTCTCGGCGTTAAACCAGATCGATGGGAACAGCCTTCTGGCCGCCTCGATCCGCATCCGGGCCGCGCCACGGCCCTGGTTGGGGATCACGTCTACCGGAAAGCCGGCCTGCCGGATGGCGCTCTCAAAAGAAACGTCGTAGACCCGGTCGTGGCTGGCGCCATCGTGCGGCAGGTATATATGGGCCTTCCCCCAGCCTCGGTCTCGTAACCATTGAAGGTGTACCGCCAATGGCTCTCCGATAGCCTCATAATAGTCCAGCACTCGTACTTCCCGAGAGACGAACTGCGCGATCCAGCAGGAATAAGCATCGCTCTTGGCCCCCGTGCCGCCAATATCGACAAACGCCTTGATCGGCAGCAGCGGGTCCCGGCTCACCTTACCAATCCGGCCCTCGCGCTGCGCCTCACTAAGAAGAGCAGCAAAATACGCACCCACGTGCGCCGTCGCATAGTCGCCCTCCCAAATGTGAGGGTACTGCTCCGGCCGCTTGGCCTCATCCTCGCGTCTTATCTGGTCCAGGGTGGACGGGAACCACGGATTATCGCGCCAGTTTACCTGCACGATCTTGCTGTTCTCCGGCGGGTTCTCGCGAAAGCGCTGGTTGGTGGGACTGGCCCGCCGCTCCGGGTTCCACGTCACCCAGATCTCCGCATTCTCCTCCCGCACCGTCGGGATCGCCTTCTGCCAGGCCTGCTCCGATACCGGCTCCGCCTCGTCGACCCACAGAAGTCTAATTCTGGCGGTCGACTTGACGCTCTCGATGTTGCGGCGCAGGCCGACAAAGGTAAAATCTATCCGACCATCCTTGGTCCGTATGTACTTTTCCCCGATCTCATAGTTATCATTCAACCACGGCTCGGTCTCGATCGCCTGCTTGACCTCCGCCATGGAGGACTCGTCCAGGGAGTTCTGGAACTCCCGACCGCAGACAATAACCCCGCTCTCTCTGGCTTGGGCACAGCGCAAGCCATACACCGCCGCCATCTTTGCGAAGCTGCGCGATTTGGCCGAACCCCTCCCACCGAATGCGCCGCGGTAGAGAGCCTCGCCGCTGAACACCTCCACCAATTTCCTGGGCAGCGCGATCTGTCCCGCCGGCATCAGTCCTTCCCGTCCCCCAACTCAAAACTCAGCCATTGATCCCGCGGACCACCCATATCAAGCGGCCGCTGGAACCGCGGCTGCGAGCGCACCTTGTGCACCCACGCAGCCCAATACTCCCGCGACACCACCGCCGCCCGCTTGGCAGCCGCCGCTTTCCTCCTGGCATCCAGTACCCTCACCCGGCGGCCAGCCGCGTCCCGCTCGCGCCGGACCTCGGCTTCTCTCTCTTCAGCAACACGCAGCGCTTCTACC
>Ga0184611_1000238_pt1 | contig 9968 bp, 8 predicted proteins | sample PLM3_5_coex_FD_133162 | JGI IMG/M metagenome (GOLD analysis project Ga0184611, IMG submission 133162) | Groundwater sediment microbial communities from an aquifer in East River, Colorado, USA - PLM3_5_coex | ecosystem: Environmental > Terrestrial > Soil > Riparian zone | place: USA: East River...
AAAAAACGACTTCCTACATAGAAATCACAGGCGATGTTATAACCTATGATAATCAACGCGAGAGCAGATACGAGAATTTTATTCGCTTTTATTTGATTCCATAGCGCAGCTGAAATCACCAGGAAGAATGGAACGAGTGGCAATACAAAACGGGTTTCTAACCGGGGAAAAGAAGCAAACTTATAATAGTAGAGCAATAAAACCGATAAACATAAAAGTATTGTTCCAGTTCGAGTGCTTTGTTTTTCTCCCATTGTGGCGGCAATGACAGAATAGCCAATAGCGGCTAAACAAAAAATGAATGAAGGAAGCCCTATGACTTCCAGCACATGCCAAAAAAAACTCCAATAGCTATGGCCGGTTTGTCCATCATAAACAGGAGTTACTATGTAGTTGTATACAAAATCATTTTTGAACGTTTGAAAATCGAGCACAGAAAAAGGATTTCCAACTACAAAGCCAACCATAACCATAGACAAACCCAAATAAATTTTCTTGCTAAAAAACAACTGCTTCCAATCGATAAACTTCCAGGAATTAGAACTGCATGAAAGAAAATGAGCGACAGCAATCGAAATGCCAATTGCCAGGCCATTATATTTTGTGGCCGTCGCTATTCCGGTAAAAAAACCTGCGAGTAAATAATCGGAAAGCTTTGCACGTGTAAGAATATTGATACTAAAATAAAAAGCCAGCAACATCCAAAACATCACAGGAATATCTGAAGTGAGAAAATGGCTATAAGCGATAAAGCCAGCACTTGTAGCAAAAACCAGTGCAACCATGCGGGCAGAAAAAATACCAAAAGATTTGAAAACTATCTGGAAAACCAGTGAAACAGAAAGCAGGAAAAGAATGGATGTTAGTACCCTGGACCATACCGTCTTTGCAAAATCTATATTACCTGGCGAAAATTTAAACCACTTACCAATCGTCTCAATTGGTAAAGTGGATAAAAAGTAATTAAAGTAAGTGTGAAATGGAGGTTTATGAAACCAGCCGGGGTTGAATGGCTTTTTGCCCGGTAGAAATAATGGACGAAAAGCCATATCATCGGGATGGCTCTGAGTCCATGTAATACCGTATAAGCAAAAAATAAAGCCTATAATAAGTGCTGCGAGTAAAAGCCTATCAGGCCTAAAACTTTTTATATCCAGAATTTTTGAAAGGCTCATATTATTTACCTAACAGTTTTAAACAAAAAATTTTTTATGGCAATATTTTGATTTCTATGGTAAAGCAGGAATGATATATTTTTTGGGTATCAATGTCCATTCGTCAAATTTCACCATGCCGGATTCCTGATAAATTTTACAACTTCCCTTTTCCAACAAAAGTTTTCGGGGCTGAATATCCTGTTCAATCAAAGCCAATGAAGGTAAAGCCCAGGTATTAATTATTTTATAAGGATTTGTGTTCAACCATTTGAAATTATCTGTATTTAATTCTAAGCATGTGTTATCGCTTTTCAAAAGTGATTCTCTTAGTTTATCAATAGATGATTGCCATATAAATGATTTGGATGCGATAACTAATAAAAAAATAATGGCCAAAACGGTTACTATTTTAAAGCGGTGAACAGATTCAATATTGGATATTTTTTCTGTGCTGTCGAAGGCCATCATTAGTAAAACTGCCAAAGCTGCAACCATGGATAGCCCGGTTTTCAAAGGAAATTCTCTGTATGAATATTGAACCACTAATAAGAAACCAGCTAATGCAAGCAAGATCATTAAGAATAGATATGATCTCGGCTTTGAAGTTGCTGTCGACGCCTGTCCTTTCAATTTATGTTTGTGAATTAAGATTCCTGCACCGGTCAATATAGATATTACGAGGAAAATTTTGGTTTCAATGCTTGTCTCGAAAACATACTCGTTCGCTCCCTTTGTTTCTAAAAAACTAGCTTCATAAGTAGTCAGGGAATAGATTTCAACTATTAGTTTAAGTATGGCAAGTGTTACAAGTATTATCGCCGTTTGCCAGGTGCCTTTCCTGATCCCAGGTTTTTTATATCCAACATAAAAAATTCCTGCGGCCATGGTTATAAATAAAACAACTACCAATGGATGCAGGAAAAAAATAAAAGGCAATAGTATCAGGATTAGCGCCCAGAAAAAACGTGTTCTCGGTATCAATACAGACGCCAGCATAATTGGACACGATAGTTGCAATGAAATCAATAATTCCGAAACTCCTGAAAAGTTTACAAGATTGATAAACAAAATAATTAGGGTAACCCAAATAAATAAATCTTCATTCTTATTTCTCACCACAAACCAGGAGAGGAGAAGCGATAAAAAAGGTATTAAAGAATAGCTAAGGCAAAACACTATTCTTATGATTGATAGATGATCATTGATGCCACCAAAAAATTTTCCTAAAAATTTTATTGAAAAAAGCGTTGGTAACTGAATTAATAAAACGCTTATTCTATTATGACGTATAGCGGCTGATTTAGTTTGAAGAATTTCAAATAAATAGGACCCGCCATCCTGGAAAAGTTGAAGATTTACTATTGCGGAAACTATTAATGCTAAAAACACCGGTAGAAAAACATAGATATAAATCTTGCCAGGTCGTACGGTATTATTTTGCATAAGTTGAGCCTATAGGTTGCTGATAAGGAAGTTGGTAATCTTTGAGCACTGGATAGCCTGCAAACGCCAACCACCCAACAGTTCGGCGGCTTGCCTCTGCAAATGACACAGCTGGCTGATAACCTAACATTTTTCTTGCTTTTGTACCAGGCAGTTTGTATTGGCATTGCTGCAGTAGCGTCATTTCTAAACTAGCGACAGGCTGCGGCGATTTTTCCTGAAGTCTTGTAAACGTCCATGATGATGAATGCTGGGGAGGACCCGCCAATAATGCTGAAACACTCGCTTTGGTAGCATTAACCAATTTGTTGGGAAACAAGGATAAAATTTTACGCGATGATGGCCGATCAAGAATTTCTTTTACCTGCTCTTTTTTAGTTTTACTAAGCTGTTGGTATGTAGCATCGGGTACTTTATCCAGGTCAAATCCCAGAGCTTCAGCAACAGGATGATAAAAGTCTCGCCATGTTATTGTTTCGTTATCTCCTACAATAAATGCTTCACCGTCTATATCTTGAATAGTGCCAGCCAGCATAATTGCATATATAAGGTTATCAATATAAATGCTGTTACAAATACCTTTTCCTCCATTAACCATATAAGCTTGTCCCGAAACCAGATTAGAAGCAAAACTGCTGATCCAATAGGAGCGAGGGCCGAATACGATACCAGGTCTAAGTAGTACAACTTCTACTGTGCCTTTCTTTCGTAATTCCTTTAACTGTATTTCTGCATGCACTTTAGAATTATTGTAGGGCAGGGGCTGATGGTCATTCAGTGGACTATTTTCATCTGTTCCCGCAATAGGTGATTGCCCATGAACAGAAGCCGAGCTCAGGTAAACCAAACGTCGCACCCCTGCTGCTTGTGCAGCATGATAGATTGGTTCTAAACTTTCAACTATTGTTTTGCGATCACCGGCAACTGCATGAACGACCACTTCGCATCCTTCAAAAGCAGTTTTAAGTGAAGACGTGTCAAATGCATTGGCTACACGACCATCCAAATTAAACCTTGATAAACGTGCCAGGCTATACATAGTACGTACTATTGGACGCACTTCGGCTAATCCTTCCAGGTGGAGCATTTCTACCATGCGGCTACCTATAAATCCATTGGCTCCGAGGATAGCAATTTTCAGCATGATTTATAATTGAGCATTTAGTTGATAGGCAGTTTTTAACTCTAATTCATTCAACCATGGCATAGGCATCAAGGTTCGATGTTGGTAACATGATTCTATAATTTTTAAACTTTTAATTGCTTCTTCGCCGGGCACCATTAAAGATTCTTTACCTTCTATAGCAGCAACCAGGTTACAAATTTGAAGGGTAAAACTTTGTTCAAAATTATAGCTCTGTTCTCCGGGTATAAATGGCTTGCGAGGGTCTACATCATGAACCTGGGCATCAAGTGAAAATGCTGAATCTTTGAAACCTAATTGAATTTGATTTGGTGCATCATTTACATTCCATGTTAACCAGCCTTTATCCCCTGTAACTAAGTAGCGGTTCTGTAAAACGCAGTCGCGGCTTAATCTTACTTCTCCCGTAAATCTCTGTCCGAACTTACATTGTAAACGGCAGTTTACTTCAATACCTCCCATCGCGTCATCTTCATAAACTACCTCCGTGGGATTGCCGAACCACCAAACCATCAAATCAAGTAAATGCACACCAACATCCAGCAAAACCCCACCCCGGGCATTTTCTTTTTTAAAGTAAGCGGGAGATTGCACGGGCCATTTAAAGTTTCCTCCTTCGGAAAAAGAAAACGATTGTATATCTCCTAAAAGATTTAGTGACAAGATTTTTTGAATCGTTTGAGTAGCAGGTAAAAAGCGTCGAAATAATCCAATAGCAAGCAATCCGTTTGCGTTTGATGCTGCCTGAAGCATTGCGTGGGCTTCCGTAACTGTAGTGCTCATCGGCTTTTCACATAATACGGACAACCCTGACTTGAGTAGTTGAATGGTTTGTTGTGAATGAAATTGCGGAGGCGAGGCAATAATTGCAATATCTATTTTTTCGGGTGATAATTCATCTAATTCTTTTATTGAAACAGCATTTGGAAAGTTCTTTTGAATAACAGATAGTTTTTCAAAATCCGGGTCAAACAAGGCCTTTACCTGCAATAATTTGTGCCTTTCTAATTCCTGCAATGCAGGACCGTAGTAAAGCTTTGATACAGCCCCACAACCCACAAGTGCCACGCTAAATATTTTATCTTTTGACATTAAATGAATAATTACTCCGGCAAAATTTAATTATGGAAGGTATTTAAGCTCTGTCAGCTTACTCATTATTTTTGAAATGCTTTCTTCCAAAGTTTCATTATCTGTGTGGCATTCCACTTCCGGATTTGAAGGCAGTTCATAAGGATCGTCCACCCCGGTAAAACTTTTAATTTCACCTCTTCTTGCCTTTTGATAAAGTCCTTTAGGATCTCGTTCTTCACAAACTGAAAGAGGGGCATTAACAAACACCTCCACAAACCTGCCTATTCGCTGACGAATTTCTTCCCTGATATTTCGATAAGGAGAAATGGCTGCTACAAGAACGATCACATCATTGCGTGTTAATAAATGAGCCACAAATCCTATCCGACGTATATTCTCATCCCGGTCTTCTTTGCTAAATCCAAGTCCTTTTGAAAGATTCTGCCGGACTATGTCTCCATCCAAAGTTTCAAATTTGTAGCCATCTTCTTTCAATTTAGCAGCCACTGCTTGACTGAGGGTAGTTTTTCCCGCGCCACTTAAACCTGTGAACCAAATGGTAACTCCTGTTTGTTTCATTGAAAAATAAATTTATTTCTGCTACCTGTCTATTACCTAATCAGAAGGTAATAATACTAACCGGAAACCAATAACGCAATGCTATTTGGCTATTTGTTGAGCAGTTATTTCTACCATTCGCTATCTGTGTAAAACATACAGGATATATCCTCCACCCGGTTTCTGACTTCTTTAATTTCTGAATCAGATAAGCGTTTTTTCCAATTGAACATATTTGATTTGCTATCTCTTTTTAAAGTCTCCTCTGAACCAACCGGTGCGGAAGTATCACCGGGATTCTCCGAACCGCTATAAGTTTTGATAATAGTTTCAGCCTTTTCGGTAAATTCTAAATCAAGCTTTTTGAAAAGGATTTGAAAACCTGCTACCGGATCTTGCGATATATCTTCATGCCGTATAAATATCCAGTCAGCATGTTCTTTTTGATACTGCAGTATTTGGTAATGAATTATTCTCCACAATAAAATAGCCTGGTCAAAAAGTGGTTTATGATCTCGGGCATACTCTTCAATTTCCTCCCGAAAGGGGGATAAAAGATCTTTCATCATAGATTTTTGTATCAAAAAGTGATCAAACGGGTGTGCCCATTTTAATTTCATGATACTACTTATAAAAGCGGCTGGGTGTCTGATTAAAATAACAGGCTTTGCATTAAATTTCTCTGCCAGCCATGCAGATGAAAACACTGCAATTGGATCCTTAAGTAGCGTTCTTGCACCTTGATGACGGTATGTAGAGAATTGGCGATATTCTTTATAGGTGTTTCGTAAGTCTGTAAATGATCTAACATTTTTCAAAGCACCAGGCAAATCATATTTAAGGTTGACTGTATTACTGATTGCTGTATAGTAATCTCGTTCATTTTCGGAATTGATATAAGTGAACCAGTTTTTAAATCTTAGGTTGCATACTCCCCTGCCGGGCGGATCCGATACACTAAATGGTTCGTGAATATAAACAACGGATGGTGCTTCCGCTAACATACGTCCTACCCAAGTTGTGCCTGACCGGTGAGAGCCTGTAACTAATATCGGTGGCTTTGTTGTCATAATTTGTTTGGCATGGATTAGATGCATTTCTAGTTTGCAATTTATGGCTTCGCAGTTTTTTGTACCAAAACTATTCGCACTTATTCTACTTTCTATTGACTATTATTTTTGACCTGGCGCACTAACGCTTGCTTGACAAGTCCGATTGCCCTTCGCACTACACGTGCTGAAAAGGTAAATTGAAGTGCTTCCTTCATTTGCACCAATGCAGCTTTAATATCTTGTTTTGCCAGTAACGAATGAGCCATATCCAATGCGGACAGTGCGTAGGTTTCTCTTGCTTGTTTTGAGACTCGCTCTGCAATAGACACTGGCAGGTAAGTCTTAAAGATCGAAATAGCTTTGCGGGTATACCGCATATCTTCCCCTGTGCGAATATGACGCCCTGTGTTTGAATTGTTGTGCATTCTGTATGCAGCTAAAGGTTCAACCTCATACCAGATTGGATAATTAGCTGCAATTCTAACCCACATTTCCCAGTCCTCGCTACAAATCAGCCTTTGGTCAAAACCTCCCAATTTTTCGTAAGCTTCTCTTCTTACTACAATTGAAGGTGTCATAATTCGTTGTTCGCTTGCCAATCTTTCTAACCAATTATTTAATATGCCGCTTTTATCTTGTTCAAGGTCAGATAAGGCTAGTTGGTTTCCCTCATCATCTATAAAAATCTGTCGGCAAAAAGCAGCACCTATATTGGATTGTTGTTCGAAGGCATTCTGCATCTTATCGTAAAAGCCTTCTAATACAAGATCATCGCCGTGCAGTATATGAACCAAATGCCCTTGAGATCTCTCCAAACAGGTATCAAAATTTTTGGTGACACCTAAATTTTTTGATTGCCGGAAGAATTGTACACGATTCTTTCCAAGTTCTGCGACTACTGCTGCGGGGTTGTCGTTAGTGGAGCAATCATCAACCACTTCAATCTGCATTAGTTCCGGGCCAGGATCCTGCGCTAATATAGCTGCCAAAGTCTTTCGTAAATAATCTGCACAATTGTAAGTCGGAATCATTACAGACCATAAAGGACGAACCTCCATTTTTGGAACAGGGGAAATTGTTGTGCGATATAAAGATTGATTATGCATTCATAGTCCGCTTGTGCGCCCTAAAGTCAACTAATGGTTTTTCTTGCGTAATAAACGATTAAGCAAAAATTGCTGGGATAATTTCAGCCCAAACTTTGTTGTTTCTTTAAAAGATATACGATTATTAAAGGGTTTGCCTCTCAGGAAAATTTTAAAACAATCAATAGCTCTTTGAAGGTCTCCTCGTTTTTTATATTCCTTTGCCCAATCATAAAAATAAACCGATATAGCAGTATTGATAATTTTGTCATACCTAAAATTGAAGCACTCATTTATCCTTCTATAAAATTCCAGTGTTTTTTCTTGTTTCTGTTTCTCACTATAAGGTGAGTAAAGTCCGCCTGCATGAAATCTGTATGCTCCCATTACTTCATTAATATAGCCAATTGTTCCGTGCTCTGCCAGTAATATATAGAGAGGCCAGTCAGTTATTGGGAAAAACCCGTCATACCAATCCGGAATTTTTCCCAGCATATTTTTTCGAAACATTGTTGAACAAGTAGCAATAAAATTTCCCATCCAAAGGTCATCGAGAGTAGAGAATTCTTTTTGATGTGCCGGAGTCCAGTTTCGCAAGTTTTGATTTATGTTTTCATTTAGTATTTGCGCATTGTGAAAACACATTGAACACTCATAATGTGCATCAAGATAATCTGCTTGTTTTTGCAGTTTATATGGCGAGGTCCAATAGTCATCGCCGTCTAACAGGGAAATATAATCACCCTTGGCGGCATAGATGCCGCGGGTTACAACTCCATTATTGTGAATATTTTGTTCAGAAAGTAACAAACGAATTCTTCCAGGAAATCTTTGTTTATACTCAAGAACAATTTCCTTTGTTCCGTCAGTGGAGCAATCTTCGCTAATTATAATTTCATAGTTAAAGTCGGTTTGTTGCATCAGGGCACTATCCATAGCTTTAGAAATGAACTTAGCATGATTATATGTCATAACCAGGACACTAACTTTTATGGGACTACTTGTTTGATTCATTTATTGCGACCAATGGCATTTACTGGGAAGCACGAATTTAGCTTGTGTTATCAAATACTACAATAGGAATATATTTTCATTTACTTTATGTTGCAGTCATTGATAAAAGTTCATCTCTGTTGAAGGATTCAATGATATGAGTGTCGCGACTTTTTCCGTTCTTTAATAAACTTTAAAAAATCTGACGTAGCGATAAGATGTTCGGAATAAAAAAAAGATTACAACGCCTGGAGAAATTGTTCACGGGCAAAGCAATTATTCTAATGTACCACAGCATCAGTGAACCGGATATCGATCCCTGGGAACTTTCAGTTTCTCCTTCAAATTTCGAGCAACAACTCCAAATATTGCAAAACTCTTTTAAAGTAAGTTCGGTTAGTGATATTGCCCTAAGTCTCCAAAAAGGCAGATTGAAAAATAAAACTGTTGCCTTAACTTTTGATGATGGATACCGAAATAATTTTCAAATTGCTGCACCATTATTGGAAAAATACAATGTGCCTGCAACTTTTTTCATAACCAACAAGCTCGGAGAAGAAAAAATGTACTGGTGGGATAGCCTTGCGAATTTGATTTTGCGAACGTCGGTACTTCCGGCTGATTTCGAGATTACCATAAGAGAAAAGACAATTAATTATTCTATCGGGGAAGAATCTGTGCTAAACGAATATCTCGAACAATTGCATCGAAAATGGGTAGCAACTGACCCACCACCTACTAAACGAAGTGAATTGTTTTATAAATTATGGGAGTTGATGCAGCCTTTACCTCCCGACGAAATAGAACAGATACTTCAACTGGTAAAAAATTGGACAGGAACGACACAAACCGTTTTGTTTCCTGATACTTCATTAGTGAAGGAGGAAGAATTGAAAAAAATGGCTAATCATAGATTAATTGATATTGGAATTCATACTGTGAACCATATAGCACTGGGTTATCATTCTGCACAGGTACAGGAAACTGAAATTGCTCAAAACAAAAATTTACTTGAACAAATAATTAACAAACAGATTACAACGATAGCTTACCCTTATGGTGAATATAACGATACCACATTGAACATTGTTGAAAAAACGGGATTACGGGCTGGTGTTACTGTTGAATATAATGTTGTTAATAATTCTGCCAATCCATTTAAATTAGGGAGATTTCAAGTGAAAAATTGGAATGCCATGCAATTTGAAGAAAAATTGTTGAAATGGATGAAACACAAATAACAATGGATTCTCAACCACTAGTATCTGCCATTATTATTTTTCTGAATGGAGAAAAGTTTCTTGAGGAAGCCATCAACAGTGTAATTGAACAAACGTATATCAATTGGGAATTATTATTGGTGGATGATGGATCAACGGATAATAGTACGGCTATAGCAATGAAATATGCTGAAACCTGGAAAGGCAAAATAAAATATCTCCAACATGCAAATCACGAGAAC
>Ga0184611_1000239_pt1 | contig 9889 bp, 15 predicted proteins | sample PLM3_5_coex_FD_133162 | JGI IMG/M metagenome (GOLD analysis project Ga0184611, IMG submission 133162) | Groundwater sediment microbial communities from an aquifer in East River, Colorado, USA - PLM3_5_coex | ecosystem: Environmental > Terrestrial > Soil > Riparian zone | place: USA: East River...
AACCACAGCAACGCCACCGACCTTGCTTGGCGACGTAGCTTTGTAATAGCCTCGGCTACTTTTAATCAACCTGTCAACTGTTAACCATTGCTCCTCTGTATATCTCATCGACGCTTCTTCTTTTTGGTCAACAGCTTGTCGCCACACTCGACGCAATAGACAGCCGGGAATTTGTAATTGGCAACCTTCACGTCCATGAGCGCCAAGTCCTTAAGAATTTCAGTGGCTACATACATCGCATTAAACTCGACGTACTCCATATCCACCTTGGCCGCTACAGTTTCCTTGCCTAGTGAAATTCGAATAGTGCCCGAGGCACCTAGCAAAAGCTGATCCATGATCGAATCAATTACAGCCTTCGTCTTCGCGTCCTGAGCATTGTATGCAGCAGAGGCTACGCGCTGACGAATTTCAGCGCGCTCCTCAAACTGCTTCACTTGCTCTTGCACCTGAGCGTTAACCGAGACTTTCTTTTTGGCCTTGGCCATTAAGTTACCACTCGTTCCTTGGCCTTAATTTCACCGCACTCGGTGCAGTTGTAGATGATCTTCAGAATTTCACCGTTCTTTACCTGGCAAAGAATTCTGTAAACATGATTGCACCAGCGATCCTGATAGTCCCGAAGGTCAATCAGAATTTCACCGGGCTTCGAAGGATCGAGCCAACTTGCTAGCGGGCTAAGACCGTCCGGGCTTTCGTGATGCAATTTCACACTCCCGAAAGCGTGAGCCTCGCGGGGCTGCTTTCTCTGCCAACTGGTAGTGACCTTGCGACGTGCCATGTAGACCTCCCTATCGGATTGAGAGGCATTCTACCATCCCTAGGTCTATTCGTCAACCCGTCCAACCCAAGTCCATTCTCCAAGCCCACGGCCAACGTTTGAAATATTCGCGCCAGGAATTAAACAGAGAACGCACCACGGACAATTCTCAACAATGAAAATTCGGATCATATCCTTCCGCCATTGTTATCGGCCACAGCATTGAGAATTCGAAGCACAAGATTCCAAGGATGCTGTGACTTGCGCGGGAAGTTTCTAATTACACCTTTGCGCCACGGATTGACTCGCTCACCGGCGTTTCTCTTTTTCCAAATTTTGAAATGGTAAGTCCCTCGTCGCCCCTCGGACTGAATCGTATCCCACACATCATTTGAAATTTCAATGACACCTAGTTTCTAGACGCGCTCAGGATGTTCACAGCCGTTTGGCAACAGTTCTAGTGTAAGTCTAATCACGGTCGCCATCCAGTGCAGCAAAGTGAACTTGCAAGCTGCCAACTGCAAATACATTTATACGCGAGCCTACTGCGAGCACAAAACCCCAACGTTTCCAACCCTTGAACGGATACCAAATTCTAATCCGATCGTGGTAGTGGTCAATTTCGTACATAGCTCCTCCGCGCTCAATCATTTGGGGCCTTCTCTACTCCACGCCGAAACATTTCACGGCTCGCTGCATTGCGAAGGTCTTCGTAGCCACCAGCCAGAGCTTCAATTACAGTTAGCTTTGCTTCAGCGTCCACTAGATCGTCCTCAAGCTCTTTGATTTCTTTATCTTTAAGCAGCGCATCGTCTAGCTGCCATTTTGTTTTGTATTTATCAGCTAGTCTCGCTCGTTTTCGCGCTTTAAGTAATCGAAGATCGCGCGTAGCGTAAGCCACCCGGACACGATAAAAAGCAGCGCGGAAAATAGCGTGACTGTGTCTGACAGCGTAGCGAGAATGAACACTGCCGACCAGCTTGAAATTAAGAGAAGTAAAATCCAAGGGTACGCGGTCTTCATCGCTGCTTATTTCGTCGGGTGCGATTAGACCTTCGTTTCTCAGGAACTCTAACCTTGTATCCGTTGGAGTCGCTATTTTCAGTTCTTCCCTGCTCGATTTTTTTGACTTCCTTTTTGCAATACTGCTGGAAGGGGCATCCTGTGAATTGGACGCCTTTCGTGCTGACGCATTCCGGCGGGGGGATTTCTTCTTTGCGTTCGAACTCACGCAATGCCTCCAATCGAATTTGTACCTCGCGCTTATTTTCCTTGAGCGAAATTCTAGCTTCACACAAGGCGGCAGGATGATGAGTGTCCGGGCCTCCCTTATTTTCAGCAACTAGCAGAGCATCCTTTACGTGGTACCTGCGGGGGCGCTCACTGTTTAGGAGGATCATGTAATCCGCTAGCTGTATGCGGTAGTTGTCTGGCACTGAGCCTCTGGAAATTTTGTTGAAGCTCCGCACATTGAGTCCTTTGAAATCCACAACCATGTGCTCGCCTAGGATCGCAGGCACAACGTCGGCTGTTCCGCCGTGGTCGCCTCTCTTGGAAACCACACGAATTTCAAATGAGTCAATCGGATCAGGAGCCAACTCAATCTCGGGAAACTCCTGTGCCATTTTGTAGAGCATGTATTGCCACTTCAAGTGCAAAAATTCTCCGGTCAAGAAATAAAAATTCGGTTCTATTCTCGGCGGAAATACTCGGGGAATGTCAACGCTTTCGAAATTTTTGTTCAGGTAAACGCGACGCAAACATTCTGAAAGCGCGGACGGAGAATACATACGCTCGCTGTCTCGATCTAGCTCGCGCTGCTGGTTCTTCTCGAAAAGATTCTTGAGGAATTTTACATCCTTGCTCGTTTCAACTCTGACCGGCCACTTCAATCTGTCCTCGATCAAGGGCACAAGAATTCCTGAGCGATGCCGCTTGTGCTGAATGCTTTTCTCTACGGCTGTCTTAGGCATGAAATACAAAATTCTTGATTGAGGTTATTTCGCGCAGCTTCTCCAAGTCAAAGACGAGCGCCGCTTCTTTTTTAACTAACCACGTCTCAATTAGCTCCACGTCATTTGCCTTACACATTTCCCGAATTTCATCCGTAATCGTGTCAGGGTGCATGACGAGCGCTTTAACAGCGTCGGTATCTATGAGCGTCTTAGGCATTTTTTGAAATGTGTAGTTCGGCGTGCCACTCTTTGCGGCCATCATCAAATTGCACTTGCACCTGCCGACCACGCCTGTCATGCGGATAGTGCTCAGGCTTGATTAGAATTACCTTACCGAAGCCAGTACCATGAACGCATACCCTATCATCCACTTTAATTCTCATCGAATTTCCATCCCTGGCTTGTATTCAAATTCTGTCTGGCATTCCTCGACCGGACACTGAAGCTTTAGAGGCTTGCCCACCTTGGAATCAATTACAATCGGCTTAATTGCTGTGCTGCATTTAGGACAACTCATCGTCAGCGTTAGCCTTCGGCCCTTCAAGCTCTCTCACCCGCCCTTCTAAATATTCCATTCGTGTAAAAAATTCATTGGCGTCTCGATCATCCAACACTAGCAGTCGAACATCCTGTATTTCAAGGTGCATCGCGGGGAGCAGACCGGGCGGAGTCTGTAGCGCCTGTCTACGAATGTCTTTCCACTCACTATATGAGATTGAAATTGAGCCGCGCTCGGTTGTACGGGCCTCCACAAGCAGACGGTTGTAGATTTGCGCGTCCCTCTTGGAAGTCCATGCAGTCCGGCCTGAATTGATTTGCGGTCTTCCACGCTTGCCCAATCCTTCCTCTTGTAATTGCGAGCGGGTCTTCTTTGCCCTCGACCAAGGTGTCTCCATTACTTGCCGTTCTTTCTCGACTCCGCATATTCCTTGGCCGACATTCTAGGACGCCACTTGAACAATTTCAGAATGTTTCTACCATTCGAGTTAAGACCACAGCACTCACCCACGTCCAAGTGATGTGTGTAATTAGAATGGTACGCCTTAGACGATCCTTTGACCATTGGCCCATAGAACATCTTGCCGACGATGCGCTCACACGGCTTTTTACAAACGTCGCACGTATTAGTCGTCGTCCGAGCCATCACCCTCCACCGCCTCGCGTATTGTGTTGTCTGAAATTTGATCCACTAGCTCTTGTTGTATCTCCTCGTCTTCTGTAATTAGTTTCTTGAACCTATTGTACGTTCCCTTGTGCTCGTTATCGTCTAGGTCAGTGTACGTATATGAATTTCCGCTTTGCTCGATAATGCCGTCCTCAAGAGCAAGCTGAATAATCTCCGATCCAACATCAATACACCCTTGTTCGCCATCAAAAATGAAATTTCCCTCTCCGTAAGGTCGAGTGGTTTTATCTTTTTCTGCTCTAGCTGAAATCCAACGACCAACAAGCTTGTCGGATACAACGAGCTTTCCAGCTTTTGCAATTTTGCGTTTAGCTTTGACTGCTGTTCCTTTTCTAAGTTCGATTCTACTACTCGCGTAAAATCGTAGAGCCTTACCCCCACTTGTAGTTTTAGGATTGCCGAATTTGATTCCGACATTTGTACGCTCCTGATTAGTCCAAATGAAAATAGTCTTTCTGTTCATCGTCGTAATCAATCGGAGCGCACGGCTCATCATGCGGGCTTGTCCTGCAATTCTCTCATGCTCGCGCGGGTCTTTCTTTACATCGTCCAGCGGCACAAGGCTAGCCACCGAGTCAATTGAAATTACTTCTAGCTCGGGGTTCTCTTTGGCAAAGTTTGCCAACATCATCATTACAGCAATTGCATCTTCAGCGGAATCTGGTTGCTGCAAGATTAGTTCGTCAGGCTGTCCGCCAAGATTTTTAAACCAAACACTGTCAAAAGAATGCTCAGGGTCAACAAGAGCGCACAAATTACCTCGCTGCTGTGACAACGCCATTGTTCGATAAGCGATGAACGATTTACAGGCTGACTCGTCTCCAAAAAGTTCAATGTGACGGCCATGAGCAAAGCCACCGCCAGTGATACGGTCGATAACCAAAGACCCAGTAGGAATTCGAGTAATTTCAAAGTATTTATCTCCCCCTAGTCTAATAGGTGTATCCAAATCCAGCGCAGTATTAATTTCATTGACAACTTGCGCTGCCCTACTGAGTTGCCCTCGGCGCTTTTTAGTTTTTGCCAACGCGATTTCTCCTGCGAGACTTTCTCGCCCTCTTGTTTGCAAGCCTGCGATTTCTCAATTCCTTAGCCCGATGAGCTTTGCGCTGAATACTTCGATTCGAATATTTTGTTTTTTCGTCAGGCTCAGGTGGAGCGGGTGTAAGAATTTCAGATACGCGCTCAGCTTCACGCCTCTTTGCAACCCAGTCCGGCAACAAAATATTGAGCTTGCTCATTCGTCTTCTACCGCCTCATCCTCCTCGGAGTCAATCTGACCCAGTAGCTCCTCTGGAATAGGCTCAGCGCCCGTCTCAGGGCCTCGGGGAGGGCCTTCGAAGATGCGCTCAGGGCTAGGATCGTCCGGCAATATCTCTGCGCCGCTTTCTAGCTCCACTGCTCGCTGCGGATTGAACGGTTTAAATTCCTCCGTCTCGATCTTGTATTTAGTCGGATTAAGCTCGACTCTCTGCTCGTTCCGAATAATTGGCCTGCCATCCTCTTGCGCAGACTCAGCAAAAAGAAGAATGGTATCCCCGGATGAAAGAATTACATTCATCAGAGTCTTTCCAGTAAGACCGTCAGGAAGCTTGCGGCTAGAATAAATAGCCACGTCTCCCTCTAGTGAAATCTTATGACCTTCCTTGGTTTCGGCAGTGCGCTCGACCTTGCGGCCGATGAAATGACTTAGAACTGGTCTAGGCATATCTTCCTCTCGCTCGTAGTAAATACAATTACAAAAGAAACACCGGCCCAATGCAGTATGCCCCATCTTGTCATGGCCGCACACACAGCGCATCCACGGTGCCCAGTCTGTTCTGAAATCTGCGAAGCCTTTACTTTCCAAGACGCCTACGCCTCTCTAGCTCATTGACGGCCCATTTGTATTTATCCTTCACTCCCCAAATCTGCGGATCACTTTTATAGCCTGCTCCTGTCACGCCGTAGAACCTGAATCCCATCGGGCCGTCCGTGAGAAATGGCGAACGAATTGCACCATCCAGGCATATTACTGCTCCCTGGCACTTGTCGGTCAGGAATTTCAGCAGTTCTTTTCCGGGCTTGTCCTCATTCAGCATGACGTGGAATGCAATTCCGTTCTCATCCACCGCAGTCATTAGGTACGTCTTGACTCCCGCCCACGGTGAGGATTTCAATTCCAGCCACTTCTTTTTCTTTACCTCATCGTCTGACCACCCCTCACGCGGAGGAATCCAAAACATTTTAGAGACGGAAGATTTTCCTTCAGTAAGCTCCACGCCTCTTTCGCGGCCTGTGTGATGCCAACCACGCTCACTAGTCCGAGCGCGAACATACTTAGGCTTGCAACCAGCGAACGCTTTAGGTTTCTCCGTTGTAAATCCGAGGCTTTTGAATTCCACAACATCTTTATCATCTAGTCCCTCAATTCCAAATTCACTGAATGCTCCAAGTTCTGCGAGAATTTCAATTCGTCGAGCGTTAAGGGCGCGTCGGCTTGTTCGATCTTTGAAATCATCCAAGGAATTAAATGGTTGTCCCTGCACAATCTCCGATACTGCAACTGGGCCGAGTCCCTTGACCCTAGAAAATCCCACCTGAATTTCCCCTGTAGCTCGATTGAGGGTAAAGCCAGGGCCACCAGTATTGACGTTTGGAGGAGTGATACTAAATCCTTCTCCTCTTGCGGCGGCAATGTATTTTGATTTCTCGGGGTAAACATCAAGCAAGGCGGCAAAAAATTCAAGGGGATGATGCCGCTTGAGAAACGCCGACCGAACTGCAAGAAGACCGTAAGACGTGGCGTGACCTTTGTTGAATCCGTAACCCTCAAATCGGTGTACCAAGTTCCAGAGGCCATCCGCTTCCTCCTCGCTCGCAACTTTGCGGGCGTATTTGTAAAACATCGGCTTTAGTTTTTCGAACGCTTCCTTGGCCCCACGCCCAACGCCTTTCGCAAGCTTAATAGCGGAGAGAAATTCCTCGACTTCTCTATGGCCCATCCCGATTCCGTATCCCAATTCAAGGATTTGTTCTTGGAAAACGGGAAGCCCGTAAGTAGATGAAAGAACTTCCTCGGCGAGACTATGCGGATAATCCACAATTTCATCCCCCCGACGGCGAGCGTTGTAGACTTTGTGGTACCCCGGTCGGGTAAGGGCAGGTCTGTAAATAGCAACGGAAGCAATAACGTCGTGGACGGTTTCGACTTCACACTCGATACAGCCACGGCGGTTCTCTTTCCCCTGCAAAGTGAAAATACCCTCTGTCCTTCCCTCTCGAAGCATTTCAAACGTGTCGGGATCGTCAACGGGTATCTGTAGAAGGTCAAGACTATCCTTACCGAGTAATTGTAGCGCCCGCTTGGCAACGGACAAAGATCGTAGTCGAAGAAAATCACCTTTGACCAACCCCATTTCTTCCAGGGATTTCAAATTGTATTGTGTCACCTGCTGGCCAGAGGATGCAATGAAATACACAGGCACCCAATCTTCAATTGGTCGGTCTGCGGTTCCGAACAACCAGCCACACGCATGTTGACTTACATTTTTAATTGAGTCGAAGACTGAATGTGCCAGGTCATAAATTTCAGGAAACTCAGACTTGAGCGCTTCGTAAACGTCTGACTCCTCATCGACCATGCCACTGTCGATCATCTGCGGCAAGAGCTTTGAAATCTCATCCTGCCGTTCTTTATCAATTCCGAGAGCCGACGCTGCGAGCCTAAAGGCCGAACGGTTCGCCAGCGTACCGTAATTACAAATTGAGACGACCTGCCCTTCGCCCTCAAGCTTGTCCATTCTTGCGTGAACAAATTGCATGAAATCTTCATACCGGCCCGCCTCAATGTCAATATCAATGTCAGGCAATTTCTTTCTCGACGGATTGTAAAACCGTTCGAACGTCAGTCCATACCCAATTGAATCTACGTCGTGAATTTTCAGGCAGTAACAAAGGATCGAATTCGCTGCGCTGCCTCTCGTATTTGTGAGGATGCCTTGCTTTCTGGCATGAATAATGAAATCCGACATGAGGAGCAAATAATGGGCGAAATCACCCATACTCTTAAGCTCATGCTCGAACCTTTCCTTGGCTGAATTTCCATACCGTTTGACCAATCGGGCGAGACGACTTTTAGCTCGGCGTCGAATTCGGCTGAGGGGGTCAGAATATCCACTGAAGGGTATCGAGTAACTGAAATCATCGAGAGGAGCGAGTCGGATGTTCGCTTCTTGTGCAATTGCACAGACGTTCTCAAGGGCTTGATCTGGAATTCCATCTGCCACCTTTTCCATAGATCGCATGTAATTTCCAAAATAGAAATAGTCAGGGAGATATTCTGAAACAATTTTCTCCTGGCTCTTGCCCATGTGATCGTCGTCTCTGTGCCTCCACGCCGTTGCTTTCATTGCTACGTGCGCTTTCCTCTGAGACGTAGTTTGAAAATGACTGTCATTCGTGACGACCAAGGGAGCACCCGTCCGCTCAGCAAGGGCGATGAGCTTACGTCTAACGGTTTGCTCCTCATCCAATAGGGTGAGGTAAGCAGGAAATTGTTCGCTCGCAAACTTCTCAATGCGATGATCTTGGACTTCAATGTAAAAATTCGGGAAAACGGATTGAAGCGCTGAGACGTATGACTCTGCAATTCCAACTCCCTTGCCATTTGAATTCTTGAGGTACTGGCTAAGCTCGCTACCCAAGCAACCTGACAAAATTACATTGTGCGTAAGCGGATGGGGTGCAGAGTCAACCATCCTTTCAATCGAAATTCTCGGCTTGTAGTAGAAGTTTTCAGGATCGTGCGCTTCGTTGTTCCACTTGACAAGGTTGAAATACCCTTCGGCCGAAAGCGCCAAGACAGTAAGATGAAAGGATGCTGTTCGGAATTCATTTCCTTTTTCTCCTAGCATGTGATCGGGCACGATGTAAAATTCACAGCCGAGTATCGGATTAATTCCGTTAGCTCGCGCAGCCTGATAAAAAGGAACGGCTGACCCTAGCCAGCCATGCTCAGTGAGTGCAGCAGATTCCCAACCCAATTTCTTTGCTCGATTTACAACGTCGGCAGGAGAGCCCATGCCATCGAGCAATGAAAATGTGCTGTGGCAGTGCAAATCAGGAGCTTTCATAGGAGAGGAACGCCGTACTGCTCACGGAACATATTACAAATCGCCAGAGAAGCAACATCAATGTGCTTCAAATATGCCTCGCTGTTATAAGCTGCCCACGGTTGAAATTTCCTAAGCTCGTACATATCGCGAGCATGGTCAATTGAACGAATGGGATCGGTTGCCATTTCCACAAACTTCAGCATTTCAGTTTGACCCTTAATACCTCCGGGCTGAGGTACTGGCAAATCGTTAACCAGCAACGGGCGCTTGCCTCCTGTGTTTCCGTCGTTCAACTGAGGAATTCCCCAATCGCATGTGCCTGCCCTAGGATCGCCAGACTTGTAATTCTCGGGATCGTTCCAGTGATAGGCGTGAGTAAAAAGAAGCGACTCCTCCATGAGAGTCGCAATCCAAATCAGCAAATTTTCCGCCTGTACCCAACCTGCATCGAATGAAATTCGTGCTACGGCCCTAGGCTTTAGGTTTGTACCTTTAAGCGGCATACACCCTCCTGTAATTTCTAGCGGCCCCACCCGAGGGAGAGGGGGAATAGGCAGGGCCGCTAGACTTTGTGAAATTACCTAGGGTTGCTTACCCTCGCGTACCCCGGCAACCTCTTTTCATCTTCGGTGAGTGCCACAACGCGCACTGTACCGAAATGCCGTTCAATTTTAATGCCGTCAACATTGTCAATGCCGAAGCGACTTGCCAACCGCCCCCACATTTTATCAATGTCACGCTGCAAAAACGAACGCTTGTTCATGTAGTAATTCATGGCCACTTCAAACGCTTTTTCTGTTGCGGCCAGATCGCAATTGATGTTGTCGAACTCCTCAATTTCCTCAGCAGTAAGTTCACCGAGAATTTCAGGCGTGACAACCTCAGCGTCAGA
>Ga0184611_1000240_pt1 | contig 9864 bp, 7 predicted proteins | sample PLM3_5_coex_FD_133162 | JGI IMG/M metagenome (GOLD analysis project Ga0184611, IMG submission 133162) | Groundwater sediment microbial communities from an aquifer in East River, Colorado, USA - PLM3_5_coex | ecosystem: Environmental > Terrestrial > Soil > Riparian zone | place: USA: East River...
CCCCGCATAAACGATGGTTCCGTCGGCCTTCGACACCAGCACGATGAAGGAGCTTTTCAAAATCACGATTGGCTCCGCATCCCTGACGTACACGATCCACGACCTGGCCAGCTCGCTTCTTCTCCGCGTCCGGACGACCGAGCCCTACACGCGTACGCTGGACCCTTTATCCGTCAATGATCAGATCAAAATAGAGAGGCGTTTCAGCCACTCGGTTCAAGAACGCCTGCCAACTGGCCGCGCCGGCGCCGACGGGCTTGTCCGGCACGCTCGAATCCGTCTGTAATACGCGACCACCAGCCTTTTCTACAAGGGCGCTCTTGATCGCAGGGAGTGGATGATTCCAATCGGGCTTGGGCTTTTGGTGCGCCCACGCTTCGACGGCGGTGATCATGGCGACGAATTCGGCTGCGTACTCGCCCGCTGCCATGATGGCAAGACTTGCCGCATTGGAGCTGGCCTTGCCCCTCAAGGTTGCATTGTGGCTTCCGTGATGGCCCACCTTGTAAAGGACGGTACGTCCCAGCAAATCCTTGGCGCTGATCTTGGTACCTCCATCGTCGAACGTACCTTCTGACCAGGATCGCCAGTTTCCCGCCTGCGCATCGCCGACGAATAACAGTACCTTGCCACCCTTCGATATCTCGAACGCAAGGACCAGGCTGGCATTGTTCGTGGCGTTGTTCATCGCGAGCGCCAGCGCGCCCGCATCTGCGGCGTCGTCTGCCGTCAGGCGTCGCCAGGCAATGTTGGGTGGAACCTGGTCGCCGTCGGCCGCTTCGTTCACGATGATCGTCCCATCGCCATAGTAGTCGCTGAAAAACTTCCCACACCCGGCATCTGCAAACGCCTGGTCAAGTGGAATCGTGTGACGCCGCGAGAATGGCGACCCCTTCGGGAGGCTTCGTGGGCCTACGCCAGTGCCTGCGCCCACTGCATGACCGTCGCCGAACGTCTCGTCGCCGACAGGATCAAGGTCGTCAATCTTGTCGATGTCGTGCGGTGGACCAAGCACGAAGGCGCGCGCCTTCGTCGCGCCGGGAACCGTGAGCACTTTCTGGTGTGGATACAGGTATTCCGGGTCCCCAGGAGCACAATCGCGAAGGAACTTCATCGCGACCTTGGTTGCGGAGCTGGCGGGGTCCTTTCCGGCGGCGGCCAGGTGTTGAAGGCCATTGAAGTCATCGGGGCCCTCACCCAACTCGAATTCGAGGTACCACTCGAGGGTTTCGGCTGCGTCACTCTTACCAAGGCCCAGAAGACCGGCGCGCGAGTCGATCAACCCGAGCAGTCTGTCCTTGAACTTTTTCCGAAGCTGATTGGCGAGGTCGTCCTTGGGATTCTCCGTCCAGGCGAACCACACCTTGCCAACTTTGAGACCGGGGAAGTTACCGGACGTCAGGCCATTCACATGGTCCTGGTGCTCATGCGTCACGACGCCGAGGTCAACGAATCCGCCGGTGGTCTTGATGATGTGCGCGCCGATCTCCTTCACCTTCGTGGGCTGTGCGAGTTTGCCAGGCGATCCCGGCTTGTAACCGCAGTCGATGAGCACATAGGCCGGCTTCTCCGGCTTCTCCCCCTCGAACGCAATCAGGAAGCAATCGCCATGTCCGACACGGTACATACGGACGGCTGCGCCGCCCGGCGGGGGCCTCAGCGGGACGTCGGGATCGTGAGTCGTATCGGGCATGTGTCCGGCCGGTGGCTTCGAGTTCTTGGCCTTCTTGGTTTTGCCATCAGGCTTGGATTTCCTCGCCATTCTCACGCCCCACCATGAGAATGAAGAAAGGCGAATGGCTCGGCACTTGCCGCGAAGCGCGCCGCAACCGGGGCAAACGCGTCGGGCGGGGTCAGCCCGCGAAGCAAGTAGTCACGCATGAGATCCAGCTCATTCTCGTCGGCTACGGTTCCCGGCGTTCGGATGACTCGGCGGATCTGCATTTCTTCCGGGTCGATCAACAGCGTGCACCCGGCGCGGTACTTGAAATCGCGCTCGGAATCGTTGGCTGCGCCTGTAACTTGATCCTTGCTCTTCTGTTTGTCCTTGTCGAAGAACCCAGCACGCCACTGAGTCAGCACGACGACCACATGTCGCTCCGGCCAGCCGAGGGCACCTTGCTTCATCGCGGTACGCACGGAATGCACCTCGATAGTCGCTCGTCCTTTCCGGGACGAGATCGTCATCGGCAGGCCGTTGACATCGACAATCAAACCGAGCGCGACGGATAACCAGCTCAAATCCTCGTCCATCAGCCAGGCGTGAAACATCTCCGCCTGCTTGTCGGCATCCTTCCAGGCGTCGAATCGCAGCATTGTCAGACTCACAGGCGTGAGGACGCTTTTCTCCTCAGCCGCCGGTAGCGGGGAAAACGCCCGCTTGACCTGCCCCGGATCATCGTCATCAACTGGACGCGGGACCTCTTGTCTGAATAACTTGATCATCGCAGCTCGGCCGCGTTGTTTGGCCGACTCGACATCTCCAACGAACGGTCCTGGCTTGCTCGAAGTCGGCGATTGCTCGGATTGGGCCTTCGCGTTTTCGTACTTCACCTGCTCTTGAATGACGTCCTGCTCTCGCGGCCAGAGCAAGCTGTCCTCGGCCATAGAGCGTGCGCCCCGCGGAGAGATCCCCCATTCACGGAAGCTCTCGATAAAAGCCAGACGCCAATTCTGGCGATCGATGGGGTTCATGTCATGGTCGGCTGTGACGATAGCCCGCAGATACGCGCCGAACGTAATCCCCACGGGCGGGCAGTAATCGATCGCGCGAATACACATCTGGAGCGCGCGCTCCGCTGCGAGCTGAGCCTCTTCGGCGAGACGATTGACCAGGTCAGGATGAACGTCACCCTCGCGCAGGACGCCTGTTCCTTCGGTCGCGAGACGGAACAAGTCCCGAGTGCGTGCCTGGTAGACCTTCGTGAAGGCACTGAAAACGGCGGCAACCAAGATAGCGCCGCGATCATGCGGCTCGGAGCTCTCGGCAAGGAGCGTCGGATCGGCCTTCATCGGTTTCCATTCGCCGTTGACCTTTTGTCCGAGATAGCTGCGAAGGGCATCCCCGCGCCCAGATGCCAACGCGAATTGTTGCGCCAGCTGCCCTAACACGCTCTGACGGGCGAGGTCACCGCGGGTGCGTGCGATCTGATCCCGCAACACTCCAGGATAGGAGAAGTGTTGGAAGAGGGCGACCATGTCGGCAAATGCCTCGTGGAAGGCGAGGACGTCCTCATTAACCGGTTCGTTGAAGCGTGGGTGTACGCCGTCCAGAAGGGCGTGCGTTGTTTCGTGCGCAATGATGTCATGCGACAGACAGCTGAAGACAGTCGTGCCAAGCGTATTCCTGCCGTCGTTCGCGGTCGTGGCGAAATAGCCAAAGAGCAGCGCTTTCTTGATCGGACTGTAAAACGCGTTCTGCTGCCGCAATGCATGTGGATAGATTCGCAACCTGGGAACATAGTTCTTAAAGTAGCGCCCATCCTCATAACGGCGATGCGTCGACCACAGCGCCTTTCGTCCGAGGGCACGCTCGAAGTGCTCGATCGTCTTCATCGCGACCGCGTAACACATCTGTTGATGGAAACGAGGGTCGGATTCGGATGGCTGGAGCCCGTCGGTCGCGAGTAACGCCGGCGCGTTCAGATCGACTGGAGCATAAGCGGCATCGCTGGCGGGATCGACATCGACAACCTCGATGTACTCGCCAACGGGACCCGGCCGCAGGTCGTCTTCCCAAGGAATGTCGATGGTGCACTGGCTCATGCCCGCAAGGTCGTATCTGGCAGCCAGCGCCGGATCGAAGGAGAAGATGCGCAGTCGGCGCGCTTTGGGAGGAGTGTAATCGTCTGCGGCCATAGTGGGCTCTTAAGAATGTCTAAAGGGCTGTAGTGGTCACACGGCTTCTAAGTCCGAACGTGCAGATGCTACATCGAACGCGCCGGACTCCAGTAGACGACTTGAGTGGCATCAACCAACGTCTCGGAGCCAGCGTGATTGTGCGGTCCAAGCGGGAACCGCTTGCAAGGCAATCGTCAAAGGGAGAGATGAGAGGGGCGCCGCCCTCTCACTGAAGGATTGGGGGCCTGAGACGATCGATGGAGCGCGCCGTTTTGAGCTCACGATTCGGGTGGACGTAAAACGCGGAGCCCCTCACTCCAGTGGAATGGCCAAGGCCCTTAGCTCGGGATCCACGTGCTTTCGTGCCAGCGCGGCGTATCGCTCCAGGAGCAGACGGCTCCGCCGCAGCTCTTGCAGGTTCTGATCGTGCCACCACGGCAAGGCACGGTATCCCCCCTTGCTCGCGGCGTTCTCTCGTCGGAGGCCGTATACGGCGGCCGACGAGCGGGTGAGCCGGCCTGTCCGAGGTCGGCGTAGACTGACGCCCATGCCGATGCGGCGGTTAGTACTGAATATGGCGGATTCATCGCCACCAAGGAGCCTGTGATGGCCGAACCACTCGATGCCGGCGCCAAGCCACTGGCGCCGAACACCTTTCGCTCGATCCGTCTGGACCCGCAGAAACTTGCCGCCCTGGCGTTCAGCGAATTCGTGAAGGCGTTGCTCGACGAGCTCCGCCTCTTGAAGCGGGAGCGATCGGCCTTCTATGAGGAGCTCAGGCGGAGCAATGCGAGATGGGCGAACGGCGGCCGGGCGGTGCTGGCGATTCTGGGCGCACTGGCGCTTCTGCTGACCTCCCTCGCGGCGGCGATTCGACTGGCGCCAGACGCCGTGCCGTTTCTGGGCGCCGCCGCGCAAGGTGGCAACGCCGCGGCGAATGCCGGGCCCGACCGCGGCGTGCTAGTGGCAGTGCTCGTCATCTATGCGGTGATGGGGGCCATCAGCTTCTACGAAAGGGGCTCCGACAAGACCACTTCGTACTTCCGCCAGATCGCTACGATCCTGGCGATCCGGGATCTCTGGACCAAATTGCAGTTCAGCGTGCTGAAGGAGTTGATGGCGTTGAAGGATTCTACGGATGCCACGGCTGCCGACGCCTCGCGCTCGCGGATCCTCGCGCTCGCCGAAACGTTCTGCGTCGATCTGGACAAGGTGGCGACCGGCGAACTCGCTGAGTTCCGCACCGAGTTCCAGGCTTCCCTCGTCGAGCTCGAGAACGCATCGAAGAAGGGGACCGACGATGTGACGAAGCAACTGGAGGAGAGCGCAAAGGCGGCGGAGAAGGCGGCCCAAGAGGCGAAGACGGCCGCCGAGAAAGCGGCGAGTGAAGCTAAGGCCGCCGCCAAGGCTCTCGAGGACGCCACCAAACCGGGATTCCTGAATCTCACGGTCACTGGTGACTTCGACGATGAGGTCGTGATATCGATCGCTGGCACCGAGGCGGCGCGAAGCCGCGGCAAGGCGATTGCCGTCGAACGGGTCCCTCCCGGCCTGAAGAAGATCGCCGCGCGTGCCATGAAGGGGACGAACGTGTTGGAGACCGCCGTCGTGGTGGATGTCAAGCCAGGGTTGCAGGACGTAAAACTATCCCTGGCTTGAGTGTTCCATCGTCCGGCCTACGCTGCCTGCCGTACCGTCATGCACTAAAGGGGAACTGAGATGGACGTCGCGATCAAGGAGTTTAGACGACGGGTTCCGCATCCGATCTTCCGCAAACTGAGCCACCCAAAATCAGCGCTGGAGGGAGTCCGACATGCTCCGAAAAGTCAGCGGGGAAGTGTAAGCAGCGCCTCCCGGCGTGCGGATCCAGATTGTTGTCGAGTCCCAGAACAACAATGGCGTCAACGACGCACGCTTTGAATACGCGACCAGGACGCTGGATCGGGAAACCATTCTCGGACTCCCTGGCTGTTCCTTCACGGTGGCCGACGGCAGAGAGGGATTCCAGGTCGGCGTCGTTTTTGATCCGGCTGCGCCAACCTCTGCGGTTTACAACCTGTTCGAGGTCGAGAACGGGGGCAAGAGCGACCTGAGGAAGGCGGCGAAGAACAACGGGGATCCGCTGGTCGGCTTTACCATTGCCCCGGTACTTGTTCCCGTGGGAGCCTCGCGAGAACTGATCGTGCCGTCGGCAGTGCGAGCGCCGAAGGCGGCCGCTCCAAAACCGACCCCGAAGAAGAAGGCCGCCCGGCGCGCGACGAAGTCCGCAGCGCCAAAGCGGCGCGCCAAGAAGGCGTCAAGGGCGAAGGCATCGAAGACGAAGGCAGGCCGCCGCAAGGCCTCAGCCGGCCGCAGCGCGACGACGCGCAAGGCGTCTTCCAATCGGAAGGCAAGGTCGACGAAGCGGGCGCGAGCGTCAAAGAAGCGGTCAGCACTGAGAAAGCGCTGATATGAAGGTCGTACTCGGCGCACTGGCCGCCCTCTTCGTCGCCAGTACAGCCGTCGCTCAGCCGGCGTTGCCGACTTGTAAGCCGCCGGATCCAAACAAGCCGACGCCGCCCGAGAGCCGCACCTACCAGGATCTCTGGTGCGCGAACATCCTTGAAATCGCCGACGCCCGTCGCGGCTTGAACGGAACCGGCCAGGACGCCGGCCGCGCGGCCGAACGGATCGGGGAAGCGGTCGCAGTGCGGACGAGCAACTGGCGTGCATTTCTGCTCTACGCGCAGGCGCGGTCCGGCGCCGTCGACGCGAGCCCGGTCGAGGACGCCCGCACGGACAAACAGGTTGGTGCTCCTGCCGGCGCAGGCTCGACGAGCATCGTCTCCAAGGGCGCCGTGCCCGGGATTCTCGGCTTCGCCGTCGAAAATGGCGCGCTCACGCAAACGACGAGCGACACGACGATCACGCTGCGGGGAAATGCTGTCGGCTGGCTCGACCTGCTGAAGAACCAGGAATTCATCGCTTCGTATCAGGATGGTTCCAGCTTCGTTCGCGCCTTGCGCAGTGTCTCGTACTCCTTGACGCTCAACTCGGACACGCAGCCGGCGACGGCCGCGCCCGCATCTTCCGGCGGGCCACCGTTGACACCGGAGGCCATTCAGAAGCAGCTCGACAAGGTGCGCCAGCAACTGGCCGGCTACTCGGTGCGCGTGGCGCTCTGGGATCGACGCGATCCCAGGACGGCCCAGAATCGAGCGGCGATTGCGACGTTTTCCGACGGGGCGCTGGTTGATTTGTTGAAAGCCGACAACGGGTTCAGCAATTTCCTGAATTCGACTGAGTACACGGACGTCTGGTACGACGAGACGGCCGCCCTGCTGAAAGACCCGTCGCGGACGCTCACCGTGGCGCAGATTCAGCGAATTCTGTACCAGCGGCTCGAACTTCTCCGGCTGCTGATGATCAGCCGTGTCGAGCACTTCAACGACACGGTGGCGGCCAATCTCCTGGCATACCAGGCGTACGACAAGGCGCGGCTACGGCTGTTCGAGGCGATGCGCAAGCGTCCGCTGTTCGCGCTGGAGCTGGTAAACGCGCGCGCCACCGAGGTGCCGGACAAGTACACCATCCGCTTCATCGCCGAAGGAGAGTTCGGGTCCCACCTCGATCTCACCGCAAACGTCGCGACGACGTACCAGCGGGAAGGGGAGATTGGCACGACAGAGATAACCAAGGTCGGAGGGTGGCGCGACTTCCAGGCCGCGGCGCAGCTGGACATCCCGCTCGGCAGCCTGCAGAGGCGGCTTGGGGCAGGGGCTGGAATTGGAGCGCCGGTGCTTGGCTTCGGATTGCTCGTTCAAAAGCTGAACGATCGAGGCGCGGTCAATTTCGGGGGCACCGCATTCACGCTCGAGCCTGGGTGGGTCGAAGCGTTTCAGGCAAAGGTCAGCATCCCGGTGAAGGGAGCCGGCGTGAAGATTCCGCTGTCGTTGACATACTCGAACCGGACCGAGTTGATCAAAGAGAAACAGCTGCGAGGGCACATCGGCGTCACCTTCGATATGGACGTCCTGGCGTCGGCGGTGCGTCGATGAAGCGCTACACACTTCGCTCACGTGTCGCAGTGGACCAAGTGCGGAACGCGGAGACCGCAGAGGACCCCGAGATTTTCTCAGCAAGTGCGGAACGCGGAGGACGCCGAGAGCCCAGAGGCCGTCCACGAGAGCGCGGAGGGTTCCTCCTGATCGTCGTATTGTTGCTCGGCGTAGCAGCGATCGGCTGCGTGCAGCAGAAGCGTTTCCGCTACGTGCCGGCGCGGACTGCGTGCTTTCCGGAGACGGCCGAGGCGCCAGGGGTGACGGCGCCTTCCGACCAGAGGCCGTCGCTCGACTGCCGCAGCAGCCTCTATAAGGAGGCCTTCATCGAGTTCCAAGAAGACGGCCAACTGTACGAGCCGAAGCAAGTGGAGATGGCGCGCACGCTGATTGAGCGCGAAAAGAGCCGCGCCGCGAACGGGAAAATCATCACCGTCCTGTATATCCACGGATGGAAGAACAACGCCGCCGAAGCGGAGCCCGGCGGAAAGCCGAAGGATGTCGAGAAGTTCCAGGGCGCTCTGTACGAGCTTGGCGCTCGCGCCAAGCAGGCTGCGGAAGCGGCGCATACACCGAGGGTTCCGGTCGTTGGCATCTATATCGCCTGGCGCGGCAAGACGTTGATGGGACCGAGCTGGTTCACCTTCACGTCGCTTTGGAGCCGGCGAAACACCGCCAACAACATCGGCGATGGTCGCGACCTTGGGCCGACGATCCAGGGCATCATCGACCTTACGAACCAGGGCAACGAGACATCGCGCGTGCTGCTCATCGGGCACTCTTTCGGAGCGCGCGTCCTCGAGCACGCGATCGAATCGAAACAGGTCACACTGTTCGACGGCGATCCCGCCGTTGGCCCGGTTCGTCCGCGCGTCGACCTCGTCCTCTACGTCAACTCGGCGAACGATTCTCGGCTGACGATGGGGCACATCCAGGCGCTACAGGCTGCCGGCATCAAGGTCCACCATCCTGAATTCACGGATGCGAAGTGTGACTCTACGACGGAGGAGGGCAAGAAGCTCACGCCGGACGAACGCCGCAGGATTTGCGGCGACTACCCGCTGCTCGTGGCAATTTCGTCGAAGGGTGACAGCGCAACGAAATATCTGCTACCGGCCGCCAACACGATCAACGGCGACTCCCTGGTGCCGGAGTTGCGGAAGAATATTCCGCCGTTGCCGACCGGGACCACCTTCCTCGACCCGCCGCCCTCTGCCGGCAAGGTCGGCAAGACCGCGGCGGGGCACTTCGGCTTTCTGCAGTCGCATGTTGCGCGGAGCATCACCTGTCCGCCGATGCCCTTGCCGGTGCCGCTTCAGGAGCAGACGGTCGACGAGAAGATCGACGATGCGGTGCACCGGGCGGTGGCCAACGCGCTCGGCCGGCCCGAGGACATCGCGGAGCAGCGGAAGCGCGAGCAGGCGCAGAAGGACGAAGCGGCGCGTCGTGCCGCCGCCGAGCGGGCCCGCGTCGATCGCGTGCTGCATCCGGTGTGCTCGGACAGCAGTCCCAACTGCCGCCTCATGTTCCGGACGCTCAGCGAGACCCCTGCCTGCTTCCAGGTTGATCAGCGCGTCGCGGTGGAGGGCAAGACGCCATTCAACAGCACACCGTTCTGGGTGTTCAACGTCGAGCCGACCGTCATCAAGGACCACGGCGACATCTGGAACATCTCGTTCATCGAGCTGCTCGCGCAGATGATGGCGCCGCGCGGCTTCTTCGATCCTCAGTCACCGCGCGTTCAGTTGCGGAAGGACGGAGGGGCGGAGATCAACACATGTCCGTGACGGCCAAAGCACACCTGAGAACGGTCGTGTTTTGCAGGGCGGGGTTATGTCGTTAGACCGATGTGCCCCGCGTGGTCGTTCGTCATCTCCGAAACAACCAAGAGCCAAGAACCAAGACCGGGGACCGATCCGCTGACGCCTACGGCAGAATGGGTCCGGCGGTGACGAGTGACTGCGTGGATTTCGGGAGTCGCGCGTAG
>Ga0184611_1000241_pt1 | contig 9854 bp, 6 predicted proteins | sample PLM3_5_coex_FD_133162 | JGI IMG/M metagenome (GOLD analysis project Ga0184611, IMG submission 133162) | Groundwater sediment microbial communities from an aquifer in East River, Colorado, USA - PLM3_5_coex | ecosystem: Environmental > Terrestrial > Soil > Riparian zone | place: USA: East River...
TACAGGAAATACTTTCAAACAAAACGATCTCATCATTGTAAATATCACATTGGAACGTTCTTATTCAACCGATATTGAAAATGTGGTGATCACTGACCTATTACCAGCTGGTTTTGAGATCGAAAATCCGCGGACAAAAGAAATACCCGGAATGGAATGGATCAAAGATGCGGCGGACGTAAGATCGCTTGATGTTCGTGATGATCGCATTCATTTCTTTGTTGACGCTGATCACACAAAGAAGAATTTTTATTATGCAGTTCGTGCTGTTTCGCCGGGTATTTATAAAATGGGTCCTGTTAGCGCCGATGCGATGTACAATGGAGAATATCATTCATATCATGGAGCAGGAGTGATAAAGGTGGTACAGTAGTGTCTATAGTTTATGGTTTATAGTTTTTCGTTCTTTTTAAATCTTACAATTTATAAGAGCCGGTATCGATACCGGCTCTTATTTTTTAGAAAACTTTCCACGTAATTATGATCATATAAATCGTAGAGTCCGCAAGTCATAAAAAACTTTTTTATTTCATCATATCTCATATTTTTGCGACCTGGAAAATGAATCAAAACAGATTCATCTTTCATTAACCGCATTAAGAAAACTGCTTATTAAAAAAGGTACTACTATGAAATCCGTATTCTCTGTTCTTATCCTTATGCTATCATACAGCCTGGCTGCCCAGGTGCCGTCCATAACTTCATTTAATCCTGCTTCGGGACCCATAGGGACAATTGTTACTATTACCGGAACAAATTTCAACACAACACCAGCAAGTAATATTGTTTATTTCGGTGCGGTGAAAGCAACCGTGTCTGCTGCCACAAGCACGACCATCGTTTGTACTGTTCCTGTTGGCGCCACCTATCAACCGGTTTCAGTGGCTACGAATGGCCTAATTGCTTATTCAACCAATCCTTTTAGAGTTACCTACACTGGCAGCGGCACTACATTCAATGCCTCATCTTTTGCTGCGGCCACTTCATTTGCCGGCGGTGGTTTTATGGCCGAAGGTGATTTGAGTGGCGATGGCAAAGCCGATGTTGTTTTCTCGCATTTCTCCGGTGGGTACATACAAGTTTATAAAAACACAACGGTTGCCGGTGGACCTGTTTCATTTTCATCTGAGTTCTTTCAATTTGTAACCAATCCTATTTGTGTAAAGACAGCGGATATAAATGGCGACGGCTGGCTGGATATTATTATAGCTAACTCCACTTCCAACGTAGTGTATGTAATGCGCAATAATACTGGCTCCGGTTTTTTTGAATTTGCCACTCCGGTAAGTTTTGGCACAGGTGCTGAGCCAAGAAAACTCGCTGTTGATGATATTGATAAAGATGGAAAAGCTGATATCATCACCGCTAACCAGGGCGGTAATTCAATCTCGATACTTCGTAATACTTCAGTTGGTAATACTATTTCTTTTGCTGCAAAAGTTGATTTTACTACTGCCAGCACTCCCGAAGGTGTGAACACTGGCGACCTCGATGGCGATGGTAAGACTGATATCGTTGTTGCCTGTGGCGGCGCTGATGCAGTTTCTGTTTTCAAAAATATTTCAACATCAGGAATCATTTCAATGGAGCCCAAAGTTGATTTTACCACCGGCGATTATCCATGGGATGCAGCAGCAGCTGATATAGATGGTGATAATAAAATGGATTTGATTGCTTCCAATCTTGGATCATCTTCTATTTCTGTATTAAGAAACACTACCAGCGGAACCATCAGTTTTGCCACCCATGTTCAATTCTCTACCACTGCCAGTCCAAGAGGTTTGGTGGTTACTGATTTTGATGCTGACGGAAAACCTGATGTGGCTTCGGCCAATTGGTTTTCCAGTTCCAATGTGGCTGTGTTAAAAAACACTTCTGTTTCCGGCTCTATATCATTTGATGCATTTAATTCGTACGCTAGTGGCACAGGTCCCAGCACGGTCATCGCCGGTGATTTTGACAGCGATGGATTGATGGATATGATGACATCGAATTCGCAAGTCAACACGCTGTCTTTTTTTAAAAACCAATTGCCGGTTATTTCCACAGTTCCTTCCTGCCCGGCATTGCTTACGCCAATCAACAATGCAGTGGTTGATTTCGGCACTCCTGTTCTATTTAAATGGAGAACCATGCCGAATGCAACCGGCTATCGTGTACGTTTTATTGAGCAAAGCGGTGCTTACACAGAATTGAACACAACAGACACCAGCTACCTTTTCACGCCAGCAGCTGGCGTCAACTACACGTGGAATGTAACTCCGCATAACATGCCATTTCCTTTCACAAGTTGTGTGGCATTTGCATTTTCCACCTGCCCGGTTACAACTACCAGCATTACCATCAGCGCTACAGGCAGCACTGATAAATGTGCTTTGGATTCCGTAAAATTAACTGCAACGTCCGGCATCAATATTCAATGGTTCAGAGATAATATTGCTGTTCCAGGCGCCACATCAGATATTTATTGGGCAAAATTGCCAGGTACTTATAAAGTTCGTGAAGTGAATGGTACCTGCTATGGCACCCCGACCAATTCAATTACTATTACCAATCTGCCAACACCGGTAAAACCTTCACTTACTGCTTCTGGTCCTTTGACTTTCTGTGAAGGCGGTTCCGTTACACTTACTTCTTCATTGGGGAACATCAATAATCAGTGGGTTAAAAACACAATTGCCATTCCCGGTGCTAACGGAGATAATTATATAGTTAATCAAACCGGGGCTTATTTCCTCCGTGTTACCAACAGCACATCAGGTTGTCATAATTATTCTGATACTGCCAACGTAGTGGTAAATACAATTCCTGCGGTGCCCACCATCACAGCAAGTGGCCCTCTTACTTTCTGCGCCGGAGGATCAGTAACACTTACATCCAGTGCTGCAAGCGGTAACCAGTGGGTGATCAATGGAAATAATATTTTCGGTGGTACGGGCACTACTTATATTCCCAATTTATCGGGTAACTATACTGTTACAGCAACAAATAATGGTTGCACTTCTGCAGCGTCAGCAGTAACGACTGTTACTATAAATGCTATACCGGCAACACCGGTGGTGACTGCTGGTGGTTCTACCTCACTCTGCGCCGGAGGAAACGTAACATTTACCAGTAACTCGGCTACAGGTAATCAATGGTATAATGGAACAACAGCAATAGCTGGGGCCACAAATGCTACTTATGTTGCCAGCACAGCAGGAACTTATTCAGTAAGAGTTACGCAAAATGGATGTACATCTGCAGGTTCAAATACATTTACAGTTGTTGTAAATACACCGCCTGCTGTACCAACAGTAAGTTGGAACGGAAATCAATTAAGTACAGTAACTGGTTTTGCGGGCTATCAATGGTTCTTAAATAATAATTCAATAGCTGGCGGCACTACTGCGGCTCATACACCTGCATCATCTGGTTTATACAAAGTAAGAATTACAGATGCAAATGGATGCACTGCTACATCTGCAGAATTTAATTTAGTAGCTACCGGTATAAATGATATCACATTAAACGGGGTTAAATACAGCATAAGCCCTAATCCTGCAAAAGCTGACCTGTTCATTAAAACAGGCGGTAACAACCCTTATAAAGTTCAAATGAGAATGATAAATTCAAATGGAGCAGAAGTATTGGGCCGGGAAAGCATTACAGGGACCACAACTATTTCAGTAAGACATTTGCCAGCGGGCATATATTATGTTATGCTTTCAAGCAAAAAAGAGAACGGTGTTTTTAAAATAGTTATCAATCGTTAAATAGAAAGTTCAGGTAACTTATATCATATTATTATCAAAACATACAGCATGAAATTTCTAAAGTTAAATACTATCATATTACTATCTGTTATTGTTCTAATAGAAAGCTGCAGCTCAAAAAGCCCGGCTCCACCAACTCCACCGACAGAACAGCCAATAGCTTTTACCCATAATGCAGGCAATAATGTACTTAACCCGGGCTCTTCATTAAACTTTGCAGTAACATTGACCTCGGCAATGCCTGCCGCTGGTATTAAAGTAGAAGTAAGTACAAAAGAAGAAGCCAGCGGAAATACAGTAGGGGCTAACTCAAGTGTAAACAGTACATCAGCTACAGTAAATGTTGGTATTTCTGCGCTTCCTCAACAATTGTGGTGCATTGTCACGATCAAAGTAACTTCTGCAAGCACTGCATCTAATAGCGCTACTCAAACTTTCAGGATCGTTTATAAATAAAAGAGGAATTGATTTAATTAATAAGAGTCGTTTGATAAAGCCGGCTTTTATTTTTATCACTCGTATCCATATTTCTTTAAAAACTCGTTTCTCAAACTTGCAACTTTACCGGAAAACCTTCTGTCATACCAAATATAATGTGGAGCACCTTCTAATGTTTCAAATTCAAATGGATTGCCCACTTGCTTCATCTCTTCTGCGAAAATTTTTGCTGTTGCATAGTCGACACTTCGGTCGTTTGTACCGTGAATAATAAGCATCGGGGGAAGTTCTTTTCTAAGCAAGTGTTGTGGCGATATTTTCTTGACTAAAGTTTTGTCTTTAAGGTCCCTGCTAATCCAGTCTGTACTGCCTTCGGCATACAAATTATAAACACCTGCATTAACTAATAGCAAATTCGGGGAGGCACTGATGCTCAAATTGTCCGAGCTTTCGTTCATTTCATTTGCCAATGCAGTAGTTAATACCAAATGCCCGCCTGCAGAATTACCGGATGCTACAATTCGGTTGGTGTCAATGTTATAAGTATCTGCATTCATTCGCAGCCATCTTATGGCACTTCTTGCATCTTTAACTGCCTCGAAAGGTGTCGTTTCGTATCTATCCGAAACTCTGTATTCAACCGATACTCCGACCCAGCCTTTTTTCGCATAGTTTGCACAATTGTAAAAATCCCACTCTGGTGTTCCCTTTGTCCAGCTACCACCACTAAAATAAACGATAACAGGTCTTTTAGTTTTTTGATAAGCAGTATCCGGGAGAAAAATATGAAGGTCAAGGTTAAAACCATCAACCGTTTTGTAAGATTTGATCAGGTGGCCTTTATATGAATTGGCGCTTTCGGTATACATACTGTCAATAGTCCTGGTGTAAGAAGTATTTTTGCAGGTTGAAACAAATGATCTTACTGCCTCACCTGTGTTTTTACTTCCCCAGTCATCAAGATGTGCAAATAGATAATGGTACTGCCAAAATTCCTTGCAGTCCTGGTTCGTAAAATATTTTGGAATTAAATTAAGGTAAGCATCGAGTCTCTTGTTGTCTGATCTTTTGTAGCTCTCTTTTTTAACTTCCACAGAAGACTGATGCCTTAATAAAGCTTCAACATAACCCTTAAAATCTCTGCTTGATAAAATGCCCGGGTTATTAAAGTCCTTTAGATGCTGGTCTAGTTTTTTTTGTGTTGACTTTGATAATTGTATTTTTCTCTCTGCATGAATTTCGTGAAAGTATGGGTAGTCCAATATCATCCGATCAAAAAAATACTCAATATCCCTTTGTTCGTTAGGTATAAAATTTTTGTCAACTTTTTGAAATGCTTTATTGAATTTATTAGCAACACCTAAAAATGGCTGTTTCAAACTATCAACTTTATTTAGAAATTGTTTCTCATTTAAAGAATAGATCACTGGCAGGTTAGGATAATAAGTTTGTGAAAATGCATTGCTAACAATTTTCATTTCAGCATTATAAGCATTATGCAATGAATCGGCATTTTGTTTACTCTGTCCAAAACAAGTAACTAAGCAAAAGGAAAGAATTGGTATTAATAGAAGTTTCATAATTTGAAATTACGTTACGCCGGGGTCTTTGCAAAGCTATCAATCCTTATACTACAACAACCCGATAGCTATCGGGTCTATTCGCTTATTTATTCAATAAAGTGAGGTTCAATCTCCCCCGCTGGCGGGAGCCGAATGTACACTTGGAAGAAATACCCGAAAGGGGGTGGACCAAGTTTCGAGAATTTATTTCCACCCCCAATTGAAAAGTGTTTTATATCGAAGTACTTCCCCCGCCAGCGGGGGATAATATGCAGTCTTTCTAGCTGATCATTTGGGTTTTAAGTTTCAAAATCTTTATTCAAAAATTTATCGGAAGTTTACAGAACAAATTTTTCTTTATAGGACCATGAAAAAACTTTTTATACTCTTTATACTTTTTTCTACTTGCCTTTCTTTCAGATTTTTAATTATCGGGGGAGACGAGCCTGTCTTCGTGCCGCCAAGTCTACAAAGAACAGGGGGCGATAGTGCTAAAGGCTATTATTACCTTATTAATGGCGATTATGTAAAAGGCGGCGTGCCTGAAATGGTTTTTAGAAAAACGATTGGTAAACCAACAATTTATCTTGAAAGGGATGCAGTGAATGAAGGTATTCCCCATGATTACACAGCGGTAAAAGCTTTTAATGGGGAAATTGTTATTGCGCCGAATTGTTTGCAGTGTCATGCACAGGTTTTTGAAGACAAACTCTATATTGGTCTCGGCAATACATTTGTTGATTTCAGCGACCGTGAAACAATGAGTGTAAAAAATCTGGAGAAAGGCGAAAAACTTTTAAAAACGCTTACACCTAAAAAGTGGAAGGCGACTGAACATTTTTTTGAAGTAGCTAAAACGATCGGTCCGTATTTGTATACAGAAACAAGAGGGGTGAATACAGCCGATCGTCTTGCCGCTGTTCTCGCTGCTCACCGTGACCCTGTTACATTTAAATGGAATTCTGAACCACAGATCAAGATCCCCGAACAGGTTATTCCTTCCGATGTCCCTGCATGGTGGTTATTAAAAAAGAAGAATGGAATGTTTTATACCGCTTCCGGACGCGGCGACTTCGGACGATTTTTAATGGCGTCAAACCTTTTGACAGTGAATGATACTTCTGAATCAGCAGAGGTTGATACTCATATGCCGGATGTGCTGGCCTATATTAATTCAATAGAAGCCCCAAAATATCCAAAGCCAATTGATGCAAACCTTGCAGAAAAAGGAAGAATTATTTTTAGTGGTACTTGTTCCGAATGTCATGGCACTTATGGAAAAGAGGGACAGTATCCAAACCTGTTAATTCCACAATCAACAATTCAAACCGATTCATTATTGCAGGCATCCAATTATTCTAACCCTGAGTTTATGGATTGGTTTAATAAGAGTTGGTTCAGCAGTGGCGATCATGCAGGGAAAATTGTTCCTTTCAAAGGATATATTGCTCCCCCATTAGATGGAGTTTGGATCACGGCTCCTTATTTTCATAATGGCTCTGTGCCAACGTTGGAAGCAGTACTTAATAGCTCTGTTCGTCCAAAATATTGGACAAGAGATTTTGATAAACCGGAATACGATTATGAAAACCCGGGTTGGAAGTTTACTATGTTTAATACACTGGGCGATAAATTAATTTATAATACTACATTACCCGGTTATGGAAATTACGGTCATTATTTTGGAGATAAACTTACAGGTGAAGAACGAAAAGCAGTGATCGAATACCTCAAGAGATTGTAAATTTCCCGATCTCGGTTTCATTTTCAACAGAAAGAATAGGAGTTTTGGAATTACACAGAGATTCTTTGTGTAACTCTGTATCTCTGTAACTCTGTGTTGAAATCTTTCTTAACTTGATTTCTCAAAACGATCTTCATGACAACAAGACTGATATTTTTTTCTTTCTTTATTTCGTCAACTATTTTTTCCCAGAACTGGCAACAACTATTCGATGGTAAGACACTTAATGGCTGGACGAAAATGGCTGGTACAGCCGATTATAAAGTTGAAGATGGTGCTATTGTCGGCATTACCACCGCCGGGTCACCAAATACTTTTCTTGTATGTGGTAAAAAATTTACCGGTGATTTTATTTTGGAAATGGAAGTAAAGATGGATGATAGCACTACTAACTCTGGTATACAGTTTAAAAGCAATTATGATTCCACTGCAAATAAAGGCAAAGGAAGGGTCTTCGGTTACCAGTTTGAACTTGATCCTTCTTCAAGAAAATGGAGCGGTGGAGTATATGATGAAGGTAGGAGAGAATGGCTTTACACTGGTTCATTAAATTCAAGATCGCAAACACTTTTCACAACAGGCGTTTATCATAAGATCAAGATTGAATGTACCGGTACTACAATTAAAACCTGGTTGGATGGTGCAGCTGTCGCTTATGTAATTGATACATTGAAAAAAAATGAGGGGCTGATCGCTTTACAGGTTCATTCAATTGGTAAGCCGGAACAAGCAGGTATAAAACTCTATTGGAAAAATATCAGGATCAATACGGCAAATGTTTCATCAACAACTTTCCCAAAAGGGGTTTATGTTGCCAATCTGATACCTAATTCTTTGAACGGATATGAAGTTCAGGATGGATGGAAATTATTATTTGATGGTAAAAGCAATGATGGATGGACAGGGGCGTATAAAAAAACATTCCCTGAAAAAGGATGGGAAATAAAAAATGGTATGATGAAGGTATTACCATCAGCCGGCCGAGAATCAACAAATGGTGGAGATATTGTCACAAAAGAAGAATTCAGTGCTTTTGATCTTTCATTTGAATTTATGCTTACTCCTGGCGCCAATAGTGGATTAAAGTATTTTGTTACACTAAGTGAAAATAATCCTGGTTCTGCTATTGGTTTGGAATACCAGGTGTTGGATGATACACTACATCCCGATGCAAAAATGGGATTGAATGGGAACAGGACACTTGCTTCGCTTTATGACCTGATAAAAGCAAATAAACAATCACGATTTATTAAACAACCAGGCAGGTGGAATACTGGACGCATCATAGTTTATCCAAACAATCATGTTGAACATTATCTCAATGGAGTGAAAGTCTTAGAGTACGAAAGAGGCTCACAAGCTTATCGTGATCTTGTTGCAATCAGTAAATATAAAGTATGGCCAAACTTCGGTGAAGCAAAACAAGGTCGGATCCTATTGCAGGATCATGGGAATGAAGTGAGCTTTCGGAGTATTAAGATTCGCCCCCTGTCCCCCTAAAGGGGGAACTTAGTATTCGTATATTTCTGTTGATTTGAAATACTATTCATTTTAAATGAGAATTGTAAAATGTTCTTTGCCCTTACAACTAATAAAAGAATTCTTTTATTAGTTCTGATTCTTTCTAAGTTCCCCCTTTAGGGGGTCAGGGGGTCGGTTCCCAGCCCTTCTCATATTCCCTTCTCCATAATTTCATAGCGGCTGCGTCATTTAATATATGACCATTTTTTGGATCACAGTATAATGTACGACCTGTTCGTTGGGCAATATTTGCAAGATGACAAAGCAACACACTTTTATGTCCTTCATCGATCGGGGCAGTGATCTTTGCATCACCACGAATGCTGTCAACAAAATTGTTGAAGTGAAACAGATCAAGATTTCCTGTAGCGCTTACTGTATTTGTACCATCATTTTTTGTGGCTGATTTTACTTCTTTCACCAATTTATTGTCAGCATCAAAAATTTTATAATCATCATTGCCATAATTTACCAATGTACCCTTATCTCCATAAATAATAAATCCCCGGCTGGCGCCTTCCACACTCATTTTATTACAGCTTCTTCCTTCCCAGGTGATCGATTTATTATTTCCGAACTCAAATGTGGCCACCTGTGTATCGGGAGTTTGCCAATCGTCTTTAAAAGCATAACGTCCGCCTGCTGATGTTACTTTAGTTGGAAAGTCAAGACCAAGGAACCACCGGCAGCAATCTATTTCATGTGTTGCATTATTACAAGTTTCCGCAGTACCCCAATGCCAGAACCAATGCCAGTTGTAATGAACGAGATTATCCTGGTAATCTTTTCTTGGCGCCGGTCCCTGCCATAAATTAAAATCAAGCGTTGAAGGAA
>Ga0184611_1000242_pt1 | contig 9847 bp, 8 predicted proteins | sample PLM3_5_coex_FD_133162 | JGI IMG/M metagenome (GOLD analysis project Ga0184611, IMG submission 133162) | Groundwater sediment microbial communities from an aquifer in East River, Colorado, USA - PLM3_5_coex | ecosystem: Environmental > Terrestrial > Soil > Riparian zone | place: USA: East River...
CCAATGGCAAGCAGTGCTATTCGCCAGTTTATTACGGACGTTAACTGGGGCGAACTGGATTATTTGATAATCGATATGCCGCCAGGCACAGGAGATATTCATTTGACCCTGATACAAACTGCTCCGGTTACCGGTGTGGTAGTGGTTACTACACCGCAAGACGTTGCATTAGCCGATGCCAGGAAGGGAATTGCAATGTTTGGACAGGCTCAAATGAACGTTCCTGTAATTGGCCTTGTTGAAAACATGAGTTATTTCACTCCTGCTGAACTGCCGGATCACAAATATTACATTTTTGGAAAAGAGGGTGGAAGGCGTTTGGCTGATGAATATGATCTTCCTTTTTTGGGGCAAATTCCGCTGGTACAAAACATTCGTGAAGGTGGCGATATTGGTGTGCCTGTTATGATGGGTGACGATGAAATTACAAAAGCAGCATTTAGTGAATTTGCAGGCACAGTGGCTCGGAGTGTGTCCATGCGCAATGCACATATGAATGCAGAAGAAGTTGCGGAAGTGGTGGAGGAAAAGTAATTTGTTTGAATGAGGTGGTTACTTGCTTTACTGTTTTCATTCACATTACTTCCAAAGGTCTTTTCTCAAACAAAATTGATTGTTATAAATCCTGGAGAAGATATTTTATCGTCGATAAGTAAAGAAGATAGGTATACCTACCCTGAGTTTGTAAATGGAACAATTTATAAAAGCAGAAAAAATGTCCAATATAAAATGAATTATAATATTCTGTTTGGTCACATGGAATATATTGATTCAGCAGGCGATACTTTGTATGTTGATCCTAACTCTTTCAAGTATATCGTTTTGGGAAAGGATACTTTTTATTATAGCCGGTTTTATTACAGAGTGTTAAAAGACTATGACAAAATAAGATTAGTCTGCAGAAATGTTTTTTCTTTTGTAAGTCCACAAAAAACAACCACAGGCACTTATTATAATACTTACCAGGTTATTGGCAATGGCCAATCTTTGAGGGGCATTGCTCCAAAAGATACTTTTCGACTAGCAAAATTTGAAGTCTATTATATGGCGGATGTCAAAAACAACATTCAAACCTTGCGCCGGGAAAATTTAATCAAAATATACCCTCACCGTAAAAAGGCGTTATTGAATTATTTAGATGAGCACACTGTAAACCTTTATAATCTTGACGAAGTTGAAAAGATGCTGGATCTTTTAACTGTTAAAAAATAAATCAATGTATAGCCTTCCCTATTTCAAAGAAAAAAATCAAAAGGTGGTGTTGGAGTTCATTCACCAACACCCATTTGCTTTTATATCCGGTTGTGATGAAAATAATAAACCAGTTGCAACGCAAATTCCCGTTTTCATTGAGGAAAGAAGTGGAAAGCTATACCTGTCCGGCCATATGATGAAACAAACCGATCACCACAAGGCTTTGGAAAAAAATCCAAATGTACTTTGTGTTTTTTCCGGCAATCATACCTATGTAAGTGCAACATGGTATAGTGACCCTCACCAAGCTTCCACATGGAATTATATGTCAGTACACGTGAAAGGCCTGATCCGTTTTCTAGATGAAAATTCACTGGTTGATGTTTTGAAAAAAACTTCACTTCATTTTGAAAACGGAAATACGAACTCGTCTACGGTTTATGAAAATTTGCCGGAAGACTATCGCAGTCGTTTGATCAAAGCAATCGTTGCTTTTGAGGTGGAAGTGGAATCCATAGAAAACGTTTTCAAGCTGAGCCAAAACAGGGATAAAGACAGTTACCAGCACATAATCCAAAATTTGAAAGACCAGCACGAGGATGGAAAAGTTATTGCCCAGGAAATGCTAAAAAGACAAGAAGATTTATTTCCACGTTAGTACAAGAGTTTTTACCAAAATCATGAACCTGTCTCTTGAAGGAAGAAATGCAATCGTTTGTGGCAGCAGCCAGGGTATTGGTTTTGCTATTGCCGAAGAATTGGCCATAATGGGAGCCAATTGTATTTTGTTAGCACGTAATGAACACAATTTGAAAACTGCAATATCGCAGCTGGATATTTCCATAAGACAATCCCACAAATATTATTCAGTTGACTTCAATGAACTGGAATCGGTAAGGAGCCTTATCAAAAAAATTGTATCAGAACAAACGATTCATATTCTAATCAACAATTCCGGCGGGCCAAATGCTGTTCCAATAACGGATGCAACAGAAGAAGAATTTTTACAGGCTTTCAATCAACATTTGATCGTCAGTCATATCCTTACTACTTCTGTTACCGACGGCATGAAGAAAGATGGTTATGGCCGCATCATTAATATCCTTTCCACTTCGGTAAAAACGCCACTGAATAACTTAGGTGTATCCAATACCATTCGATGGTCTGTTGCTGCATGGTCAAAAACATTGGCCAACGAACTCGGACAGTTTGGCATTACAGTTAATAATGTGTTACCCGGCGCTACTGCAACCGAGCGAAATACATCTTTAATTGAAGCCAATGCTAAAAGACAAAACGCAACAACTGATGAAATAAAAGAAACGATGATTAAAGCGATTCCGGCAAAACGTTTTGGAGAGCCGGTTGAAATTGCTGCAGTTGCTGCTTTTTTAGCAACGCCTGCTGCCTCGTATGTTAATGGCGTTAGTATCCCTGTTGATGGCGGACGAACGCCTTCTATTTAATTTGACAACATGATTTTTGAAAATACACGGGAGTTTGCAACAGACCTGGATCAAATCAACGATTTGAAGAATTTTCGGGACGAATTTTTGATTCCCATGCACAACGATAAAGAAGCAACTTATTTTTTGGGAAACTCGCTTGGTCTTCAACCGAAAAGAACAAATGAATACATCCGGCAGGTACTTCAGCAATGGAAGGACTTTGGAGTAGAGGGATTTTTCAAAGGCGACCAACCCTGGTTAAAATATCACCAGCAAATGATACCAACATTGTCTGCATTGGTTGGAGCATTGCCACATGAAGTTGTAGTGATGAACCAGCTTACCGTGAATTTGCACCTGATGTTGGTGAGTTTTTACCAGCCAAATGGCAAACGCAACAAAATTCTATGCGAAGCAAAAGCTTTTCCTAGTGATCAATATGTTTTGCACACGCACGTTAAACAAAGAGGTTTTGACCCCGCTGAGGTAATTATAGAAGTGCAACCGAGAAATGGTGAGGTTGTGATAAGAAAGGAGGACATTCTAACTGTAATTGAACAACATAAAGATGAACTGTCATTGGTGCTTTTTGGAGGTGTGAATTATTATACGGGCCAGGTATTTGATATGGAAGCAATAACCAAAGCAGCACACAATGTTGGTGCGAAAGCTGGATTCGACCTGGCACATGCAGTGGGAAACATTCCTTTGCAATTACACAACTGCAATGTAGATTTTGCCTGCTGGTGCAGTTATAAATATTTGAACTCCGGGCCAGGTGCTGTAGGAGGTTGTTTTGTTCACGAACGTTATCACCAAAATGCTTCTTTAAACCGCTTTGCCGGTTGGTGGGGCAATAAAAAAGAAACGCAGTTTTTAATGCAAAAGGATTTTCAGCCTGAGTTATCAGCAGAAGGATGGCAGCTGAGCACACCATCTCCTGTTCTGTTTGCAGCCCATAAAGCATCACTTGACATTTTTGAAGAAGCAGGTATCGACAATATCTTTAAAAACAACCATAAACTGAATCTTTACCTATGGTTACTTTTAAATGAAATAAAGAAAGAAAACGGCGAAGCGATAAATATTCTGACGCCAACAAATGAGAATGAAAGAGGCTGCCAGGTTTCTTTATCAGTTAAGAATGGTAAAAAGGTTTTTGAGGAGTTGAGTCGCAATGGTGTGTTTGCGGATTGGAGAGAACCCGATGTTATTCGTATTGCTCCTGTTGCTTTGTACAATACTTTTGCTGAGGTTTGGCAATTTGGCCGGATATTAAAATCAGCGATTAACACTCATTCTTCATGACCCGTCAGCAATTGGTTGAACAGATCTTTTCAAAGAAAACGTATCTCTGTGTTGGACTGGATACCGATCGTTCTAAAATTCCACAACACCTTTTATCCTTACCGGATCCGGTTTTCGAATTCAATAGAGCAATTATTGATGCTACAAAAGAATACTGCGTGGCATACAAAATCAACAGTGCTTTTTATGAGGCCGAAGGATGGAAAGGCTGGCAGGCACTCGAAAAAACGGCGAATTACATTCCCTCAACACATTTTAAAATTGCAGATGCAAAACGGGGCGATATAGGTAATACTTCATCTTTTTATGCAAAAGCGTTTTTTGATACTATGAATTTCGATGCCATCACCGTGGCCCCGTACATGGGTAAGGATAGTGTAAGACCTTTTCTTGAGTACAAGGACAAGTGGACAATACTCCTGGGATTAACATCTAATCCGGGTGCTGATGATTTCGAGTTGCAGAAGGTAATGAAGCACATCGAATTTCTTAATGAAGGGGTGCATACAAGCAGAGTACAGGAAAATTATTTATACGAAACCGTTTTGGAAACGGCATCCAAATGGGGATCCCCCGACAACTTAATGTTTGTAATTGGAGCCACACAGGCAAATGAGTTCATCAATATCCGAAAACTTACACCCAAACATTTTTATTTAGTTCCTGGTGTTGGTGCGCAGGGTGGAAGCTTGAAAGAGATTTCCCAAAAAGCAATAATTAAAGATTGCGGTTTGCTGGTAAACGCGAGCCGTGCTGTTATTTATGCTTCAGGCGAAAAAGATTTTGCGGATGTCGCCGCTAATGTAGCCAGGGGATATGTAGATGAGATGAAGGAATATTTAACGAGTGGTTTTGTACCTGGCTAATTACAACTATTGCAGGTAGGTATCGCATTGTACTCCGCCGACGGTTGCTCCACCTGCACGTTTACTAGCTCTACCGGGCATTGCGAAAGTTCCTTACAACATTCGGGCATTTCTGTTTTTCAACAAAGTATTGAGCCACATAGAAACATAGGCACAGCAGATAAAACACATAGAGAACTTCTATGTGCACCCTATGTCTCTATGTGCCTATGTGGTAACAATGTGCCATTACTTTGAATGAGCTAAAAACTTTTTGTGATTTTGATGATAAGTAATAAAAAAAAGGCATGCCGCGAACACTTTGCAAGTAGAAATAACAATAGGAAACAGTAAGGATTAAAACATTTTTCTAAACTCTTTCAAAAAACTTATCTTGCCTTTCGTGCACTATTTTTAATCCCTCTCATTCGGGACACAATTCAAAACAATTATTATAACACATGAGAAAGTTGACCCTTTCATTGGGAATGGTTGTTGCCATCATAGCAGCCCAGGCTCAAACACCCACGGTTGAAGCAAATTACCAGTTGGCCTCACGTTATTCTCCAAAGAAGCTGGAGAAAATGCTTTTCAGTACTTCGGTTGATCCCCATTGGTTAAAAAATTCTACCCGTTTTTGGTATTCTTATGAAACACCAAACGGAAAAGCATGGTACCTGGTGGATCCGGCTAAGTCTGACAAGCGTTTATTATTTGATAACGCAAAAATGGCTGCACAGTTGACAAATATTGTAAAGGATCCAATGGATGCACAACATTTGGCTGTCGACAGTCTTAAGTTTGTACGTGACGAAAATTGGATACAGTTCCAGCTCACCAGTACACAGGATAGTGTAATAAAAGACACAGCTGCAAAAAAAGGAGCTCCGCCTAAAACAGAAAAGAAAAAATATTATTTCGAATACAACATCAACAATGGGCAATTGGTTCAGCTGACGGATTTTAGAAGGCCCACCCGTACGCCACGCTGGGCGTCCGTTTCACCCGATCAGCAAACCATAGTGTTTGTTCGAAATTTCAATTTGTACTGGATGGATCGATCTAATTATGAGAAAGCAGTGAAGAACGAAGATGACAGCACAATTGTGGAACATGCCATTACAAAAGATGGTATTGAATATTTCAGCTATAGTAATGAAGGTATTTTGTCCGGCACAGGTGAAAACAATGTAGACAAGGAAAAAAATAAAAAGAAACGCAAACCAGCATTTGTGTACTGGAGTCCCGATTCCAAACATTTTACACTGGTACGAACAGACGCACGTGCGCTGAAAGATATTTGGGTAATCAACAGCATTGCTGATCCCCGCCCAACCATAGAAACTTACAAGTACTGGATGCCAGGCGAAAAAGAAGCACCCATCGCTTACACGTTGTTGTTTGATAATGGAACCAAAACTTACAAAGAACTCAACGTAAAACAATTTAAAGACCAGGATATAAATGTATGGAATGCACGTCAGCCGCTAAATACAAGAGATGATGACTGGAGACCTTTGCTGTGGTTGGGTACCAATGATAAATTCTATTTCACACGAACCAGCCGTGATTTGAAGAGAATTGATCTCTGTTCCGTTGATATAAATACCGGAGACGTAAAGACTTTGGTTCCTGAGAGGCTAAACACCTATGTCGAAACAAGGAGGCCTGGGATTGTAAATAACGGAAGTGAAATTATTGAATGGAGTGAGCGGGATGGCTGGGCACATTTTTACCTGTACGATGGAAATGGTAACCTGAAAAACCAGATTACATCCGGATCTTTTCATTGCGAAGATATTGTCGGCATCGATGAAAGGAAACGAGTATTGTATTTCGCTGCCAATGGACGGGAGGCCAATGAAGACCCATACTACTTACATCTTTATCGCGTGAATTTTGATGGTAGCAACCTGCGGTTATTGAACACAGGCAATTTTGATCACTCAGTGAGTATCGACGACAATGAACAATTTTATGTTGACAATTATTCAAGGGTGAATGCAGTTCCAAAAACAACTTTATACAATAGTGAAGGAAAGAAAATAATGGACCTTGAAACGGCTGATTTCTCTTCATTATTTGCTGCCGGGTACAAATTCCCACAAATTTTTAAAGTAAAGGCAGATGATGGTGTTACAGATTTATATGGAGTCATCTACAAGCCATTCAATTTTGATTCAACAAAAAAATATCCTGTCATCGAATATGTGTACCCGGGTCCGCAAACAGAAGCAGTAAATACGGCCTTCAGCCGCGGAATGGACCGTACTGACAGGTTAGCTCAATTGGGATTTGTTGTTGTAACAGTAGGTAACCGCGGCGGAAACCCTGCCCGCAGCAAATGGTATCATAATTATGGTTATGGAAATCTACGTGACTATGGCCTGGCCGATAAAAAAGCTACTGTTGAACAATTAGCCGATCGTTATCCATGGATTGATATCAACCGCGTTGGAATTTATGGTCATTCAGGCGGTGGCTTTATGAGCACGGCTGCCATGTTGGTTTATCCTGACTTTTTTAAAGTGGCCGTATCTTCTTCAGGCAATCATGACAATAGTATTTATAATCGTTGGTGGAGTGAAAAACATCATGGAGTAAAAGAAAGCATCGGCGAAAAAGGGGATACTTCCTTTGCTTACAGCATTGATAAAAATCCTGATCTTGCTAAAAACCTGAAGGGGCACTTACTGTTGACAACAGGTGATATTGATAACAATGTTCATCCTGCCAATACAATCAGAATGGTGAATGCACTGATTAAAGCAAACAAGCGTTTTGATCTTTTGCTTTTACCGGGGCAACGCCATGCCTATGGTGATATGCAGGAATATTTCTTCTGGAAAATGGCAGATTATTTCAGTGAGTACTTGTTAGGCGACTGGAACCATCCTGTAGATATCGAAGAGATGAACCGCGAGATTCCACAACAAGGCACAAGGAGAACGCAATAATCGGAGATAAATAAAACACAAAGCCGGTGGAAAATGTAACTTTCACCGGCTTTCCTTTTAAATACCTTTTATGGATCGTAAAAAATTCATTCAAAATTCTTCTTTGCTTGCGTTAGGGTCCGGGATATTTCCGTCCATTGCTAATGCAAAAGATGAGCAAAATTCATCAACAGCGTTGGACGTTATTTTTCTATCTGATGTTCATGTAAAGCCCACGGAAGTTGCACAAGCGGGAATGAGAAAAGCATTTAGGCTTGCTAACAAATTAAAACCTGATTTTATTATCAATGGCGGCGATGCCATCATGGACGCCATGGCTGCAGATAAAGAAAAGACAACAGAACAGTGGAACGTTTGGAAAAAGATCCTCAATGAAGAAAACCGGCTTCCTATTTTTCATGTCATTGGTAATCACGATGCCTGGGGATGGCAGTTAAAAGATCGATCGGTTAAAGATGATCCTTTGTACGACAAAGCCTGGGTAATTAAGGAACACGATATGCCTGAAAGGTTTTATTCTTTCGAGAAGAAAAACTGGAAGTTCATTGTACTCGACACAGCACATGAAAATAACGGTGGTTATATTGCAAAAATTGATGAACAACAATTGGCCTGGATCGAGGCCGAATTGAAAAATACATCTGCTGATAAGCACATTTGTGTTGTATCTCATATTCCTATTGTTTCTTTTTGTGCTGCCTTATTTTATGATCAGAATGAACCAAATGGAGACTGGAAGATTTCGAGGGCTTTGTTGCTCACAGATGCCCGGAAAATGATCGAACTTTTTGAAAACTATAAAAACATCAGGTGTTGCCTAAGTGGCCATATCCATTTACAGGATTCGGTTCAATACAAGAACGTCCAGTATTTCTGCAATGGTGCTGTAAGTGGCAATTGGTGGAATGGCGCTTTTAAAGGCTTTGATCCGGCCTTTGCCCGGTTTACTTTTTTTAAAAATGGAGATGTAAAAAGAGAAATGATCCGTTATGAGCAATCATAAAATATTTTAACGGATAATGGCGCAATATTCGTTGTACCAGTGTAGTTATAAGACTGGTTAAAATATGAAAAGCGCTATGTTTTTTCTTCCCCTGGTTTTCGCCCTTATCACATCCTGTTCAAAGGATGCAGTTCCCCCTGTGGATAGTAGTGTTGCATCGTCAACTATCGACAAGACTGTTTTGTTACAACTTGTAAACGACGCAAGAAAAAAAGGTTGTAATTGTGGCAGCACTTACTATGCACCTGTGGCTACCCTAACATGGAATGATAAGCTGGAGAAGGCTGCCTCCGCCCATAGCAAGGATATGTTTAGCCATAAGTTTATGAGCCATACTGGTACGGACGGATCGGGTAGCGGCGAGCGCATCACTAATGCAGGTTATACCTGGAAATATTATGGTGAAAATATTGCACAGGGATATAAAACCGAAAAGGAAGTAGTGGCCGGGTGGTTAAGCAGCCCGGGCCATTGCGCCAATATCATGAATAAGAATTTTAAGGAAGTAGGCGTAGCAAAAGTGGGCGATTACTGGACACAGGATTTTGGAAGTCCTTTATCTCAATAAATGAATTGCCTGCTGAACTGGTTGATTGTTAGGCGAGTTTCTTGCTCATCTTAAGTTTTAATTAAATAGCTGTAAATGCAGACGAATCAGTTAATGTTGGGATTGCCGTAATATCCAAGAATGGTTAGGATAAAGATTATTATTGTGGTCATTCGATTATCCTTTCGCTTAGTGGAATACAGATGACACTGATTGAACGGATTTCCACTCACAATCTGTGAAAATCTATCTTATCTGTGTTATCAGTGTTCCTTCAGAAAAAGCCCAAGCAATGTTGAAAGCGTATTAGTTTAAATAACACCAGGAGCTTCCTTTTTATGAATTTCATTTTTTGGGACAAACTCCATTACTACTTTCATCTTCTCTTGTGTCACTCACTGCATCGTCTCTAACTCTTCTCGCCATTTTCGAAGCTCAAACTCCATCTCAACCGTCATTGCGACCGAAGCGAAGCAACTCCAAATTAAACCGTCATTGCGAGCACAGCGAAGCAATCTCCCTGTTAAAGCATCCCCGAACATGAC
>Ga0184611_1000243_pt1 | contig 9822 bp, 4 predicted proteins | sample PLM3_5_coex_FD_133162 | JGI IMG/M metagenome (GOLD analysis project Ga0184611, IMG submission 133162) | Groundwater sediment microbial communities from an aquifer in East River, Colorado, USA - PLM3_5_coex | ecosystem: Environmental > Terrestrial > Soil > Riparian zone | place: USA: East River...
GGATTCTTAGAGTAGAAAACGGATAGATAATTTTCGGCATCCGGGTAATCTGCTATCCAACTTCCCCTGAAGAATAATGCCCTGGATGTTGAAGTCATTTCTAACAATAAAGATTTTTGCACAATCTCCACTTGTATGTTCATTCCAATTGCTTCCAGTTGTTTAGCAATAAAATCGGCAATGTTTGAATAGATGGATATCGTTGTCAACCTAATCAAAGGAATATTGCCCCCTGTAAATCCTGCTTCCGCTAAAAGTTTTTTTGCAAGCGCAGGGTTATAAGAATATCCTTTAACAATTGTAGAATCGAAGGAGGGCAATCCTGTTGGCACAAAGCCAGATTTAGCGGGAATGCCCAAAGAATTTCGCAGGTAAAGAACCATCTTCTCCCTGTCAAAACCATAGTTAATTGCTTGTCTCAATTTTTTAGACCGGGTAGGCGAATTTTTCACCAGGTCATTTGTGCTATCTACTAATATCCCAAAGTATTCAACATTTAAATAAGGATGTGTTTGAAGCTGCACTTTGCCCTCCCACTCTTTTCTAAGCGTTCCCTTTTTAGTTAATACTTCATCCTTAAAAGTGGCATCAATATCATTTATAAAATCAACCTTTCCCTGCCGGAATAATAAAAATTCTGTGGCCCTGCTATCAAAAAAAGAAACTTTAATTCCGTCAATGTAAGGCAAAGGTTTGCCAGTTTCATCTCTTTCAAAATAATGATCATTTTTTTTCATGATCAACCCCTGTCCTTCTTGCCATGCTACTATAGAAAAAGGTCCTGTTCCAACAGGATGTCTTCTAAAATCACCACCATATTTATTAACTGCCTCATCTGGCACAATAGAACAATATTGCATTGACAGTATTCCTAAAATTGGATGGTATGGTCTCGTAAGTCTAACCTGCAATGTGGTATCATCAATAGCAATAAAACCATTTACAGGGTTTACTTTATCATTAAAGATCCAGGCCCCGGGACTCGCAATTTTTTTATCACTCAGCCTTTTAAAACTGTAAACGACATCTTTTGCAACCAACTTTCTGCCTTTCCTCTTTTCAAAGCATACATCATCATGAAAAAAAACATCGTCTCTTAAATAAAAAGTATAGACTTTGCCATCCTCTGAAATTTCCCATCGCTTTGCAATAGAGGGTGTAATGTGTAATGCACTATCTACTTCAACGAGTGTATTGTACAATTGATGGATAGCCCAGGTAATCGATTGATTTTTTGCAAAAGCAGGATCAAGCGAAGCGATACCTGAATAGTCATTGTAATAAAAATAATTTCCATTTTCTTTTTCACTTTGGTAGCATGAAGGCAAAAAGAACAGTGCAGATGTTAAAAAGAGGAGATATTTATATGAACGGAACATGTTTTCAACCAATGCCGTCTAAATTAGCGAACTATTTGTGAGATAATATTTAAACTTCATGAAAAAACTTGCCGTCACTCTTTCATTTTTTGTTTTCTTTTTTTCTCTTCAACTTCTTGCGCAGCCGTTAAATAAAAAACAAAGTTTTACATATGCTGATACTCTACGTGGCAGCATTACACCAGGCCGTTCCTGGTGGGATGTATTGAGATACGATGTGGAAGTAACGCCGGACTATAATAAAAAAGCTATAGCTGGAAAAACTACAATACACTACAAGATTGTACAGGACAAGTACAGCGATTATATGCAAATTGATCTGCAGGAGCCTCTAAGAATTGATACTATTTTTTACGACAAAAAATTGTACATCAATTACCCTGGCAAACCTTATTATAATGATGGAAATGTTTGGTTTATTCCATTGCCTAAAGCGGCAAAAAATTCCGTACACAGCGTAACTATTGCTTATCATGGATCACCAAGGGAGGCCGTCCATGCCCCATGGGATGGCGGATGGATTTGGGCAAGGGATGAGCGTGGAAGACCGTGGATGACCGTAGCTTGCCAGGGCCTTGGTGCCTCCGTGTGGTACCCCTGCAAAGACCATCAAAGCGACGAGCCAGATAATGGTGCATCGCTTACTATGAATGTGCCAGATACCTTAATTGCTATAGCAGGTGGTAAACTAAAAAACAAGGTCTTAAAAAATGGTCTTGCATCTTATACCTGGGAAGTAACAAATCCTATCAATAATTATAACATCATTCCATATATTGGAAAATATGTAAACTTCACAGAAACTTTCAATGGTGAAAAAGGAACGTTGAATTGCAGCTACTGGGTTCTTGACTATAATCTTGATAAAGCAAAAAAGCAGTTTACACAAGTGCCTCAAATGCTTAAAGCTTTTGAATATTGGTTCGGCCCTTATCCTTTTTATGAAGATGATTATAAATTAGTTGATGCACCGCACCTCGGAATGGAACACCAAAGCGCAATTGCTTATGGAAATGGATATGCCAACGGGTATCTTGGTAAAGCATACCCTTCCAGTTCTGAATGGGCATTAAAATTCGATTATATTATTGTACATGAAAGCGGCCATGAATGGTTTGCAAATAATATTACTACGAAAGATGTTGCTGATATGTGGGTGCACGAGGGCTTCACTAACTATTCCGAAGTATTGTTTACAGAATTTTATAACAATAAAGAGGCAGGTACGGATTATTTGCTGGGTTTAAGGCATAAAATACAAAATGACAAACCTGTTATTGGTATTTATGGTGTAAACAAAGAAGGAAGTGGAGACATGTATGCAAAAGGAGCTAACATTATTCATACCCTGAGACAGGTAATAAATGATGACGAAAAATTCAGAACCTTATTAAGAGGACTTAACCAGAATTTTTACCACAAGGTCGTAACAACAAAACAGGTGGAAGATTATATCAGTCAAAAAACGGGTAAAAACTTCTCAAAGTTTTTTGATCAATATTTACGCACGGCCCAAATTCCAACATTGGAAATAAGAAAAGATAAAGACAACATGGAATATAAATGGTCCAATTGTATCAAAGGGTTTGATATGCCTGTAAGACTTAGCAATGGAGCATGGCTTCAGCCCACAACTGAATGGACTAAATTAAAAGATGATAATTTGGAATTGAAGAATCTGGATGTAGATAAAAACTTTTACATCAAAACAAAAACTATAAGCTAAAAGAAAATATTAAAGCTTAGATGTAAGTGCTGTTGTATCCTGGGCCTTTTCGTACCTGCCAACGCCAATAAATCGCCTTTCCCAATATGCATCGAAAAGATCGCTTATAGTTACGCCGCTGGAAGATGCATGAACAAATTTATTGTTCTGAAGATACAGGCCGACATGTGAAACACCTCCTTGTGTATTAAAGAAAACAAGGTCTCCTTCTTTTAAATCTGTTCTTGAAATACGCTGAGTCGCATCATACTGCTCACGGGCAGTGCGAGGAAGCGTAGCTCCAAACTGGGCTACATATAAAATTTGAACCAAAGCAGAACAATCAATACCATCTTTTGTAACACCACCTAATCTATACCTCGTCCCCATCCATTGTTCAATAGTGGAATACAGGCTCACATTTTGGATTTGTTCTATCTCTGTATCAAGCAACAAGGCAAATTTTATTTGAACTTTCGAGGCGGACTCTAGCTTGCTCCCGCTATTTACGTCATCAGCCGCATCATCTTTTTTTGCAAAATATTGTGTTTCAAAATCCGAAAGCCTGGAACGCTGTTCTACAGATGATGGAGCTATATTAAGTTCTATGCCTTCAAGGAATTTAACCTCAGTTTTAGAGGAAGTTTTATTGTTTTGTTTTGTCTTTTGAGCAGATATCGAATTTACATTGGCTAAACCAAGCAATAAGGTAAAACTGAAGATGGTTTTTATCATTACGGCTCTTTAGGATTAAACGAGGTTGACAAAAATATAAATATTTTCCCACACGATGTGATTAAAATGAACGTATAATGTTAAGTCTTATTGCTCCGGGAGGGTTTAAATTGCATGCCTAAGCATTATTACTTGCTGCTTGTTAAAGATTTAGAGATAAAATGAAATTTTCACACTTACACGTACACACGCAATATTCTTTATTAGATGGTGCCGCTCCCATTTCAGCCTTATATAAAAAAGCAATAGAGGATGGCATGCCCGCATTAGCTATAAGTGATCATGGCAACATGTTCGGTGTTTTTGATTTTGTGTCCCAGGCATATAAAAATTTAGATGAAAATGGCAAGCCAAAAGTAAAACCCATTGTTGGTTGCGAGTTTTATGTAACTCATGACAGGCATAGAAAAAGTTTTAGTAAAGAAGAAAAAGATCCACGTTTTCACCAGATACTGTTAGCAAAAAACGAAATAGGTTATCGTAACCTGGTGAAGCTTACTTCGCTTGGTTTTATGGAAGGATTGTATAGCAAATATCCCCGCATTGACAAACAATTGATTGAGCAATACCACGAGGGATTGATTGCTACAACCTGTTGTCTTGGTGCTATGGTGCCACAGGCTATCATGAGAAAATCCGAAGAAGAAGCAGAAACAGAATTTAAATGGTGGCTGAATTTATTTGGCGATGATTATTATGTAGAATTTCAACGCCATAGTTTAGCCGACCAGGATAGAGTAAACGAGGTATTGATAAAATTTGCCCGTAAGCATAATGTAAAAATTATTGCATCGAACGACTCGCATTATGTAGATCAAACAGATTTTAAGGCACACGATATTTTATTATGTATTAACACGGGAGAAAAATTATCTACTCCTGCCCTACGCGAATTTTCTGATGACGATATAAACGTTAGGGATAAACGCTTCGCATTTCCGAATGATCAATTCTTCTTTAAAAAAACAGAAGAAATGGTAAAAGTTTTTCATGATCTCCCTGAAGCAATAGATAATACCAATGAAATTGTTGATAAGGTTCAATTATTAAATTTAAAAAGAGATATACTTCTCCCCGCATTTCCATTACCAGAAGAATTTAAAATTCACGCAGATAATAATCTAAACCAGTGGGAATATTTGAAGCACCTTGCTTATGAAGGTGCCCGGAAAAGATATAGCGAAATTGGTGAGGAAATTCGTGAACGGTTGGATTTTGAATTATTCACAATTAAATCAATGGGCTTCGCTGGGTACTTTCTAATAGTAAGTGATTTTATTCGTGCCGGTAGAGACCTTGGTGTATTTGTTGGGCCTGGTCGTGGTAGTGCCGCTGGTAGCGTAGTCGCCTATTGCATCGGCATCACCAATATTGATCCTATTAAATACAACCTGCTGTTTGAACGTTTCTTAAATCCGGATCGTAAATCAATGCCGGATATTGATACAGACTTTGATGACATAGGGCGCCAAAAAGTAATCGATTATGTAGTAGAAAAATATGGCAAGAACCAGGTAGCCCAAATTGTTACTTATGGTACCATGGCTGCTAAAATGAGTATTAAAGATGTAGCCCGTGTAATGGATCTGCCCTTGGCAGAATCGAACATGCTGGCTAAGTTGGTTCCTGATAAACCGGGCACAAAACTTTATCGTGTGCTTCATGCACCTATAAATCATAAAGACGGCGAAAAATCTTTAGAAGACGAAGGATATGGAAGTGATGATCTTGAAAACGCTAAACGTCTTCGTGAGATTTATGATACTAAATCTGTCCAGAGTGAAGTATTACACCAGGCAGAACGCTTAGAAGGTTCTGTGCGTAATACAGGTATACATGCTGCGGGGATAATTATTGCTCCAAAAGATCTTACAGAATTAATTCCTGTATTTACTTCAAAAGAAACGACACTTTGTATCACGCAAATTGATGGAAGTATTATTGAAGATTCAGGTGTTTTAAAAATGGACTTCCTGGGTTTAAAAACCCTTACTATTATTAAAAATGCATTAGAACTGATTAAACAAAATCACGGAGTAGAAATAGATATTGATACAATACCGCTCGACGATGAAAAAACTTATCAACTATATCAGCGTGGCGATACAATCGGGACCTTTCAATTTGAAAGCCCGGGCATGCAGAAATATTTAAAAGAACTTAAGCCCGATCAATTCGCTGATTTGATTGCCATGAATGCCTTGTACCGTCCCGGACCAATGGCGTATATTCCGCAATATGTTGATCGTAAACATGGACGTGAAGAAGTAAGATATGATTTGCCCGAGATGGCGGAATTTTTAGAAGAAACTTATGGCATTACTGTTTACCAGGAACAAGTGATGTTATTGGCGCAAAAGATTGCTGGATTTAGCAAAGGCGATGCGGATGTATTGCGCAAAGCAATGGGTAAAAAAGATAGAAAGACCCTGGATAAAATGAAGGATAAATTTATCCATGGCGCAATTACAAAAGGTCATCCAAAAAAAGAGCTCGAAAAAATATGGACTGATTGGGAAGCATTTGCTCAATATGCTTTTAATAAATCGCATTCCACCTGTTATGCTTACGTTGCTTATCAGACTGCTTATTTAAAAGCACATTACCCAGCGGTTTATATGGCCGCAGTGCTTAATAATGCCAGCAATATTGAAAAGCTCACTTTCTTCATGGAAGAGTCAAAGAAAATGGGCATTAAAGTTTTAGGGCCAGATATAAATGAATCACTAAAAGGTTTTGCTGTAAATAAACTTGGCGATATAAGGTTTGGTCTTGGTGGGTTAAAAGGGGTTGGTGATAGCGCTATAGAAAGCATTATAACAGAGCGGAACAAAAACGGTTTTTATAAAGACATTTTTGATTTTATAAAACGAATTAACCAACGAACCGTAAGCAAAAAAACTTTAGAGAACCTGGCTTATGCCGGGGCCTTTGACACGTTTTCAGAACTACACCGTGCCCAATATTTCTGCATACCAGAAGGTGAATCGATCAACGGCCTGGAAAAGATTATCAAATATGGCAACATGGTACAATCACAAACCGTGAACGCTACCAATACCCTGTTTGGAGATCTGCCTGCTGTCATGGAAATCAGGTCACCACAAATACAAAATTGTGCACAGTGGCCATTAACCGTTCAACTAGATCATGAAAAATTAGTAACGGGCATTTTCTTAAGTGGTCATCCGCTCGATCACTATAAATTCGAATTCAAACATTATGAAGTAACTCCACTCCAGGAATTCAATGACGTAAAAGATTCAGGTGCCACAGGTATCAATATCAACAAAACTTATCGTCTTCTTTGTTTGGTGTCGGAAGCCAATCATCGTGTTTCGAAACAGGGGAACAAATTTGGTTCTTTTACTGTAGAAGATTATACAGGAAAAACCGAAATTATGTTGTGGGGTGACGATTATGTTCGCTATCAAACTTACCTGCAACTAGGCCAGGCGCTCTTAATTTGTGGAAATTTTAAACTCAGGTACAACAAAGCAGAATATGAGTTTAAAGTATCAGGTATCTCTTTAGCAGAAAACATCAAGAGAACGTTAACAAAGCAATTACAATTGGAAGTAGATCCGCGGGTAATTAAACAGGAAACGATAGATTTTTTAGAGAAGAATATAAAAAGTTATCCCGGAAAGTCAGGTTTTAAAGTAATAGTGTCAGAACCTAAGAACAACTGGAAAGTAAATTTGGTAACAATTGATAACGGGTTCGAAATGAATAATGATATGATTAGTTTCCTGGAGGAAACACCCGAAATCGATATCCATGTTGTTTCAGCTTAACTGCGGGTTAACAATTAAAAACTGACAACAGCGCAGAATAACGATGTTGGAGTTAAATTTGCAGAATCATAAATACAAAAACGATACATAAAATATAAAATCATGGCAAAAGCGTTCACAGATTCAAATTTTCAAAACGAAGTGTTGACTTCCAATAAATTAACAGTAGTAGATTTTTGGGCTGAGTGGTGTGGTCCATGTCGTGCAATTGGGCCGGTGATTGATGAGTTGTCAAAAGAATATGACGGCAAAGTGAATATTGGTAAAGTAAATGTGGATGAGAACCCACAAATAAGCATGAATTATGGTATTACCAGCATTCCTGCAATCCTTTTTATTAAAGACGGCCAGGTAGTTGACAAATTAGTTGGCGCTCAACCAAAATCTAATTTTGTAAAAAAGATTGAGACACATCTTTCGTAAACTATTTTAGTTAATATAGTAGAAACTGTTTCAACACTGAAACAGTTTTTTTATTTTGCACCTGCTTCGTTTTATTCAGCACACCAACCTAACACTCCTTTTATGAGAAAGTCATCTTTCTTTTCCCTCTTTATTACTCTTTGTGCTATTCTTATTACTACTGGCTGTCAAAGAGAAGTTGACGGAAACCTTCCTTCCATAAGTCTTCCAACAACAGAAGAAACGGTAATCGCAACGGTGAATGGCAGAATAGTTGATGAAAAAAAAGAGCCGGTAAAAGGAGCATTAGTAAGTACTGTAACCGGAAGTACAGTGAGTACAGACATAAACGGAGAGTTCCGCCTTGCCAATGTAATGCTCAATAAAAATGCAGGTTTCATTAAAGCTGAAAAAGCGGGGTATTTTACCGGGTCACGAACGTTTGTTGTATCGACCACAACTGCTAACAACACTCAAATTCAATTAATACCTAAAACTTCGGCAGGTTCTTTTGTTGCCACTGCGGGAGGAAATATTACAATACCAAATGGAGGTAGTCTTGCTTTTGCTACTAACAGTATTGTCAATCCTTTAAACAACACTCCTTACACTGGCAATGTTAACGTGGCCGCCTATTTCCTAAATCCATCGTCAACAAATTTTGGCGATATTATGCCAGGTGCTTTACGTGGCACCAGGACTGACAATTCGGAAGTTGCCTTACAATCTTTTGGTATGGTGGCTGTAGAATTAACAGGTAGTGGTGGTGAAAAACTGCAGTTAGCTTCTGATAAAAAAGCAACCTTTAATTTATCAATCGTCTCTTCCCTCCAGTCTACTGCACCTGCAACTATCCCATTATGGTATTTTGATGAAAGCAAAGGTTTATGGAAAGAGGAAGGCATTGCCACTAAACAAGGCAGTAATTATGTAGGCGCAGTAAACCATTTTTCTTTTTGGAATTGTGATGCACCGTTCCCGTTGGTTGACTTTGAAGTAATGCTAAAAAATCAAAGCGGCCAGCCACTACAAAAAGCAAAAGTTGTAATAAGCACAGGAGGCAAAACTTCTATTTCTGCGAGCGAAATTACAGGCAGTGATGGTAGAGTTGCCGGCAAGATACCAGCGAATTCACAATTGATAATGGAAGTATATAACAATTGCGGTGAATTGATTTATACAAAAAATATTTCCACTGCTACATCAAAATTAAATCTTGGAAATGTGTCGGTAACGGCGGGTGCTCCCGCTGTCCTTAATTTATCAGGAACAGTTGCAGGCTGTAATGGAACCCCGGTTACAAATGGTTTTGTTCAGATTCGCGTAAACAACAGCTTTTACAGAACTGCAATAAACAATGGCAATTTTTCAACAGCAATTGAAGTGTGCAATACAGGAGTTTATAATGTTTTATTTGTTGGCTTCGATCTTACAAACAATAAACAAAGCGATTCTACCTTATTATCGGTAAATACTACTACCCCAGGCACAACACAGTTAAACACCTGTGCGCTTTCTATTGAACGTTTCCTCAACTACACACTTAATGGAGTTAGTTACCAAATACTTCCTCCCGGCGATTCTATTGAGTACTATACGCAAGGGTCAAGCACCCAATTAAGTGCCTATTCGTTTGCTAATCGTATTAACAAAGTAAGCATGTCCTTCCCTGCTATCACTAAAACCGGGGCGGCTCCTTTAACCAGTATAGCCTTGACGGTAAAAGACAGCGCTTATATTGGTCATAATTTTACAACAATAAAATTAACTGAATGCAAAGTCACTGCAGCTGGTACTTATCAAC
>Ga0184611_1000245_pt1 | contig 9769 bp, 6 predicted proteins | sample PLM3_5_coex_FD_133162 | JGI IMG/M metagenome (GOLD analysis project Ga0184611, IMG submission 133162) | Groundwater sediment microbial communities from an aquifer in East River, Colorado, USA - PLM3_5_coex | ecosystem: Environmental > Terrestrial > Soil > Riparian zone | place: USA: East River...
GGCCTGGCCACGCAGGCTGTCCTTCCGGCCGAAGCCGTCGTGGTCGATCTGCGTGAACGATCGGCGGTGCCGTCGGGTGTCGCGCTCTTGAAGCGCCACCATCCGCTCGTTGGCATCGTGATTGTCGCTTCGTCACTCGATCCGGCGCTGATGCTCGAAGCCATGCGCGCCGGAGTCACCGAGTTCGTGACGGAACCGGTGACACAGGGCGAGCTCAAAGCCGCGATCGATCGTGTGGCCACCAAACGCCCGGTACGCGACCCGGGACAGGTCTTTGCGTTCGTGGGCGGCAAGGGCGGCGTGGGTACGACGACGCTGGCGGTCAACGTCGCGACAGCGCTGGCCAAGCAGGCGGCTTCGTCGACGTTGTTGATCGACCTGCACGTGGCCTACGGCGACGCGGCGCTATTCGTCGGCGTCGAGCCGCGCTTCTCGGTCGCCGACGCGTTCGAGAACATCCACCGGCTGGACGACTCGTTCCTGCGCACGCTGGTGGGTCACACGAAGTTCGGTCTGGACCTGCTGGCTTCGTCCGATCGCGCGATGGTGGGGCCGGTAGACGTCCGCGCCGTGCGCAGTTTGATCGACTGCGCCGCGCGCTACTACCCACGTCTCGTGCTCGACGTGCCGCGGTCCGACGCGACGATGCTCGACGCCCTCGAGCTCGCAACGAAGATCGTCGTCGTGGCCAACCAGGAGCTGTCGACGGTGCGCAGCGCAAGCCGTATGGCTGCAGCGCTCCGGCAGCGGTACGGCAGGGACCGCGTGACGGTTGTCGTCAGCCGCTACGACCACGTCGCCGAGATCGGGCGAAAGGAGATGGAGCGGGTGATGGGAGGGCCGATCGCCCAGGTGTTTCTGAGCGATTACCGGTTGGCGCTCGGCGCACTCAATGTCGGCCGACCTCTCGTGCTCGACAACCATAACAAGCTGGCGGCCTCGTTCACGAGCTTCGCGCGCGGGCTCGCCTCGAATTCGAGCGTCGAAGAAACGGACACCGAGCGATCCGGCGGCGGACTGTTCGGCCGGTTCGCCAATCGACCGTAGCGTAGACCAGGGGAGACAGATTCTATGAATTCCATCCTTGCGGCACCGACCGGCGGCGGAGTGGATGCCCGAAAGGACGATTATCAGGAGCTGAAAGCGCGCATCCATCAGGAGCTGCTCAATCGCCTGAACCTCGAGCGGTTGAACCGCATCGCGCGCGAGGAAGCCGAGCCGCAGATCCGCGATCTCATCGTAGAAATGATCGGCAACGAAACGCGGACGACGCCGCTCAGTCTGGTCGAGCGCGAGAGCCTCGTCGGCGACGTGTTGAACGAGCTGTTCGGCCTCGGTCCGCTCGAGGAACTGCTCCGCGATCCGGACATCTCCGACATCCTCGTCAACCGATTCGACCAGGTCTACATCGAGCGAAACGGCAGACTCGAGCAGACCGAGATTGTGTTCAAAGACAGCCGGCACCTGCTGCGGATTATCGAGCGTATCGTCAGCTCGGTTGGTCGCCGGATTGACGAGTCGAGTCCGATGGTGGATGCGCGGCTCAGCGACGGATCGCGCGTCAACGCCATCATCCCGCCGCTCGCCCTCGAGGGGCCGACGCTCTCGATTCGCCGGTTCCGCACCACCCGCCTTGGCGCGCAGGACCTCGTCGAACGCGAGACGCTCAGCCAGCAGATGCTGGACTTCCTGCACGCGGCGGTCGCGTCCCGGCTGAACGTGATTGTGTCGGGCGGCACGGGTGCGGGCAAGACGACGTTGTTGAACGTGCTCTCAGGCTATATCTCCGACCTGGAGCGCGTATTGACGATCGAGGACGCCGCGGAGTTGGTGCTGCGGCAGCGCCATGTCGTGCGGCTCGAGACGCGACCCGCGAACATCGAGGGGAAAGGCGCGGTCCGTCAGCGGGATCTGGTGGTAAACGCGCTGCGAATGCGGCCGGACCGAATCATCGTGGGGGAGGTGCGCGGCGAGGAAGCGCTGGACATGCTGCAGGCCATGAACACCGGACACGACGGCGGCCTGACGACGATCCACGCCAACAGCGCGCGTGATGCGCTCTATCGACTGGACACGATGGTCGCCATGGCCAATCTGAACATTCCCGAGAAGGCCGTGCGACAACAGACGGCATCGGCAATTGACCTGGTGATCCAGGTGACGCGGCTCTCGGATGGCACGCGCAAAGTGACAAGCATCTCCGAAGTCACCGGGATGGAGGGCGAGATGGTCACGATGCAGGACATCTTCGTCTTCGAGCGCACGGGCCTGCGGCGCGACGGCAAGGTCTGCGGCCGTTTCCGGGCGACGGGGATCCGTCCGAAATGCTGCGAACGCCTCGAATCGCTGGGCATCCAGCTGCCGATCGACATGTTCGAGCACATGAAGGCCGTTGCCTGAGCTGGAGCCATGGTCATAGTTGCCTTCACGTTCCTCCTGTGCCTCGCCATCGTCCTCGGGACGTACTGGATGTTCGTCCTCCGTCCGGAGGACACCGCGTCGCGTGCACTGCGGCGGCGTCTGCATGCGGTGCCAGAGGAGCGCCCTGCTCGCACCGATTTGACGAAAAAAGAAACCCCGCTAAGCGCGCTGAAGGTTCTGGACACCGCACTGGCCCACTCGGGCCACCTCCTCGATCCGCTCAAGCGGTCGCTTGCCGATTCCGGGCTGCGCGTCACGATCGGCGTCGTCCTGCTTGCCTGCGGCTTTCTCGCGATGGTGACGTTCGCTGCGGTGAGCATCCTGACTTCGTCCGCCGGACTCGGCCTGCTGTTCGCGCTGCTGGCAGGCTCGGTTCCATACATGTGCGTTCGTTGGGTAGCGGCGAAGCGCCTGAGAACCTTTGAAGAGCAGTTGCCTCAGGCGGTGGAGATGATCGCCGTGTCGCTGCGCGCGGGTCATGCGTTCACCACGGGCCTGCTGATGGCGGCCGAGGAAGTTCCCGAACCGCTCGGCGCCGAATTCCGGTTGCTCTACGACCAGCAGAAATTCGGGAAGTCGATGCCGGACGTGCTTCGGGAGTTCGCGGATCGGGTGCCGGTGCTCGACGCCAGAATCTTTGTCACGGCCGTGCTCACGCAGCGCGAGACTGGCGGCAACCTGGCGGAAATGCTCGACAAGCTCGCGGCCGTGATTCGCGAACGATTCCGAATCAGACGGCAGGTGCGTGCGCTGAGCGCTCACGGTCGGTTTACCGGCTGGACCCTGGCGCTGTTGCCACCGACGCTGGGCATCATCCTGTCCGTCATCGCGCCCGCGCACATCAGGACTCTCGTCGACGACCCATTCGGGCGCCAGCTCCTGGGCGCGGCGCTCGCTCTGCAGATCGTGGGGATGCTCGCCATCCGCCGCATCGTCAACGTGGAATTCTAGACAGGCGAAACAGCGATGCCGATACCACTCCTTGTCACGCTGGCCGCCGTCTTCGCGACCGTCGCGCTGGTGTCGGGCTCGATCCTGTCGCTCGCGTTGTCGCGCAATGCTCCGGAACGCAAACGCCTCAGAACGCTGACCGCGCCGCGGTCGTCGACCGTCACCATTGAGAATCTTCAGCTCGAGGACGCTCCGAGTCCGGCTCTGAAACGCCTGGCGAAGTTGAGTCCGTCTTCACCGACGGAGCTCTCGCGCCTGCGCCGTCGGCTTGCGGGCGCGGGCTACGACCAGTACTCGGCCGTAGCCTGGTATTCAACCGCGAGACTGGTCTTGCCGGTCGCGTTCGGAGTGGTGCCGCTGCTCGCCCTCGGCCTGTCGTCCGGATGGGCCGCCGGGATTGCCAGCGCAATTCTGGGCTTCCTGATACCTGACGTCGTGTTGATCCAGAAGACCGCGCGACACAAGAAGGCCATTCAGGATGGCTTGCCGGACGCGCTCGATCTGATCGTGGTGTGCGTCGAAGCCGGGTCGAGCCTCGATCAGGCCATCGTCAAGACCAGCAACGAGCTTGGGATTGCGTTGCCCGCGATTGCCCGCGAATTGAAGACCGTGGCCACTGAGATCCGCGCCGGAAAGCCGCGGATTGAGGCCTTCAAAAACCTGGCGAAGCGAACCGCCGTCGACGACGTCAGAGCCCTCGTCGGCATGTTGGTCCAGACCGATCGTTTCGGAACCAGCATCGCTCAAGGTTTGCGAACGCATGCCGACATCTCGCGGACGAAGCGCCGGCAGCGCGCCGAGGAGCGCGCCGGCACGATCGGCGTGAAGCTGGTGTTTCCGCTTGTGCTGTGCTTGATGCCAGCGCTCTATGTGGTGTGCCTCGGTCCTGTTGTCGTGACGATTTACAGGAACCTTTTCTAGTAACTGTCCACTGAAGGAGGACACGTGAGTACCGCATCCATTTCGCTGATCGTGCTGGCCGTGCTCGTAGTCTTGTACGTGATGCGTCGCAAATCGCGGCTCGATCGCGAAGCTCGCGAGAACTAGGCCGACGTGCCTGGCGGTGCGAGGTCGTGTGTCCTGTGGGTCGTGGTGTGCGCAGCCGCGAGCGGTTGTGCCATTCCACGCCACCGCACGGCCTCGAATCCGTTCGTCAAACCCGGTAAGCCGCTTGTCGAGATCGGGAAGCCCGTCAAGATACCAAAGGCATCCCGCGCGTCGCGTCGGGCGGCGACCGATGTGCGTCCCGCATCGAGTTCGGATGTGCTACCGACCATCGAAGGGCGAGATCCCGCGTTGTCCGCGGCGCTGACGAGACTCTCGCTGGCGCCAACGCCGGATGCTCATCGGGCCGTCGCGGAGTGTTATCGGGAACTCGGGATCATCGATATGGCGCACGATCACTTTCTGATCGCGTTGCAGTTCGATCGTACCGACGCGTCTGCGTACGAGGGCCTCGCGCGCAACTGGCGGGACTGGGGGTTTCCTCACCTCGGCCTCGGCGACGCGTCTCGAGCCGTCTACTACGCGCCGGCCTCGGCGTCGGCGCACAACACGCTTGGCACGCTGCTGACGGCAATTGGTCATCTCCGCGAGGCGCGGCGGGCTTACGAGCGAGCGCTCCAGCTCGAGCCGGGGGCGGCGTACGCACTCAGTAACCTCTGCTATCTGTCCTACCTGGAGGGCGACGTGGCGCGCGCTTCTGCCGAATGCGGATCCGCTCTCGAAGCGGACCCGGAGTTGATCGCGGCCCGGGACACGCTCGCCTCGATCGCCCGGCGCGCCGCACATGGTCGGGTTCCCTGAAGGCTCGTGGATGATGCCCAGCCTCCAGCGTCCTCGCCCCGGCCCAGGCGTCGCCTCGGCCTTGCTTGTCGCCGCCGCGTCGGTGATGGCTGCGGGCGCGACGGACTCGACGCTGTCCGTCAAGATCACGTCGCCGCTGGGCCGCATGGGCACGTCCGGCAAAGTCCGAATCGTGGCGCAGATTCACACGCCGCCTGAAACCACACTCAAGCCGGTCCGCTTCTACGTGGACAACGCGCTGCTCGGTGTCGACGACGACGGGCCGCCGTACGCCGTCGAGTGGCTCGACGAAAACCCGTACGAGCGGCGTGAGATTGCGGTCGAAGCAGAAGACCAGCTTGGACATACGATCCGCGATGCCATCGAGCTCGAGCCGTTCGAGCTCGTTGAGGTGACCGGCACGAGTCGTGTGCTGCTCGAAATGAGCGTTCACGACAATGTCGGACGGTTCGTCAGCGGCCTCGCGCCGTCGAGCTTCGCCGTGACGGAAGATGGCGTGCCGCAGGAGATCGATCTCGTCAACCAGGAAACGCTGCCGGCGACCTTTGCCTTGCTGATCGACAGCAGTCAGAGCATGTCGCGCCGAATCGACTTCGTTCGCGACGCGTCCAGGCGTTTCATCCAGTACCTGCGGCCCAAGGACCAGGTGCTGGTCGCGCCGTTTACACGCGAGCTGGGTGCGCTCACCGGACCCACCGCCGACCACAAGACGATCCTCGAAGCTGTCGGCCACGTCGGCTCGGCCGGCGGCACGGCGATTCTCGACAGCCTCGTCGAAGTGTCCAAGAAGCTGCCCACCAGCCAGGAGCGGTGCGCGATTGTTCTGATCACGGACGGCTACGACGAGAACAGCATCCTTTCACCCGAGGATGCGCTCGCGGCTGTGAAAGCGGCACGGGTCACGGTCTACGTCGTCGGCATCGGAGGAATCGCGGGCATCTCTCTGAAGGGCGAACGGCTGTTGAAGCGGATCGCGTTGGAGACGGGCGGCCAGGTGTTTTTCCCTCCGCGCGAAGAAGACATCGTGGCCGTCCACGAGCGCCTCGCCGAAGACGCGCAGAATCGCTACCTGGTGACCTATACGCCAAGCAATCAGGTCGCTGACGGCGGCTGGCGATCGGTGAAGGTGACGACGACGCCGGGTTACAAGATTCGGACCCGCGACGGGTATCTCGCGCCGAAGCCGCCGCCGGTGCATCCGGAACTCGAGTTCACCATCACCGACGCCGAGCAGCGATTTGTGGACCTGAGCGCGGACGACCTCGTGGTCGTCGAGGACGGTGTCGAACAGGTGATCGACGCCTTTCACGAGGCGGTGGCGCCCGTCTCGATTGTCCTGGCGCTCGATGAGAGCGGAAGCATGCGCAGGAGCGCCGCTGCAGTGGTGAGCGCCGCGCACGAATTCGTCGATGCGCTTCGGCCCGAGGACAGCCTGGCGCCGCTGCTGTTCGCCGATCAGGCCGTTTTTGCCCACGACCTGACCAAAGATCGCGACGCGGTCACGAAGGCGATAGACGGCTATGTCGCGAATGGAGGGACCGCGTTGTACGACGCGCTCGCGGATGCGATGGCCCGTCTGAAGCGCGTCGAAGGCCGGCGCGCGATTGTCGTCCTCACGGACGGCCGCGACGAGAACAATCCCGGGACCGGACCTGGCAGCCTCCGAACACTCGAGGAGGTCATCGCGATGGTGAGGGACACCAACGCTGTGATCTTCGCCATCGGCCTCGGCGCGAGAGTGGACCGGCCGCCGCTCGAGCGCCTCGCGCAGCTGTCCGGTGGGCAGGCGTATTTTCCCGTCGAAGTTTCGGAGTTGCGGGACCAGTACCGTCGAATCGTCGAAAACCTGCGCCGGAGGTACGTCCTGAGCTACGCCTCGACCAATAGCGCACGGAACGGTGCCTGGCGCGAGGTTCAGATTCGATCGAGGTCCTCGGAGATCGTAGTGACGAGTCGCGGCGGTTACTTTGCGCCGGAACGCTGACGGCGCGTGCAAGGCGTTGATCGGCTGAGTGGAACGTGAAAAACATTGGCGACCCACACGGCGAGAACCACCTGCCTTCGGCCGGCCGGGACAGCGGTGCTTCGCGCGCGCCCGACGCCGAGCGCTTCGTCATCGTCGATCTGCCCGAAGACTTCGACATCGATCAGACCTTTCGATCCGAGCAGGACACTGCGGATCAACAGCAGTCAGATAGCACCGAACGATCGGACCGGGTCCTTCCCGAGGCGATACAGCCGGCGCCAGGTCCGCACAGCCCTGCCGATCGCGAGCCGCAATCCCCGAGTCGCGGCGGCCCCCGCTCGCTGTCGATCGCCGATTTGTTGGACAACCACGTGCGTCTGGAGTGGCACGAAGCCGTCGCCATTGCGCAACACCTCTGCGGTGTGATGGTTCGCGATCCGGCGGCGAACGTGCACCACAGCCTGGTCGAACCCTGGAACGTCGAGATCACGAACGTCGGTGACATTCAGGTCCTGCCGGGAGGTTCCAGCAGCGATCCGCTCGTCAAGCAGGTCGGGCGCGTTCTGGGCGCCCTCATCCAGGATGCCCTCGCGCCGGCGGAACTGCGGCTGGTCGCCGCTCAAGCGTGTTTCGAAGTGCCGGTGTACGCGTCGGTCGACGACCTTTCGGCCGCGCTTCGTCGTTTCGAGCGACCGGGAGACCTTGACGCGATCCGGGCGGCATACCAACGCGGTCTGGACGCGAAGTTCTCGGTCTCGCAGCCACCGCGAACGCTCGTGACGCAGGCCGTTGCGGAGACGCCGGCCGCCAGTTTGAGTATCATCCCCAAAGGAACGCCGCCTCCCTTGGCCGCGCCTTGGCGCCCTCCATCGGAGGGCGTTTCTCGACGGACATTCGCGGCCGTCGCTGTCGCGATCGCTCTTGTGGCCGCATCGATGCTCGCGATGCGCCTGTGGACGCTGCTGCCGGACGGGCCATCCGTTCCGGCGACATCAGAGACGCAGGTCCGACAAGTGGAACCTCGGCCGAGCGCCCCTCCGCAAAGGCCAGAAATCGTGCCTGCACCGCCCGTGCAGCCAGGTGCGTTGTCAGCGCACGAAGCCGCGCATCGCCAGGTCCCGCCGCCGGTTTCTCCCCACGCGGTCAACGCTCCAGCCGCCCGGGCAGCCGTGAGCACGGCGGCAGCCCCGTCGGCTCCGCGCGCGGCCGCTGCACCCAGACGTTCTGCGCCAACCGGCGAACTGCTCGAAGCCGAGCGCCGAGCGACCGGACTCCTCGCAAGCGGCCAGGCCGAAGACGCGTCGATTCTCTTCGACGCGATCGTCATGAAGAATCCGTACTACCAGTTGGATCCGTCGCGCTCGAGTCCGGAAGCCCTCGCGGCGCTCGAGGCCAGCAAACGGGTGCTGGTGCCGGTTCTGGTCAGGCGCCAGTACCAGGAGGCTCGGGCCGCCTTTGATGCCGGCGAATACGCGAAAGCCATCGCCGCAGGCGGGCGGGCGCTCGCGCTCCTGAACAGCATCGGGATCGAAGGCGAGCGAAATGAATTGAACGGGGACCTGACGAATCTGGTCGCGCGCGCCACAGTGGCGCGCGCCGCTGAAGAAGAAACGGTCTATTCAGAGGACGATGCCAGCGTGACACCACCGCGACCGGTGGGACGACAGCTCTCGACGGCGTCGCAACTGCACAACGCCGGTGTGCCCCCGACCGGACGCCTGGAGATCCTCGTCAATCGATCGGGCAGGGTGGAGAGCGTCAGGCTCGAGACGCCGAAGAACGGCTATCACGATCGAATGATCGTCAGCGCGGTCAAGGCGTGGAGGTACAGGCCCGCGCTGCGGAACGGCAAGCCGGTCCGTTATTTCATGGTGGTGTCGATCAGCCTTCCTGACTTGTAACGGGCGCGTGGCCGGCGCGGGCAGGACCGCGAATCGCCGCGCAGCCATGCGAGAAACGGATGGACCAGCTGTCGAACCACTCCGGGACCGACATCGTCGGTGACGCCGAGCGGCACCAGGCACAACCCGGGGACGTAGTACGTGCCGAAGGCGCGATCGAACACTGAGAACACCGTGGCGAAATTGCTTCCTGACCCGGTGACGTCGCGGGCGTGGTGCCAACGGTGCATGACAGGCGAGACGAAGACGCTCCGGAGCGGGCCGTACATCCACGGCAGGTCGGCGTGGATGAACTCGCCGTAGTAGTGACGCACCAGTTCGTTGGCGACAAGCGCCCAGGCGGGGAAGCCCAGGATGGCGAGACAGGTCACATCGACACAGATGGTCGTGGCGCGATTGATCGGATGGAACCTGGACAGCGTCATCCACGTCATCTGCGTGTCGCTGTGGTGGATCGCATGCGCTGGCCACAGCCAACGCGTGTGCTCGAGACGGTGACGCCAGTAGGAGACGAAGTCACCGACGAAAACCACCGCGACGAACGTCAGCGGCCGGCCGATCGCCGACCACGTCGCGTCGCCGGCGATGTCGAGAGAATACCTGGTGACGGCGGTCCTGATGAACACCACCGCGATCGCCAGCAGCGGCGCGATGAAGACCGCGTCGAGCAGATACAGTGTCAGGTTGAAGCGTATCTCGTGGACGGCGCGCCGCGCGGCATCGA
>Ga0184611_1000247_pt1 | contig 9741 bp, 17 predicted proteins | sample PLM3_5_coex_FD_133162 | JGI IMG/M metagenome (GOLD analysis project Ga0184611, IMG submission 133162) | Groundwater sediment microbial communities from an aquifer in East River, Colorado, USA - PLM3_5_coex | ecosystem: Environmental > Terrestrial > Soil > Riparian zone | place: USA: East River...
GATCAAGCGGTCCTGCACCGATCTGGAGATGATGGCGTTCTGCTCGTGGCAGTTTAACCGCGAAGCCAGTAAGAAGCAGAAGAAGGGGAAGGGGGAGCAGGGGGATCTGGAAGACATCGGCTATTCAGACGCGATAGGCCAGATCAGTTCCATCGCCGTGAGCCTGTTCCAAGAGGATTCCGTCGAGACGTTGAAACACCGCAAGGTCCAAGTGATGAAGGGCCGCAACGGCGAGGTGGGGCAGTTCTCCATCGCATGGGACTTCATCAACATGTCGTTCGCCCAGATTGACCCGCCTTTGACCCCCACGGCCACCCCCAGTGGACAGGACTTACTCCAGTGGGTCTAAAATTCCTGCCGCCATCGAAGCGGCAAAACCTATACATTACAAAAAAGCGGGTGTCATTTTCACGTAGTAAGACCTTCGCAGCGCATCGTCAACGTATCTTGGCTTTGTTGGTGGCTCGGCAAACACAAGGCGCGACAACGGCAGAGATATCTGCGCCGGAGGTTGGCGGCGAAGAAGGAACACGGCGCATTCGGGAATTGCGGGATGACTTGCACTACCCAATTCATGGACGACGCCTGCCTAATGGGTACTGGTGTTATTGGTTGCAAGATGGGAAGCAACCTAATTGTGAGTGCAGGCACTGTCGATAAGGAGCCCTGATGGCGTTGAAGATCGTGAAACCGGTAGCGAAGCCGGTGGTCGTAGTCGCGGAGCCGGTGGTTCAACCGGTGATCCCCCACAAGGTGCTGGTCGAGCCCTCCGTGTCGGAGGTGGAAGCCCTGACGGCGGAGTACATCGCGCTCTACCAGAAGTTCGACTACTTCGAAGTCAAGGCGCTCGTCGCTCGTATGGATGAGGTGCGGAAGCAGTTGGTGGCCATCGCGAACGACACCATGGATGACAAGAAGCCCGCCATCTTTGCCTGCCCGCAGGGCGAGGTGGAGTTCTCTGTCCGGGGGACGAAGACCGAGATTCCCACCCCCCTCATCTTGTTGCGGGATTTGCTGGACAAGTTTGGTCCCGATGTGACGGCTAGCCTCGTGGACATTGCCTTGACGCCGCTTCGTAAGGTCTTGAGCGAAGCGGAACTGAAGAAGTACTTGACCGAAGTCCCCGGAAGCCGCACGCTACGCTCAGTACGCCCCACGTAAGGGGCTGAAGGAGAAGTGGTATGGGTTTGATTCAGTTGGTTGCCATCCTGCTGGTCATCGGTGCTTTGATCTGGTTGGTGGAGACGGCTCCGTTCGTCTCCGCCAGCATGAAGCCCATCATCCGGTGGGTGATCATCGCCGTCGTCGTGTTGTGGTTGATCACCCTGTTCGTGGGTGACGTGCCCATTCTCCCGTTGCGGCGACGATGAACCATCCAGACGAGGCGGTGTTGTGTGGGTGGACGATTTACCACCGTCCATCCGACTTCCCCCACCACTATGCGGTGCGGATGTGGGTAGTGACGGATGACGGCCAGCCCCTGATGTACGGCTTCGCGGCCATCTGTGACACCTTGGAGGAGGCCCGAGAGCAGATCCCTGCGGGGTGCTACTGCGTGGGCCGGGAAGAGGGAGACGATCCGGTGATAGTCGAGTCGTGGTTATGAAAAAACCCTACGAGAAGCCGGAGTTGACCCGTGTGATCCTCAAGCCGGAGGAAGCGGTGTTGGCAGCGTGTAAGACCAACAATGGCGGTGGCCCCGGCGGGAGTGCGTGTCTCGGACCCCGCGTGGCTCCGTGCTTTGCCGGAGGTTCATGATGGACCAATTGCGACAGGCTCTGCGAGGCATGATTGAGGATGCCCGCCAGCGGTTTTATACCCGTGTGTCCCTATACATCGAGACGGACAAGGATCGCGCATTCGCAGAGGCATTGCAACGGGCTATCGGAGAGATCTCGGTGGAGGAAGCCTTTACTGGATACCTGAAATACAAGGGGCTATGACCGCAGAGCAAGGGACCGCTTTTCTTCACGCGCTGGGTGCCAAGCAGATTCGGGTCAAGGACAATGGGTGGATCGAGGCCACCTGTCCTTTGGCTCATTGGACTCATGCGTCTCACCGTGATACTTCTCCCAGTTTCGGCTTGAACATCACCCCCGGTGGCCGCAGCTACTTCATGTGCTTCGCCTGCCGTCAGGGCAGCGCCGAGGAGTTGTTGTCGTGCATGGAGCTATACTCCAAGGGGCAGGCCCATACCTTCGACTTCGCCCGTTGTCATCAAATTCTGGCCGATGAGGTGTTCGTTACCCCCCTCCCCGAGTATGGCGAGATCTCCCCGGCACAGGTGTTCACCGAGTGGCCTATGTGGTGGAAGGATAGTTTCACCCCAGCGCACTGGGTGGCAGATTCTGCTGTCTACCTTGCAGGTCGTGGCGTGCCCATGACCATCGTGGAGCAGTACGACCTGCGCTATGACCCCAAACGAGGCATGATCGTCGCTCCCTACCGGGATGTGTTCAATCGCCTCGCAGGCGCACGAGGGCGATCCATTCGGCCAGAAGGGCAGCAGCACTTCGATTACACCTTCCAAGGCATCAACAACGCACGGCTGGTGTGGTACAACGAGCCGGTGCTGAATCTGCCCGGTCCCGTGGTGGTGGTAGAGGGCCAGTTCGATTGCTTCAGGACCAGTCAGGCCCACCCCAAGACCGTGGCCAACTTGACCGCCAAGCCCACCTTCGAAAAGATGAAGAAGCTGGGGGACTGTGAACTGGTGATCCAGATCCCCGATAGGGATGAAGCAGGGCACCAGAGTGTGGCCCGTTACGCTTCGCTGTGCCAGCGATTGGGCCTGCGGCACGAGGTCATTTACTTGGACGAGGGTGTGAAGGATCCTGACGAGTGTGCGGTCGAATATCTGAAGGACAAAATTCAGGAGGTTGTGTGATTTCGATTCAGAAAAGCACGGTAGCCGACACCCGGACGTGTGACTATACCAAGGTGTCGAAGGACGAACTACGGGAGGCTTCGCACCAGCACATTCAGGATGTCTGGAAAGCGTTGTATTTCTTTGAGGAACGGTTGCGGGACACAGCAGCACGTCACGATACCGACAAGATCACGGACATCGACGGGTTCCACCGCGACTTCGTGCATGGGTTTACGGAGCCGGAGTACACCGTGTGGTGGCGGAAGCACCGTCAACTGAACCGGCATCACCTGACACATCCGGATGGCACCCCGGCAGATGTGAACCTGATCGATGTGCTCGACTTCATCGCGGATTGCGTGATGGCAGGCATGGGGCGCAGTGGCAGTGTCTCTCCGCTCAAGCTCTCACCGGAATTGCTGGAACTGGCCTTCCAGAACACCGTCACCCTGCTGAAAGAACAAGTAGTGGTCGTGGAGTAAGACAAGATTGGAGCGATCAGTGAAGGATAGAATGTTGCAGTTTTTTGCCTATCGCCACTTGCCTGATCATTTGCAGGAGGCGTCGAAGCCATTTTGTGATCTGGCGCTTCAGATTGTGGAGAAGTTCCCGCAGAATCCAGAGCGCACCGTGACGTTGCGGAAGCTGCTGGAAGCCAAGGACGCCGCTGTTCGCACTCTCCTCTATACAGAGGAGTAGCTGCACTCAATTGCCGTTGACACATGGGTTCCTAGTGTAGTAGGATCGTCCTCAGTCCGAGGTACGGACTAACAACGAGTCCCAGTGACTCAGAGAGAAGGGTAGCTATATCGCGTTCACATTCCTCAAGCGAGGGGCTGAGTCTGCCAAATTGGCAGCGAAGGCCCAGCAAGAAGCGGAGCAGCGGCAGGCCGAGAAGGGCAAGCTGTTCCGGTTTTGGATGAAGGAGAAGGAAGAGGCCCGCATCACGTTCGTGGATGGCGAGTTGGCCACCGAAGGGGCGCTGGCTGGGTATCCCGATCCTCCCCGCTACTACGAGCACAACCTGTTCCTGAACGGTTCGTGGAACAACTTCGTGGTGTGCCCCGAGAAGACCGATCCGGCGTCCGGTGAGAAGTGCCCCTACTGCGAAGCGGGTGAACGTCCGTCGCTGGTGGCGCTGTTCACGGTCATCGACCACCGGCAGGGGGTGTCGAAGGACAAGAGCAAGACCTACAAGGACACCAAGAAGCTGTTGGTGGCCAAGCCCCAAACCTACGAGATGCTGACCAAGCATGCGCTTAAGCGCAAGGGGCTGGCGGGCTGCACGTTCGACGCCTCCCGCGTGGGTGACAAGTCAGCGTCGGTGGGCTCCATGTTCGAATTCGTGGAGAAGACGCCCATCGAGGAACTGAAACAGCGATACACCGTGGAACGGGTGGATCCCAAGACCAACAAGAAGGTCACGGTCACCAACTTCACTCCCGCCGACTACGACAGGGAGATCGCCTACAAGAGCGGCGAGGAGTTGAGGAAGGGGATTCAGAAGGACGACGACGTGCCTTTTAGCCCACCCGGCGATGAGGCCGGGGGCGCGGCAGACTACTCGAAAGAGCTATAATGGACGGGGAGCACATCGGCTCAGTGCGCCATAACGACAGGCGCACGGGTCACGTTGTGCCCACAGGGTGGTCCCCGGTGTGCTCCCTTTCCAACCGATGGAGCGGATAGATGTTCGTGACAAAAGATGCCCCGATACGCACAGCGGCGATGTCCGCGTATCCGTACGCCGCGTGGATGGAGTCGCTGTACCGGTTTGAATCCACGTACGGGGAGTGGGTGAACGGTGCTGTGCGGCAGGGGAACACGTTGTTGGTGCCACGGGAGAGCGTGCCGTATGCCCATCCCGAGGAAGATTACCGCACCGAAGCGGAGCCGAATCCGTTGGCGATTACCTTCACGCCCCGGAGCGATGAGCAGGCCGAGTGCTGCGCCAAATCACTGGCGCTGTTGCAGGCGGGCCGGAGCCACCTGTTCGAAGCCCCCACCGGCTGGGGCAAGACCGTGGTCGGTGGAGCCATCGCCGCACAATTTGGACAGCCCACGCTGATCGTGGTGACGAAAGAGGATCTGCTCCACCAGTGGCGTGATTCGCTCACCAAGGTGCTGGGCATCTCCCCGGCGTTGATCGGGGAAGTGCAGCAGGATACCTGCGAGTGGCAGGGCAAACAGTTTGTGATCGGTATGGTCCAATCACTCATCATCACCAATCGCTATCCGAAGGCCATGTACGAGCATTTCGGCCTGATGATCCTCGATGAGTGCCACCAGATGGCGGCTGAGTGCTTCGTGCGGGTGTGTCAGACGTTCCCGGCCAAGTCCCGGCTGGGGTTCTCCGCGACACCGAAGCGCAAGGATGGCAAGACGCAACTGCTCAACTGGCACGTCGGTCAGGTGTTGGTCCGAGGCACGATTCTGGAAGCCAAGGCCAAGGTGATTGTGCGGCAGACCGGATGGAAGATCCCCTCGCATATCACGGGGTGGAAGCCCGGACGCATGATGCCGGTGACCAAGGCTATCGCTGCCGCCGAAGGCCGCAATATGGAGATCGTGAACTGCGTGCTCCAGTCGTATAAGGCGGGCCGCATCACCCTCATCATGTCGGACCTGCGTGAGACACATCTGCACCGGCTGTTTCAGATGTTGACAAACGAGGGTGTTCCGGGCGAAGATATCGGGTACTACGTCGGAGGCATGTCCAAGATCGAACTGTCGCATACTAAGTTGCGACGTGTGGTACTCGGTACCTATCAGATGTGCTCCACGGGCACAGACGTCCCCAAGTGGGACACGCTGGTGATGGCGACACCACGGTCAGACGTGAAACAGGCGATAGGCCGGGTGCTCCGTGCTGTAGCGGGGAAGAAACGTCCCGTGATTTTTGATTTAGTGGATAAAGACGCCATTTTCCAGCATTTTCATATGGCCCGCATGAAGCAGTACTACAGCGTTGGCGCTGAAATTGTGCGGGTTGCGTAATGTTGGGAGATATTTATGTTGATTTGGAAAGCCTATACGCCCGCATCGACGGGCATGCCCCCGGAGAAGCCGGGGTTTTCGTGGGACGCATGGTATCAGAAGAACAAGGCCCGCTTGTCGGAGAAGCGGGCGAAGCGGTACCGGGAGGACGCGTCCTATCGAGCCGCCGCGCTGGAGCGCAGTCGATTGCAACGGGAGGCCAATCGCACCGAGGTGACTACGCCGCACACCGTGTCGTTCATGGATGCGGCGACGGAGATCGGCGTGACGGTGTGGGTGCTCCGTGAGTGGCGGCGGAAGAACTACTTCCCCGAGCCCCTGCGGAGGGATGGTCGGTTGTGGTTCACCCCCACACAGGTGGATCTCCTGCGCGGATTGCGGGAGTTCTTCGATACGCACGGGACACGCGTGACCAATGCCCTGCGTCCCAAGCTGGAAGATATGACCAGTCTGACTTATTCAAACTGGTAGTCAAGGAGTGGCTGGATGGCGTTAAAAGGACTGGGCACCACGAGTGTGCCCAAGCAGAAACCGAAGGCTGATTACTCCAGCCATCTAACCACGCAACCGGTGACCGGGATGGTGTCCTCGTCCAAGGCCGTGAGCGGACAACCTGTCGCAGAGTCGGCAGCGGAGTCGAAGACGATCCATCCCGGTGTGTTCACGGATGGCATGTCGATCCGGGTAGAGGGGGGCCGAGTCATCAATCTCGGCAACTATGAAACTGCCCGGATCGGCGTGACCATCACCGTGCCCTGCACGAAGGACTCGCTGGACGAGGCGTATGCGTTCGCGACGGGGTGGGTGTCGGAGAAGATCGAAGAAGCGGTCAATCAGGCCAAGGAGTAGCCATGTCCGAACCCGTTGAACCGTTGCTCGTGAACAAAACGGATGCCGCGAAGATGTTGGGTGTCGGTCCAACGGGGCTGAACCGGCTGATTGACAAGGGTGAGTTGGTGGTGGTGTATCTGGGCCGCAAGACACCTCGTTTGTCGGTGGAACAGATCAAGCTCGTGGTCACCCGTCGCATGCAAGGCAAGGTCTTCTAGGTGGCCGTTACTTTCAAGACCAACGTGAAAGCCGCCCCCACTGTGGAGGTCGAGAAGACCAGTGGCCCGCCTCCCGCTGACAAGAAGTTGTCGGTGGTCAAGATGGTCCCCAAGGGTATCCCCGCCGTAGGATCAGCGGCGGAGGTACTCGCTGGTATTCGAAAGGACAAAGGCGACAAGGTGGTGGTGATGGGGAACACCATCGCCCCCGTGCGTCGTCTACCCACTGGCATCTTCGAATTCGACTTTGCTACAGGTGGAGGGTTTCCACGAGGCCGCTACAGCATCGTGTACGGACCTGAATCGAGTTGCAAGACGAACCTCGCCCTGAAGGCTGTTGCACAAGCTCAGAAGCTCCCCGCGCCCTGCAACAAGGCGGTGTGGGTTAACATCGAGCAGACCTTCGATCCCATTTGGGCCGAGAAAATGGGCGTCAACACCAAGGAACTGATCGTCGTGCAGGCGGGGTACGGCGAAGAAGCCGTGGACCTGACCATCGCACTGGTGCAGGCGGAGGATGTGGCGCTGGTGGTGGCCGATTCCCTTGCTGCGCTGATTGCGTCGAAGGAGATTGCCAAGAGCGTCGAGGAATACGACGTGGGTACGACGGCGATGCTCATCAAGCGCATGGCCAACAAGCTGATGATCGCCTTTGGGGAGGAGCGCAAGCGGGACCATGACCCCTGCGTGATCTTCATCAACCAGATTCGCTACAAGCCCAACACGCGCTTCGGGGATCCCGAGACAATGCCCGGTGGCGAGGCCATCAAGTTCCTGTGCAGTCTCCGGGTCCGTACCAGCGCCAAGAACATCATCAACACCAAGACCGGTAAGCTGGTCTATAAAGAAACCAAGGTGGTGGTGAAAAAGGCCAAGGTGCCGGTTCGCACCACGAGCTTTGAGTTCAAGCTGTGCATGATCGCCGCTGATGGGCTGTCCGTAGGAGAAACCGACAGCTTCAATGGCGTGAAAGTCCACCTACAGGCATTGCAATTGCTTGCAAAAACTCCCAAGGGCTGGGCGCTCCAGATGGGGAAGAAGTCGATCCCCTTCGCCACCCTCTCCGCCATGGAGGAACGCTACCTGAGTGATGGGGCGTTCAGTCTGGCGTGTCAGGGGCTGGTGATCGAACAGCACAAAGACGAGATGATCCTCGTGGAGGAACCGGACACCTCTCCGAAGGACGTACAACCCGGTACCGCAGTCGATGTGGAGGTGGATGATGGCGACGTTTCCTACTGACCGGTCGAACGTGAGCAAGACCACGACGGATGCCCCCGCAGGGAGCACGCCCGCAGGGCAGACGCCCACGGATCGCTCCAACCTGACCACGAGCACGGAGTCAGCGTCCAAGGCGTCGGAGACGCCGGAGCCACTCGATGCCCATGTCGAGCCGCCCGCTGCCAAGACCCGTGAGAACGCGGCGAAGGCCCAGCAGGAGCAGTGATGGACAAGATTGATCCGCCCGCCATTCTTCAGGAGATCGCGCAGGCGGCAGGCGGCACGATAAACGAGTGTGTCGCCTTGCCGGATGGCTCCGGCTTCGCCACGATGTCCATGCCGCTGCCGAAGGACCACTGGTCTACCGCGAAGAAGACCGAGTACGAAGCTCCGCCGATGCGGTGGCGGATGGAGGAAGGGGCGTGCCTCACAGCGATCATCCCCGGTCACCCCAATCGGGTGTACACACGGGAGGCGGTGGCCGATTTGATCCGTGAAGCGGGGAAGTACGCTTACCGCTCTGCGACGATGGGAGGCCAAGAGCCGGATCTGGACCCGGATGCCCTGCTCCAGAACCTCGTGGTGGCGTTTCTGGGCTACTGGTCCCCTGATGGCCGCACCGATGACGAGTGGGCGCTGCCTCTCTACGAGCGTGGGAAACGTGCCTGATCGCACACCTTACGACGGCAAGCCCTATTACTGCTACCTGTGTGGGTTGGGGTTAGCAGAGTTTTTGGCCTGCGAGGAACCGGATTGCGCGTTAGAATCTGAACACGAAGCGAAGGAACGGCAGGCCAAGAAGTGTCCAATCCCTACCTTGATCGCATCGCCGCCGGAGGCAAGAACCCTCACGGCAAGAAATCCGAGAAGCGACTGACCAAGGCCATGGGCGCACGCACCCATCCCAACTCCGGCTCGATGCGAGGCGCGAAGTCGGATGCCAGCCTACCGGGTGCGCGGGTGCGGGTGGAGATGAAGTCCACCACGACGCATACGATGTCACTGGATTTGGCGTGGCTGGTCAAGATCGCACAGGAGGCGCTGTCCCATGGCCAGACCCCGGCGGTGACTCTCTCATTTGTAGACCCCAGCGGGAAGCCCCGCATGCGGACGTACAGCGAGTGGGTGTGCCTGCCGCTGGCCGCGTTTCAGGAGTTGACGGACAAGTGATTGAGCGGGTGGTGGATTATCGGCGCATGGATTACGAGCAGTCACGGCATGCGAAGCGGTACCGATTGTACGTCATGATGCACGGTCTGCTTTGTCAGGCGTGTGATGGTCGAGGTGTGCAGGGCTACGACAGCGATTACGGACCAGCCGAGCCGTGTGGTTGGTGTGAGATGACCGGACTCGTGACGCGTTGGATACGTGGGGCGTGGTTGCGGTGGTGCCGCCAGAGGAAGGTGGCCGCATGACCGGCTCATGGTTGCGGAACGCTCTCCACAAGGCCACGAGGCCCAAGGCGTCTGTCATTGGGGTGTTGAAGCAGCATCTGGGGGGACAGTCCCCCGGACGCTCGATGAAGATCCTGCACGCGTCTGACATCACGCGCATTGACTTCTGTCCCCGGCGCTGGGCGCTCTTTGACATGCTGGAGAAGGATCC
>Ga0184611_1000248_pt1 | contig 9714 bp, 9 predicted proteins | sample PLM3_5_coex_FD_133162 | JGI IMG/M metagenome (GOLD analysis project Ga0184611, IMG submission 133162) | Groundwater sediment microbial communities from an aquifer in East River, Colorado, USA - PLM3_5_coex | ecosystem: Environmental > Terrestrial > Soil > Riparian zone | place: USA: East River...
AGCCATGACCGCCTTATAGCGCTCAACCGGGTCTTGGATGGTGCTGTTGATCTGGCCAAGTTTCGGCATGAACGACATCGGCACGGTGTATTTGAGACTATCACCGCCCTTGCGCGGTTTGATGACCACCATCGCGAAGCTGCCGGGTGGCGATCTTTCCGAGGCAATTTGCAACGTGCCTTGGCCGGGACTGGCGTAGACCGCGAGCATCACGCCATCAGCGGCGCACGGACAGGGTGTGCCTTCGCCTTGATAAAATAGCACCGGCATTTCGCGCGGTTTGGAGTTGAGCCGCTTCATCGCGTCTTCGCCGATGCGGATGCCAACCGGCAAAACCGAGCCGAAACCGCCATGCACACGACTTAAGACGCTGGCCCATTCTTCCGGCGTTTCAGCGCGGACGGTCGCCGTGCTGTACCCAAGCAATAAAACCGAAAGAAAAAGCCCGAAGCGCGCCGCCATAGTATCTCCCGCATGGAAACGGATTTCCGGGGCGAAACTCTCCACAGAGGTCCGCCGGGCGTCAATGAGGTCAAAACGGCCAAGCGCCAAAGCTGATCGGGACACAACCGAGGCTCCGCCGTGGTTCCCCAGCCGTTTTCTCGGGAAGCAGCGTTTATAGAACTAATTGAACTACCGCAATAAATTGCATTTCGCCGCGCGTTGCACCGCTTTATCCCCGTTAGCGACACTTGAGCGGACAAGCCCGGAAAGTCCTTGCCGCACTGCTTCGCCAGCTTACGCCGCAGGCGGATTTTCGCTTTCGCGCAACGGCCAATCACGATACAGGTGCAGCTCCTGCGCGGGCTCCGGCACAACGGCCTTCATTTCAGTCCAGATAAATGACGCGTTTGCATTGCGACTGTGCGTCATGCAAAGAAGCCAAAATTCGCCTGCAGATTTCGGTAGTTTGCGCGCAACTCAGCGGTCGCATACCGGCCGGCTTTTTGCGGACGGGTGTCGGCGCCTCGCTGCGCGCGATACGCCGCCATGTATTCGGCCTCGGTCACCGTCCTCGCCTGGTTGGTTTCGAGCAACGCAACCCCTTCAGGCTTGCGAATTTCTGAAAATTTTTCCCAATCGAATGTTTTTGTCATCTCTGTTCTTTCTTTTGCCTGTGGTGTGTCGCGGTAGCCCAGCGCTGTTGCTGGCCGGACGGAGATCGGGCGGTCGCTCGGCTAGCCTGCAACTGCCTGCATCAACGCCGCGATCTTGATCGTTGCAAAATTGGAGAAGGTGTCGGACACGGCATAAGGCAGAATGATCTGGTCGCGATGACGGAGGGCGCCGCAGGTATAGACGACGTTGGGCACGTAGCCCTCGCGCTCGGTGGGCTCGGGCCGAACCAGCGGCTCGCGCGAGCGGGCGAGGACCTTGGAGGGATCCTTCTTGTCCAGGAGAACGGCGCCAATCGAGTATTTTCTGACGGGTCCGACGCCGTGAATCAGCAACAGCCAACAGTCATCCAGTTCGATCGGTGAGCCACAATTGCCGATCTGAACGAATTCCCAAGGATACTCGGGTTGAATGATCGATCGGCCGCCTTCCCACGAGTAAAGGTCGTCTGAATAGATCAGATAAAGATTCTCGTTGTCCTGCCGGGCGATCATCGCGTAGTGGCCGTCGATTTTGCGTGGAAACAGCGCCATGCCCTTGTTGCGCGCCGCCGACCCGCCGAGCGGAGTCATCCTGAACGATTGGAAATCTGTCGTTGCGAGCAGTTCGGAACGAATCGCCCTGCCGCTGTAGGCGGTATAAGTGGCGTAGAAAGTCTTCTCTCCATCGTCATTGAATTCAACGAATCGCGCGTCCTCGATGCCATTCGACTGGGAATCGGTGATCGGAAAGATCACCCGCTCGCTCAGCTCTTCATCCGGCCGGAATATCACTTCGACATCGTCTCCATAGGGCATCGACGTCCGGCTTCTGATTTTTGGGACCGACGCGAGGCGAGCGGTCGGATCGACAGACACGTTGCCATCCGCGGTGATGGTTCCGGACCGGAACGTAAGCGATGAAATGTGCCCTTCGCCAACGGCGCGAAGACTCATGATAAACCGGCAACCCTGTTCCGGCGCGCCGGTCTGGTCGGGATGCCGGACGATGCTTGGATTGAACAAGGCAGACGCCTCGAACGAATACTCGTTGAGAAAGTAGGCCCCGATCAGACCGCGTTGCGTCTTATTGAGCTGGGCATGGGGTTCGAGCGCGTCCTCCATTTCCGCGGCGCGCGCTTCGAAAATGTCGAGCAGGTTCCTGTGGCGGCCTTCGAAGTTTTCAAGCACCTCGCGCAACTGTTGCGCGGAGGCTTCGGCATCGAGCCGAAGCACCCGGTCGACGATATGATTGGCGCGGACCTTGTCCGTCGGGTTGAGGTCGCGAGGCTCAGTCGCCGGTTTGAAGGGCCTGACGACGACCCTGGCTGGATCCGGCCGCAAATAGAGGCTCTGGCGATTCAAGAATTTGGATTGGGACAAAGATGCTCCCTGGGGGCGATCGAGGTGGATTCGTGCCTACGCCGTTGGAGGATAATTTTGACGCAGGCTTCGTCCGGTCTATCGCCGCCGTAGCCAAGAACCGCCGCATCTCCACGAGACTCAGAAGATACGACAGCGCCGACTCTGCACCTTTGTTCTCATTAGGTCGATCCGGATGAAGGCCATCCGAACAACTTCCCGTCTCGGGATCGATCAGCGCTGTCTCCAGGTCGTTTTCCCCTAGAAACCAGCCGAATGCGCGCATTGCTCCGATCGACCACTCTTCGCCGCCATCCGCGCGCCACGCCGCAAGGCACGCGGAAATCGTCGCGGTCGCCTCGACGGGCTGCTGATCGAACGCTTCGGGATTGCAGCGAATCTTTCCGAAGCTTTTCGAGCCAACGGGCCTGAAGCTTCCGGACGGCGCGGTTTGAACCGACATGAGCCAGCGCAATGATCGAAGACCTGCCTCGACGTATCGCGGGGTGTGGGTTGCCATGCCCGTTTGAATCAAAGCCTGCGACAGACGCGCGTTGTCGTAAGCCAGAACGTCTTCGAACCAGATCCAATCGTTCCTTTGGCTTGCCGAAAACAGCGCCATCAACCGGTCGGCCAACAGCTTGCGCACGCCGTTTGCGAAAAGATCTCCGGCCTCCAGCGTGCAATAAGCGTCCAGACCCAGAAGTGCGAAGGCCCAGGCGCGGGGCGACGAGAATGTTTCGACCACCGGGAGCGCGGTGTTGAACAGCGCGGCTGCCCATCGGCGGCGAGACGGATAGGCGTCGGCGCGTGCGCACTCGGCTAAAGCCCAGAGCGTCCTGCCATGACTGTCTTCCGAGCCCGACTCTTCAAGCCAGCGGCGATCGTAGCTCATGAAGTTGCGGAAACGCCCGGTGTCCGGATTCCAGGCATGTTGAATGAACGCCGTGAAATGCGCCGAGCCGATTTCGGGCAGCCGTTCCGCTTCACCGGATTTCGCAAGCGCGCTCGATAGCAGCAGCGCACGGGCATTGTCGTCGACACAGTAGCCGTGCGCGCGGTCTGCCACCGAATGAACCGCGTGCTGCAACAGTCCCGTATTGTCACATAGCGACAGGAAATGCCCAATCCGGATCTCCGGAATAACGGTTGCCTCGTCCGGCAAGGCGAGACCAGGCGATGTGACGAATTGAGTTCGGACCTGCTTGTGCGCCGTATCAAAAACGGAGAAATAGCGCTTCGCCGTTTGTGCCCACGTCATTGATCGGCTCGCGGCATAGGCTCGCTTGCGCATGGCATGACGGCGGATGTCGTTGGTGAGCAAACCGGAAATCTCGCGGCCGGTTGCCTCGGCATCGCCAAACGGAACCAGAATGCCCCGCCCGTCAGCCAGCAGTTCCTTGGCGTGCCAGTACGGCGTCGATACGACGGCCTTTCCCAGACCGAAGCTGTAGGCGAGCGTGCCCGATGTCATCTGAAACTCGTTGAGATAGGGCGTCGCATAAACGTCGCACATCGAAATGAAGTCCAGCAGCGTGGCCTGATCAACGAACCGATTGCAAAAGACGACATGGTTTTCGATGCCGAGTTCGCGCACGCGCGCCGTCAAGCTGTCGCGATAGGCCTCGCCCTCATGCCGAACGAGGTTTGGATGAGTCGCGCCGAGGATGACATAGACGGCATTCGGACAGGATTTGATGATGCCGGGCATCGCGTCGATCACCGTCTCGATGCCCTTGCTCGGCGACAGCAGGCCGAACGTCAGAATGACCGTCTTTCCAGCGTAGCCGTGCTTCGCCTTGGCGTGATGCGGCTCCAGAAACGGGAAATCCGGTATTCCGTGCGCTATGACCTCGATCTTGGAAGCCGGCGCGTCATGAACGGACCGCAGCAATTGTTGGCCCTTTTCCGCCATGACGATGATTTTGGTCGAAGCATCGATGATCTGCCCCATCACATGGCGTTGCGCAGCAGAAGGCTGGGCCAGGACCGTATGAAGGGTTGTGACAACCGGCATTTCCAGCCGCGACAGAAGCTCGGTAATATTCCGACCAGCTTCCCCGCCGAAGATTCCGTACTCATGTTGGAGGCAAACGATGTCGAAGCGCTCCTTGTTCAGGAATTCGGCGGCCTGAACATACTCGCCGATCGCTTCGTCGCGGACCTGGAAGAGAACTGCCGGCGGATACTCATAAGTATGACCAGGGTCCGTCATGGTGACGACCCCGGTCTTCAACTCCGGGCGATCGAGCGAGACCGCTCGATGAAGATCATGGGTAAAGGTCGCGATGCCGCAGCGACGGGGCAGATGATTGCCGATGAACGCAATACGCTGAAGCGGCTTCATTGAATTGTTTCCATGTTTACGCACTGCAGCAACTCAGGAACGAGGCCGCCCGTGTACGCCAGGAGACCTGACAGACCGCCCGCACCGGCTCCAAGGTTGACTCGGTCAGATTGCGCGAAAACGGCATCGCCCATGGAAACGTCGAATGATTCGGTTCGGGCGCTGCCACTGACGACGAGAAGCCAAGTCTCCCGTTTCGCTTCCAGGCACCAAGCGGCGTTTGGCGCCAGATCGATCTTTTCAAATGTGAAATGAACGTTTGTCGTCAGAAGAGTTCGCGCGCCGCTCAATCGAGATGACGTCGTGTGAATAGCGGCAGGTCCGGCGTCAGCCACCGCAATTGCGTTCTCAATGTGAAGTTCACGCCCGCGGCCATGATCGAAAAGACGAAATGTCGCGTCGCTGCGCTGCTGGATCTCGGCAATCACAAGACCGGCGCCGATCGCGTGGATCGTACCGGCAGGGACGAAAACAGTGTCGCCGGCAGCCACGGCCTGCCACACGACAAGGTCGGCGATCGAGCCGTCGTCTGCGGCGTGACGCATTTCCTGCGAGGTAAGACGCCGTTTCAGGCCCAAGGCGACCTTAGCCTCAGCCGAGGCGCTGAGGATGTACCAGGCTTCGGTCTTGCCGTTCGCCAAGCCGATGGACTGTGCGTACGCATCGTCCGGATGAACCTGGATGGAGAGCGGCTGGCTGGTGAACAGCAGTTTCAGCAGAAGCGAAGGAGCGACGGCTGCCAAACCGGAGCGCTCGTACCAGATTTCGCCGATCGTATTGTCGTCCCGGCCCGCGCTGCTCCAAGGACGCGGATCGACGACACCCCAAGGTTTTGACAAGGAATGTGCAATCGCATGTTCAATGGTCATAACCCTTGTTTCATTTCGACCGAGGGCAGATGGCTGTCCCAAAGGATTCAGGATGCGCCGACAGCAGTTGAACGTGCAGCGCCTTGCCACGCGCGCCCGCGAGGCCAGGTTCAAGCTCGGATGGATGATCGTGCCTGCCGATGGCACCGGACGCTGCCAATTGGACGAAGCGGAGACTTCGGTACGTCGCCACTTTTTCTGCAGCTTGGACAAGTCACCGACTTGCCCGTAGATCCTAAATGGGGTCGCAAGTGCAAAGCACAATGGCAATGCACGGACTTAACCGGGCGTGGCCGTCATTTCTTTGGCTTGCCGCAGCACGGCAGACGGCTCATAGGGCTTGTCATGAAACAGCGTGCTCAGCGGAAGCAGGGGAGGCCGCGGCCGCCCCGATGTTATGATGATGCCGACACGAGGCCATCGCTCGGCGACACGACAGGCCAGGTCTGACCCGCTCATCGATCCGGGCATGCTCACGTCGGTAAAAAGCAGTCTGATGTCGGTGTTTTCTTCGAACAATTGCAGGGCCTCGTCGGCATCCCCGGCTTCCAACACCCGGTAACCTGCATCCAGGAACATGCCGGATGCGCCCATCCGTTCAAACACATCGTCATCGACGACGACCACGACGAGGGGGCTTGGGGTGATCTCGGTCACCGGCGGCAACGGTCACTGATCAAAATCGTTCCATATTCTTAGCCGATCCGGGAAGTATTGAGCACGTCACATTCAAGCTCTAGGAGGTCGCGAGGTCAGTTGCAATGACCGTCGGAATGCGACTGAAATAAAGTGGTCAATTTTATACAGACTCAATCTGGATATAAGTCGTAAGCATCAAGGTTGGTCGATTCCGCGTTGCCTCCAACGGGCACTCGGCCGAAGTCTTATTCGTGCGGAGGCTTGATGCAGGCAAACGGCTTCAGGGAACAGTTTACCGCCATCGCCGATGCGTGGGCGCTCGCCCAGGGTATCGTCGATACGGTCCGCGAGCCGGTTCTTGTGCTCGACAAAGACTTGCGCGTGATCGCCGCGAGCCGCTCCTTCTATTCGGCGTTCAAGGTCAGTCCCGCGGACACCAAAGGCCGGCTTCTTTACACGCTGGGCGATGGGCAATGGGATATTCCGAAGCTTCGCGTTCTGCTGGAAAAAATCATACCCGAGAAGGGCGTGATGGAAGGCTATGAGGTCGAGCACGAGTTTCCCGGGCTCGGACTGCGCACGATGTGGCTGAATGCCCGCCAGGTGTTCTACGAGGGAGGCGCCAACACGACAATTCTGCTTGGCATGGAGGATGTGACCCAGCGGCGCATCCTGGAGATCGAGAAAGACGATTTGTTGCGGCAGAAAGACACGTTGCTTGAGGAACTGCAGCACCGGATTGCCAACAGCCTGCAGATCATTGCGAGCATGATTTTGATGAAAGCTCGCGTGGTGCAATCGGAAGAGACGCGCTTTCATCTGCAAGACACGCACAAGCGTGTCCTGTCGATTGCGGCCGTGCAGAAACAGCTGCATGCATCAGCGGCGATCGGATCAACCGAAGTCGCGCCTTATCTCACACAGTTGTGCGAGAGCCTGGCAACGTCGATGATTGGCGACACCCGGCCGATTTCGCTGAAAGTGATCGGCGAAGGAGGTAGCGCCACATCCCGTCAGGCTGAGAGTCTCGGCCTGATCGTGACTGAACTGGTCATGAATGCGCTGAAGCACGCCTTCCCCGGCGACAAGGACAAAGGCCAGATCACCGTCGCATATGACGTGAGCGGAACGAACTGGAAGCTTTCGATCTCCGACGACGGGGTCGGCAAGCCGGTAGACGGCGTCTTCGCCCAGGGAAAATCCGGGCTTGGCACGGGCATCGTCAAGGCGCTGGCGCAGCAGCTCGACGCTAAGGTTGAAACGTTGGCAGGGCCCGAGGGTACGACCGTGTCGATTACCCACGCCACATTCCCTGCGAAGAACAATCCAAGCCGCTTGAACGGCGGCCATTCGTTGGCGGCCGCGACCAACGGTATTGGCGATGGGGCGGCCGCCGCCCGACAGGAGATTGAAGAAAGATCGTGACCGATATCAACGAAAACCAGCATCACAGCCGGCCGTCTCGTTTCACATTGTTGATCGCCGTTGCTGTGGTTCTCGGCGTCGGAGTCATCGCCTATTGGGCGGAGATTTTCGCCTTTGCTCATCTTCCCCAACTCAAGCAAACTATTGGGCTGTAGGAAGCCCTCATACCCCAGCGCCGCGCTTGGGCTGTCGTGACGGTCAGTTCTGGTTACCGTATCGTTCGGCCACCGCGGCAGCGACGAACTTCTTTCGTCCTTCGCTGCCGGGGCTCGCGTTGTGGGCAGTGCACCAAGCCAGATACGACTTCGGCTCGATACGCACGCGCATGACGACGTGCCCGTAGGCCTTGAGTCCCCGCTCCATTTCCTCGGCCATCTTCAGCCACTCCTTCCAGGTGGGGGGCAGCTTGTTGCCGTCGGGGAAAATTCTCAGCAGCGCCGGATAATCCTCTTCGTCGATCCAATAAGCTCCAACCGCTGGAGGCGGCCGATCGTCCGAGTTCGTCATCCGCGGCAGTCTCTCATGAAAGAGTGCAACTGAGGCCGGCAGCACCTATATGTTCCGTGAGCGCAGCGTGGATGAGTTACCGCGCTTTGCGGGAGCGGCCAATGAATTTCTTCAACAGCGCTCCCAAACTCAAGTTCACGCGCTTGCACGCCCGTATCGTGCAGGAAGATGGCGCGTTTACCGTGCGCGTAAGAATGCTCAATCATTTGAAGCAGGACGAATACGCTTGGGGACAAGAGATTGCAGCAACGATCGACATGGCCAGTTCGATGATCGGTTTGCTCGCCAAGCAGTTTCGCATTTCGGAAAAGTGCGTCTCCATCAAGATCGTCATGGATAAGTTCAAAGAGGGTACGTTCCATTGAGAGGCGTTCGCTAGATCGTGCCGGCCGATCGGAACCGGGCAACGTCGGCCGCGGAATATCCGAACTCCTCCAGAATCTGGTCGGTGTGTTCACCATACTCCGGCGCGCCGCTCACCAGGCTGCTCGGCGTGCGGCTGAGCGTGACCGGTTGCCCGACCAGATTGATTTGGCCGAGCGCCGTCGAACTTACACTCTGCGCGACCTGAAGGTGGCGAACCTGAGGATCGGCGAAGGTCTGGTCGATGGTGTAGATCGGGCCACAGGGAATGCCGGCTTCGTTGAGCAGGTCCACCAGCGCGCTGCTTGTCATTGTCATGGTGATCTCACCGATGACGCCATTGAGACGGTCGCGGTTCTTGCGCCGATCCTTCGGCGTCGCATAGTCGGGATGGTCGATGAGGTCGTCACGCTTGATGGCCTTGCAGAAGCGCTTCCACATCACCGGTGTCGGCGCGACGTTGACATGACCGTCTTGCGTCTTGAAAACCCCGGTCGGTGCGCCGGTCGGATGGTTGTTGCCGGCTTGCTCGGCGACTTCTCCCGCCATCAGATACCGGGCGGCTTGGAAATCGAGCATGAAGATCTGAGCCTGCAGCAGCGACGTCTGCACCCATTGGCCGCGGCCCGATCGCTGGCGTTCGTGAAGCGCGACAAGAATCCCCATGGCTGCGAAAACACCCGCCGATAAATCCGCGAGCGCGGTGCCAACCCGCATCGGCCCGCGCCCCGGCTCGCCGGTGATGGACATCAAGCCGGACATGCCCTGGGCGATCTGGTCCACCCCCGGCCGCGACTGATAGGGCCCGTCCTGGCCGAAACCCGAAATGCTCGCATAGATCAAACGCGGATTGACGGCATCGAGCGCGTCGTAGCCGATGCCGAGCCGCGTCTTCACGTCGGGCCGATAGTTTTCGACGATGACGTCGGCTTGCGTGACCATGCAACGGAGCACTTCGAGGCCGTCGGGACTCTTCAAATTCAGTGTCATGCCGCGCTTGTTGCGGTGCAGATTCTGAAAGTCGGGCTCATGCCGCGCCGAAAAATCCGTCTGAGTCGAATTGCCTCCCTCTTCAGGCATCTCGATCTTGATGACCTTGGCGCCCCAG
>Ga0184611_1000249_pt1 | contig 9563 bp, 9 predicted proteins | sample PLM3_5_coex_FD_133162 | JGI IMG/M metagenome (GOLD analysis project Ga0184611, IMG submission 133162) | Groundwater sediment microbial communities from an aquifer in East River, Colorado, USA - PLM3_5_coex | ecosystem: Environmental > Terrestrial > Soil > Riparian zone | place: USA: East River...
AAGTAAAACTGGAAGAACTAGATTCAATATTAAAATCTATTAAAACTACAGACAGTTTAAGATACGAGGCAATTAAAGAATATGCTGGCGGAGTATGCATGCTTTGTGCTCAACTTCCCACTAGATTAGTAAGTTATGATATGGATGGCGCTCAATTAGTCGAGAGATATTGTGAAAAGTGCTTTGAGAAACAGAAATGGGACAAATAAGAGAAATAAGATTATTAAATTCTGACTCCGGTTCAAATGAGGAAAAAATCAGTTACTATCAAGAATGTGAATGGGTAGGAGTTTACGTTTGTTGTGGGTGTGGAAAGATAAACAAATGATAATAAATAACCCGAATAACGAAGTCCAATTACAGTAAATCAACGATTATAATTCGAGGTTGATTGATAAGCCGCAAATTCATCTCTTACACTTTGACATAATGTATTAATTCTTACGGGTTTAACAATAAACGAGTTTATAATTCCTTGTTTCAGATAATTTTCGAAAACTGGATTATTTTCAAATTCGTAACCGGTCACCAGTATCGTTCTTACCTTAGGATTAAGTTTTTTGACTTTTTTTAGTAATTCCAATCCGTTCATACTAGACATCCTCATGTCAGAAATAACCACAGCATACTGCTGTTTATTTTTCGTATAATGTTTTAGAGCAGTCATTGGATCGTTAAAACTAACAACAGAAGCACCTTCTATTTTACCACATAAAGCCTCCTGAAAGAGCACAGAGATGTCTAAATCATCTTCTACGATACTAACAATTTTATTGTTAGTAGACATTGGAAGCACCGCTCCACTTGATGCCGTTTATAAACACCCCAAAGTACTTATGTTTTATTGATTTTTTAATGTTAAAAACTAAGACACTGGCGAGAGCAGGTATCAAAAACTCTCGCCAATGTATCGTAATACTAGTGAGAAGTAACCCAATATAAACATGAATCCGAACAGGTGGGAGGAATTAGGACGATAAAACACTGATGGGTTGAGCATTCCAGCCATGAAGCCCAACAACAACACGTAGGATTTCCTCACCAGCGAACGTATCATGTCTTCTACCTTGTTCATTTACTGACAACAAAATATATGATAATTTAAGCAACTAGCGGTTAGTGTGCGTATCTTCGATGAACAAGAACCAGCCCCATTAACCACTAGTTGCGGTAATTTAGTCTGTTTATAGATTAAATAAAAAGGAGTACGATGAAATGTTCTGTAAAAAAGAATGTAATTATTATGAAAAATACGATAATATAAAAATAATTTTAGTAAATACCGGTGGAACTGGACACAAATGCAGAGAATCCCACCGGCATGCATGATGGTGTTAAAATTGATGAGAGGTATGCAACTAAGGATAAGAACTTGCCTTACCTAGGTTACACCGTTGAAATACAAGTCTATTCGTTAATGCAAACTTGATAGAATATCCAATCTAGAATCCTTAATTTCTTTGATTCATCAATTTCTTTTTGTAACAGTTATTCTAAACTCATTCAACTTGGAAAGAGGTTTTTACTCTTATAACCATGAGTGTACTTTTACTGGAGGGAGTAGCAGTGTATGTCAATAGAATACGGAACATCAGTGGGAGTAGCGAGTCGATATCAGTGCTAAAGGTAGGTTTCTAATACTGGAAACAAGAATGTAAGCTTTAAACTTTTCTCATTTTATATTAATAGGACGATTCTAGCTTTATCTCAAATATTAAACAGAAACATTAGGTGCCATGTAATTTGCTACTATAGAACCATGATGATGTATCATTAGCCATTCATTATTAGATTTGTGGTTGTTTACATTCTGTTTTTCGAATACATTTGTAGCAATTACGCCCATTCTAATTCTATTTTCATCCTCTATAACAGTATCAATATTTTCTAAACAAACAACCATTGCTATATTTTGAAACACTTTTATCTTTATATTTGTAATAGCGAATTTTATCATCCTAGTATTTTCAAATATCCTTATCCAACTTTCTCTTATTGCCGTCCAACTGGTAAACATCTCCCAACCGGGATGTATACAGATAGTATCATTGCTATGTTTCCAGACTTCCTCCATTTTTTCAATTGATAAGCTTTCAAATGCTTTATAGAATATGCTATTACTGTCCTCTATAGTTTCTTCTACACCTTTTTCTTCATCCATTAGCAATTACGCTATAGTTCTAATCCTTTAAAAATAATCATTTGCTTAGCATGATACGGTAATGAAAAATAATAATCGAGAATGATCAATCCTTTCTGGCTTACTAGTAAATGAATGTCTTTGGCCGTTAATGTAGGACTGGTCGTCTGTAAACCATTTTTGACATAAATTTTGAGCCCACCTTATCACGAGAATTAAGGAACATTAAATCCTATACCTTAATTCGCTAGATGTTTAGAGTTATAATGTGGAACAGAATTGATTCTAAAAAAACTTCAATTAATTTCGGATTAGAAATTCTTATCTAAAAGTTGGGAGTTATAACTTAAGTTGACATTTAAATGTAAGATTTGTGGTTCACAATTCGAAGAAAAAGAGCGACTCAATATTCATAAAAAGGTTCACGGGAGAAAGTCAAAGATCAGTGAATATGGAAGTCCAGAATTTAATCAGGATAGATTGAGAGGATAACCTAAAGTACGTTAACTAGAATCACTCCAAGAATACAAAATATAATAAAAATAATTATAAATGTTTAATATCTTTTTATTAACAAAATTAGAACCAATTGACCCTCAAAATAGGCTTTCATGTTTCTTTAGACTAGACCGTAGGGAACTGATCTGATTTTTCAGATGGGTCGTAATTAGAATTCCTAATGTTCCTTTATAAAGAGCTTGACCCAAATAATATTAGAACAGAAACTAATATAATTATGGGCTTTAGGGGTTAATAAATTTCGCGTTTAGCAGTAATTATTAAGATTTTCCAGCAATTAGGGCTTATCGGGATTCGAACTGTTTCTGTAGTTTAGGAATATAATGCAACAAGCATGATGGTCATATTAGATTTATCTAAACTCTAATAAGTCATGGATACTCCATTAAACATGTTGGAGATCATTGCATCGGTTGTCCAGTGACATAATTATCATAAAACGGTGATACCATGAGTAATGCAAAGAGAAGGAGACTAAAGATAATGATACTTGAAGACGAAGAGGATATTCTTACTCTCTACAAAGACTACCTATTAGGGCGAGGCCATGACGTAGTTTCAACGTATTTGACTGCAAACAACGTGATGTCAGAATTTGGTGAAAAATTTCCAGATGTTTGCCTAGTAGACTATCGATTACCAGGCAAGACAAACGGACTTGACGCCGCGACCGAAATTTTGAATAAGTTTCCTTCAATGCCAATTCTTTTCATTACTGCCTATGAGCCCTTAGTGAGGGAAATAAAACTAAATCCCTTCCTAGAAGACAAAAAAATATCAGTCTTAGTGAAGCCTGTCATGCTTGAGGAAATTGAAAAAACGATGACGAATTTGGTTAATGGATAGAAGTATTTGATGCACACATCAGAAGCAAGGCTTGTCTTGTCTATCAGAAGTTAACCTCTTAGGGCTCAAATCAATATTTGGTCTATAGCCGTCAAAATCGTCAAACTCTTAATAACTTGCGCTGCATAAGCTGTCCCTACAGCGTTGTCTTGTTATACCCTGGAGGTTTGATGTAGTGGCTACTAGGAAGAAAATTGTTAGTATTGTAGATAACGAGATAGATATAACTGAGCTATTTCAGTATGCTATATCCGCAAGTATCCACGGAGTTTCTGTTATAACTTTTAATGATTCGGTCATAGCTCTAGAACACTTCACAGATAACAAAAAAAATTACGCTTTAGTTATTTCTGATTTAAGAATGCCTAATCTGAATGGACTAGAACTGCTTAAAAAAGTAAAGCAGCTTAATCCTTCCGTGAGAACGATACTTGTAAGTGCTTACGAACTTGATGATGACCAAGTATTCCAAAATTATATGAAGCAAGGAATAATAAATCTATTCGTTAAAAAACCTATCGGTTTACCTGAGTTGTGTCAAGAAGTGGCAAATCAAGTGCAGGACTATCAGCTCTCCGTTAAGAAACAATAATTTTTTTGTTCAAGATGTCTTGAGTCAATTGAAGCAATTTATCTTGTATATCAGCAGGTATCTTCTTTTGGAAACTATGGAACGGTGCTATGTATATCATTCCGTTTTCAGCTGTTGAATTCTTTGACGATTCCAGTCCCGGAGTAAAAATAGTTCCTGTAAAGTTATTCATACGTATCATGTTAAAAACCGAGTCGTATGCCTTTGCTGGGTCTAAAATAAATGATGTGACCACAGTATCAGGCGCTAGTTTGTTTTGATCCGATACAGCACCGAATGCATATACTCCCTTTTCTTTGGCTGCCTGAATTACACCTTGCCCTGCGTTATCGGCCACATGCAATAAAAAGTCTGCGCCTTGTTCAATTTGAGACAGTCCTGCCGATCTTCCCTTAGTTTGATTATCCCAATCTCCAAGATATCTCACAAGCACTTTGGATTTCGGATTAATGTATAGAGCTCCTTGTTTATAACCTTCATAAATGTTCTTCAGGTTAGGATACTTTTGGTCGCCCCCAATAAAACCTATTGTATGGTTTTTGGAGAGCATACTTCCGAGGGCTCCAAGAAGATAGGCAGCATCTTGTTGTCGCGGGAAGATAGAAGCAATATTTTTAGATTTTACAAGACCGGTAAACACAATAAACTTTGTGTTAGGATAGTCCTTTGATAATTTTAGTATTGGGTTACCCCATTCATATCCTTGTGCTATTATAACGTCATACTTTTTATCTGCATAGGTTCTGACAGTCTTTTCTATATTTGGGATTGATACATTATCCAAGAACTTGACATCGTAACCATATTTGGATATTATTCCTTGCCCTGCATTATAACCAAATGCTCCCCACCCCGCATCGCTAAATAAACCGTCTGTTAGGTATGCTACCTGTAAGGCTTTACCAGTCTCAGGTGATTTATTTGAAATTTGTCCCTCTGCATAATCAAATAAGAGATATAGTCCAATAACGGAAACAATCGAAATAGTTATGACAACATGAATTAAGAATTTTCGGAGATGTATACTCTCTATTGGTCTATCATAATTTACCATATACATTCCCATCCTTGTCATCGAGATTATTTGCCAGAGGAAGCGTAAAAAAGAAAATAGCTCCCTCATGCTGGGGACTATTTTCTGCCCATATAATGCCACCATGGGCCTCTATTATGTTTTTCGCAATAAATAAACCCAATCCAGTCCCCCTATCAGATCTTGTTACGAACTTGGTAAATAAATGTGGTAGTATTTCGGGATCTATTCCAGATCCTGTATCTTTTACCGTAACTTGTATGGTGTTTGATTTAATTTGCGTTGTAACCAAAATAGACCCGCTTTTGGTGAATTTACCAGCGTTATCAAGTAGTATAAACAGAACTTGACCCAATCTCAATTTGTCGCCATTGACAATTAAGTTTTGAACAGCACTTTCGTAGTTTATGATCAAATCTTTGTAAATAAACTGAATATTTTTTTTGTATTCTTCAATAGTATTTAAAATTAAATCATCTAAATTAAGCGGTTCAATTGTTAATTTTAGAGTATCGCTCTCAATTTTAGTAACATCCAATATATCTTCTGCAAGTCTGCCTAATTTTTCAATATTTCTACGGATAATATCTAAATACGGGGCTCTTTTCTCCGATTTCAAATTTGCAGATTGAAGCAGATAAATAGCGTTAAGAATGGGCTGTATGGGAGTCCTAAGCTCATGAGCGGCGATGTTGATAAATTGATTCTGTGCCTCATCCTTCTTTTTGAGCGATTCGTTTGCAATCATCAGTTTTTCATTTGATTCGTTCAAATCTTGAGTTCTCTTCCGAACTTCATTTTGCAACATGCTATACCATTTTCTTAAAAGAAATACAAGAACTATTATAGCTGCAGTTGTTCCTGTGAGCAAAGAGAACATCTTAATACTTTCGCTGAATAATTCGGAATTTATCGTCGTGTATATCCTGTCTGTCGGGGTAACTACTTGGAGAAAATATACAGGCTTAGTTCCAAGCAAAATTGGAGACTCGGTATTCAATCTCTCTCCTCTTCCGTAGTCATATAACCCATATCCCTTGTTTCCAGCTAATAATGAATGAGTTAGGTTATTCAGAACGTCGTTCTGATTGATAAAGGCCTGCGTTTCGTTACCAAAAAAATCTTTACCCACTAAATCCTTGCTTGCTCCCACAGCCAGAAGATTTCCTTTCGTATCAAAAGCCACCAAAAATTGGGAGTTTATATTTTCAACATTGCCATATGTCTTAAAAAAATCAATAGTAGGTAAGCTTGCTATTGCCGTTCCAATATAGTGACCGTCCGCTAGACTAACTATTGGATATGTAATTGCGATTCTATATTTTCCGTCGATGCCGGTGAAACCATTACTGTATACGGGTTGCAAATTACTATTTGTTTGTTTAATGTAATCTCTGGATGATATGTCAATGTTGACAAAACTTTTCATTCCCTTTGAAGCCTTATGAACATTTATGATACCATCTTTGTCTGTTAACAAGAGACCGTCTACGTCTGTGACAGAATTTAGTTGTCTAAATTTTTCATCTACTATTCTGTCAACTTTATCTCCTGATAGATTTTCATTCTGTAAATAGACTGAATCAGCTAAATCCTGAAGCACCGAGGTAATATACCGCAAATCAGAACCAATATGCTGGGATATAGAGTTGGTGGATTTTATTTGGCGATCTAATTCCTGTTGAAATATGCTTTCTCTAATATTCTTCTCGTTATCATATTGAAGAAGAAAAAACAATCCATAGGATGTTATCACAATTATAATAATAGAAATGACACCTAATAGCACAACTTTACCAGAAAAAAGTGTCATTGTTACTTGCCTTGTTTTTCTATTATTTAATTATGTTCCTACTCAGTTTTTTAATTATCAAAAAATATTACTTCTATTGGGGAGACCTACTACATAATAAGTTCAAGTCACCTGCATCGGTTCTTCGCCTCTATTTAATAAAATCTTCTTTATAATGCTCGGAAGGGACTAGTCTGAAATTTCAGATGGGTCGTAATTAGAATTTTTAGTTTCTAGGTATAAAGAACTTTACTTCACAACAATATCGGAGAAGAAACTAGAATTAATTTTCGGCTAATTTAGTAAATTTAGGCTTAAAGAGAAAAGCAATGATAGTGCTGCCCATAAAAGTTGCCGACCAAATGAACCATAAATTACCTCCATGGCCTTTTAATACAATCAACAAATTACGTCATTTCAGGCTCGGAGGTTTGTGAACCATTTTTGACCTTTAAAAACAGTTCAGAACCTTTAATGTGGTTCAGAAATAGTTATGAATGTATATTTTATAATATCCAAATAATGACTGAAGTTGGGTTAGCCGAAATATTCGGCATGGGAGAAGCGATAGGAATAATTGCTACACTGTTTGTGATTCTGTATTTTTCCAGAAAACAAATGGAAACTCTGTCTCTAGATATAGAAACCAAGATTCTCAGTGATTTGGATGAAAAATTACGCGAAATTACCGTTATGGGGATTGAGCGACCAGAACTAATTAGAGTAGTAAGTAAAGTTGAATCAGACTGGTCATCTGAAGTTGCATACTCGTATCATATTTTGTTCACCTTTGCGCACGTGTTTCATATGCGCAAGAGAAAGGTGTTAAGTGACAATGAATGGATCGGGTGGTTGCGATGGATGAAAAGTGCTTTCGAACAAGGAACGATAAATGAAATATGGAAGAGTAAAATAGAAATGGAGAAATGGTTTGATCCTGCCTTTCAAGAATTCATTGATAAGGAGTTAATTCCTCTACGTAAGAAATAACTCCGGCGATAGTGTAGATTGGTCACTAAATTATCGCTATAATGTTGTCCGGAGCTTTCTGAACCATTTTTGACTCGATTTCCAGGCTCACTATTAAAGGGATTCAAAAGCATTTTTGATGGAGCATAAGACGTTGGCCCGGTTTCGTCGGTATCGAAGATGCTATCGGTTCTAAAAGTGAGTTCTTGATATCAGTAAGGAGGATTATGAAGCTTTAAAGTCCATAGAAGTATGCTCGCTTAACTGGATTTAAGAGATTTCATATCGATGGAGAAGCGATACTTAACATTAGACTTGAGTAGTCTCTCATAAGCCTCGTTGACCTTCTGGATTGGGATGACTTCAACGTCTGCAGTAATGTTGTGTTTGCCGCAAAAGTTGAGCATCTCCTGCGTTTCGGCGATACTACCTATGAGCGAGCCCGAAATGCTGCGACGCTTGAACAAAAGTCCAAAGGCAGAGACGGCGTGAGGCTTATCTACACCGCCAACAAGGGTGATGTTACCGTCACGGCTGAGTAATTGTATATAGGCGTTGACGTCGTGCTCAGCGGAAACAGCGTCGAGGATAAAGTCAAAACTGCCGGCGTGCTTGTTCATCTGGTCAGCATCGCGGGAAAGGACAACTTCGTCGGCGCCCAGGGAAAGCGCATCATCCTTCTTGTTAGGTGAGGTGGTAAAGACAACGGTGTGAGCTCCAAGCGCATGCGCAAACTTCACAGCCATGTGGCCCAGTCCGCCAAGACCAACCACACCAACCTTCTTACCCTTCGTAACTCCCCAGTGACGCATGGGTGAGTATGTTGTGATTCCGGCACAGAGGAGTGGAGCGGCTCCGGCGAGGTCGAGATTGGAAGGGACACTAAAGACAAAGTGTTCCTTAACGACGATGCTCTCAGAGTAACCACCGTAGGTCATGCCTCCTAGGTGCACGTCGGGTGAGTTATAGGTGAGAATCAAGTTGGGACAGAACTGTTCAAGACTAGCTTGACATTCGGGGCAGGAGCCATCGGAGTCAACTAGGCAGCCAACCGCGGCGATCTCACCGGGCTTGAACTTTGTGACTGCAGAGCCGACGTGTGTAACACGACCAATTATTTCATGGCCTGGAATGCAGGGATAGACAGTCGGCATAACGCTCCACTCATTTCTAACTTGGTGGAGGTCAGAGTGGCAGATACCGCAGAAAAGGATTTCGAGCCGAACGTCGTGTTCGCCAGGTTCCCGCCGAGCGATTATGGTTGGAGCAAGCGGTGATGTTGGACTTCCAGCCGAATAAGCTTTCGCGTTATACTGACCATATGATTTAGAGTCAAGCTGAGTTGTTGACATATCAATCCGCTTTTAAATAATACAATTTAAGTATTTAAGGAATATTGGCGTTATTGTCTTTGCTATTTTTTTACATTTATTGCAAAACCCGTGTGGACCAGTTCTTACAGAATTTTATTGCACTACTCATTCATGCATAACAAGCATTCTTAATTATAGTCTTGTAAATCATAAATGGTAATTCCGCGGTTTTGTTCTAATCCTTTGGTAAAGATGGATATTGATGTAAATTATGAAATTTATTTTTATGCCCCAACGATATTAAGATGAAAAGAACTAAAGTCTTCAGCCCATTTGAGATTTTCTTTAGCCTTCAACCA
>Ga0184611_1000252_pt1 | contig 9525 bp, 12 predicted proteins | sample PLM3_5_coex_FD_133162 | JGI IMG/M metagenome (GOLD analysis project Ga0184611, IMG submission 133162) | Groundwater sediment microbial communities from an aquifer in East River, Colorado, USA - PLM3_5_coex | ecosystem: Environmental > Terrestrial > Soil > Riparian zone | place: USA: East River...
ATTGACCTTCGTTTAAGGCTTTGTTAAGATTTCAGGCTATTTATCTTTGAAAATCAGTATAAAAATATGATAATCGATACCCATAGTCACATTTACCTGCCTGAGTTTGATGCAGATAGGGATTCTATGCTAATGAGAGCTGAAAATGAAGGAATTAACCTGATTTTAATGCCTGCTGTTGACCAGGAGACTTATTTAGCAATGCTAAAAACGGAAGAAAATTTCTCTGAAAAATGTGTTTCGATGATGGGATTACATCCTTGTTCTGTCAAAGAAGGATATAAGCAAGAACTTAAAAAAGCAGAGGAGTATTTGGAAAAAAGAAGGTTTGTGGCGGTAGGAGAAACAGGTCTTGATTTCTATTGGGATAAGACTTTTACCAGGGAGCAGTACGAGTCATTTCAAACTCAAATTGAATGGGCAAAGTATTATAATATACCGGTTGTTATTCATTCACGAAATTCAATTGACGAATGTATTTCTACGATCAAAGAAAATCAACAAGGAAATTTGAAGGGGGTTTTTCATTGTTTTTCAGGAGATGAAAAGCAGGCGAAAGCAATCATCGATCTTGGATTTTATTTAGGGATAGGAGGGGTAGTTACATTTAAAAACTCTGGTTTGGATAAAGTAATGGCGGATATTGATATGAAGAATGTGGTGTTGGAAACAGATGCTCCTTATTTGGCGCCGGTTCCTTTTAGGGGAAAGAGAAATGAATGCAGTTATTTAAAATATGTTGTAGAAAAATTGGCTGAAATAAAAAAAGTTTCGAAAGAAGATATTGCAAAGGTTACTACTAAGAATGCGAAAGAATTATTCAACATCTGAAATGCTACCTGTATTTTTGCCGCCCCGGAGACCTGCTCGAGTGGTTGAAGAGGCACGCCTGGAAAGTGTGTATACGGGAAACCGTATCAAGGGTTCGAATCCCTTGGTCTCCGCATATCTTAATTCATTTGCTGCTCAGGAATAATTCTTTCGAGTTCTCTTTTATTTAATGGAGTCCTTTCCCAATTTGGTTCATATTTCACAAACCACGAGATCCAAATGCTTCTGGATATGCGCATCATCCATGGTTGCGTAACAACTAATAGAACTGCATTTGTGATCATCCAGTAAAAAAAGCGATTATCACGAACAGACATTCCGATCAATACAAACCATGCTATAAATGTAGCTACACTTATTGCTACTCCTAATGCGTAACTTACATAACCAGTGCCATAATAAAATCCCGGTTCTTTTTCTGTAGGTTGACCACATACTGCGCATTTTTTCGGCATTGCCATATTTTTTTTCAGACTAATGCTAACCTTATTTATAAAAAGTTTTCCTTCTCTGCATCTTGGACAACGACAACCTAAAGTGGAAATAAGATAACTACGCTTTTTTTTATTGGGCATTATTTTGCGATATAAAATGAGAAATTATTTTTTGTAATGAAACAGAAGGAGTTATACCGGGTTGTCGCCACAATATATTTCCTTTTTGAAAGAGCATGAGAGTAGGTACACTAGTTACGTTATAGTGCGATGAAGCGACAGGACTTTTATCAATATCGACTTTAATTATCCTTATTTGATCACCCATTTTTGCACGAAGTTCTTCCAATATTGGTTTCATCAATTTGCAGGGGCCGCACCATTCCGCAAAAAAATCAACCAGCACTGGTGTATCGGCATTAATAATGTCGTTGAAAGTTTCTGTTTTATTTGTCGTTCCGTTCACCTTTTGTTTCTTTTTTAAAAATGCTTAAAAACAAACCACCCATTACTGCACCATAGGCTGTGCTGTTATGCCATTTTGAGGTGATCAAACAGGTGCCACTGTCGCAGCCTACAAGTTTCCAATACAAAAACCCGGCAAAAGCGCCAAGCACCAAGCCTAGTATCAGTAATTTATTTTGAAAAAAGAAGATTTTCATAAACTGCAAAGGTCCGTAAAAGCAAGATAATATCGATGTAATAAATCAATTGCTTTTTACAGAACAAACCTAATGCTTCAGATATTCTTATGCGGTGACGCAAGTCACAATTTCGGATGACTTTTTCTCAATTAGTAACCTTTATATAACCATACCCTTCACCCTGTTTTATTACCAGCTCATACAACGCATCTGGTACGGTAGTAACGCCGTTAAGTAATTGACTCTTATTGATATTAAATACCTGCATGGCATGCTCGCAAACGGCAAAAGTTACCTTCTTTTCGGTGCCGAGTTTAACTACATCACCAGATACTGTAGACTTGTCTTTTACTATCATGTCCAAAGCTTTTCCATAAAATACTACCTCGATTTTGGCATCAGGGTGAGAGGTAAGAATGCCGTTTATCCATCGAACTACACGTTGATGAGTGGCGGTGTCACTGGTTGTAAGATCAAAAACAATATTATAAGGTTTTTGCTGGGCAGACGATTGCAAGAGAATGCCGAAAAAAAAAGTGGCGATAAGAAATATCTTTTTCATGCTTAGGAATTATTACACAAAAATTACGAATAAAATTCTGAAAAAAAAGATTTGTAAATCATAGTATTGTTTTTTTTCGTAGCTTATCGGGCTTTTTTGAAACTCTTAAATTAAAACCTTTTTATTATGGATACCAACGAAACAAAAGAAGGAACTAATCGCCGAAATTTCCTCGGAACCATTGCTACCGGTGCTGCAGCTATTGGATTAACAACCATTGCACCTTCACTTTCTGCATTTGCAGGCGAAGCAAAATTTGATCCCAAAGTTTATGGCGATCCAGAAGAGATGTTTAAAAAGATCACTGGCAAACATCGCGTAGTGTATGATTCTCCGGAGCCAAACGGGGTCTCTGTATTTGTCTGGTCTAAAGTTTTTTTATTGACCAATGCAGCTACCGGAACACCTGAAAAAGATAGTAACGTGGTGATCGTACTCAGGCATAATTCAATTCCTTATGCATTTAATGATGCCATGTGGAAGAAATATAAGTTTTCTGAAATGTTCAAAGGCTCAGGTGAGCTGGGCCCTGTGTTCCAGGCAGCTGATGCGGCTACTGCAGCTAAAGAACGCAACCCAATGTGGAATCCAAAACCTGGTGATTTCAAGGCACCTGGTATTGGCCCTGTTCCTATTGGAATAAATGAATTGCAGGCAAGTGGCGTACAGTTTTGCGTATGTAATATGGCGATGACCGTCTATTCAAATGTGGTAGCTATGCAAACAGGTGCAAAGGCCGAAGATGTATTAAAAGACTGGACTGCTAATGTGCTTCCAGGTGTACAAATAGTACCGTCCGGTGTTTGGGCATTAGGACGTGCACAGGAAAAACAATGTGCCTATATTTTTGCAGGATAGGGTTTAGAAATTATTTTAATGCCCCGATTCAATCGGGGCATTTTTTTTATCTGAATTCATATCCTACTCCTGCTACCTGGGTAAGCAGATCATGGGGAGCGTCTGTTACAGTGCAACGACCTTCCACTTTGGGAGCAACAGGCGAGAATTCTTTTAAATATTCTTCAATGACAGAATGTAGTGTAGCTCCCATTTTTGTTGGTTCTTTTACTCCTTCCATTCTGCAAAGCGTGGTATCAGGATCACCTTCTCTTTCACAGGCTACAAATGAATATTGTTTTAAAAGATCAATTGGTTCTTTATTCACTTTTATCCAGTTCACTCTTTTACCTTCTTGTTTGTTAATAGTAAAATTTACTTCCATTCCTTTGAATCGAATTACCCAACCGCCAAATCTTTTTTCCGGCTCTTTTGCAAAAGCATTTTCCAATTCATGTTCCATCCAATCCCAAATTTGACGACCAGTTGCCATTCCCAATTTTGCTTCACTATCTACCGGTAACATGCTCCATAAAAAATCTCTTGTAATATCCGCTACACCGGTTTTTGGATCAGGTACAAGCGGTGGGCAAAATCGAAAGCCATTACTCAATGCAATATCCGGTTTGAATTTCCACATGATCGCATCAGTAATAAAATTGTCCATCGGCGTTTCAATAACATAATATCTTACAAGCGGGGTTTTTGTTTTACCAATTATCGTATTTAATTTTTTTTCAAAAGGCTCTTTTGCCTTTTTAATCAGGACTCTCATTTCTTCATCTTCTTTGTAGCGTAAGGGATCAACATCCAATAACTGGTAATTATGTTCTTGTATTTTTCCGTTCTCAATAACTATATCAAGCTTTGAAATGAAGGAACCAAATGCTCCTGGCTCTGTAACTTTTGCATAAGCTCCTTTAACAGGTTTTCGGATCCGTTCATGTGTATCTGCCCCGAGAATATAATCAACCCCTTTTACTTCCGGCATATTGGCTAATCCAACTTGTTGTGCCATTCCCATATGAGTGAGTAAAAAGATCATATCACATTTTTCGTATTCTTTTAAAAGACGAATATACCGGGCAATGTTTTTTTGTGGGAAAGTAAATTCTATTCCATAGCTATAAGCAGGTGATTGCCTTTTAGGAGTCATAGGATCATTATAACCAATAAAACCGATCTTAATACCAGCAATATGTTTTATAAAATAAGGGGGAAAGATCAATTCGCCTTGTTGCTCATCTTTTGTATCATGAAACATATTAGCACATACTTTTACGCCACTATATGCAAACATGTCTTTCATCATCATTTCTTTTCCATACACTACTTCCCAATTACCAGGCAACATTATATCATACCCAATATTATTCATTAATGGAATGATGGCTTTGCCTTCTGTAAGAGCAGCAATACCACTTCCCTGGAAACAATCACCACCATCAATTACAAGAGTATTATTTGGATTTTGATCTCTCAATTCATTGATCATTGTTTTCAGCGTAGCAAATCCACCTCTTTTTTTATAAACAGGTTTTTTATTCTCAATAAAAAATTCATCATGAATATCAAGCTGCGAATGAATATCGGCCGTGTGAAGCAATGTAAGGGTTTGCACCTTTCCATTTTGCACTGCTTTACTTTTCTTTATTGCTTGCGCTTTGTAAGCAGCTTCATCAGACTCCAATGCAGATGCAGCAAGCGGACTTATCATTCCGCCGCCTATACCAATACCAAGTCCTAGTTTTCCTGCATTTTTAAAAAACTCTCTTCGGCTATTTTGAGAAATTTCAAGATGTAATTTTTTTTCAACCTCACTCAACTGTTGGCAGGAATTACAACTGCAGTTCTCATGCAGATTAATATTTTGAGACATAATTTGATTAAATTATTTACCCTGTTTGTTTTTTCTTGCGTCAGCAATTGGTTTAAAAGGACCGAACTTATGTTGTTCTTCATCAAAGCCATCAGCAAAGGGACCGAAAGGATGATCAATTGGCTTTTTAGAAATATCAGGCCAGTCTTCTTTAAATATTTTTGATGGACGTGGTTGTGAGTTGACAAACGCAGCAACATCCCATGCCTCTTCATTCGTCAATTGTGGATTATGATATTCCACTTCTCCAAAAGGCATATTATTTTTTACATAACCAGCAAATCTTGAGATGCGGTATAAACCAGCAGCCGTATTGTAACTGTGTTCTCCCCAAAGTGGGGGGTATTCATATAAAGCGTCATCTTTTTTCTTTCCTTGTCCATCTTCGCCATGGCATCGCTGGCATTTATTTATATAAACCATTTTGCCATTTTTCGGATCAGCAGCACGATCGAGAAAAGGAATGTCCATGATACCACTTCCTTTAGGTTTATATTTTTTTGGGACAGCATCACCAAGCCAACGCATATAGGCGATTATAGCTTTCATTTCCTTGCTATTACTATCAATTGGATTCCCATTCAAGCTTCTTTGTAAACAATCATTTACCCTTTTCGGAATCGTTTCTAACCCCCCGCTTCTTGCTCTGAATTGCGGATAAGTAGAATACACAGCGCTATAATTATTTCCCCAGGGCACAGTTCCACCATTCAAATGGCAGTTCTGGCAATTCATGCCGTTCGTTATTCTTGCGACGATTCCGTTTGGCCCGAGGTAATATGCTGTTTTTGAAATTAACTGATAGCCATATCTTGCCATTGAATCGCTTTCGGGGATCTGATATTGATTCCAGCCGCGCCATACATGAGTTGTGTCAAAATAATTAGTATCAGCGGTTGCGTTTCCTTTTTCACCAGTGTTGCAGGAATAAATAATGATAACTGAAAACAGTAAAACAAAAAAAGTTTGGTGTAAACGGGTTGATTTCATTTAATAGTTATTTGCGCATCAATGCGGTAATTTTTCTCTCAGATATCCGTACACCCATGTGCCTGCAATGGCACTGAATAAAGTTACAATGATAACGGTAGCTCCTGTTCCAATTTGTGCAAATAATGGCCCTGGACATGCACCGGTAATGGCCCATCCAAATCCGAAGATCAATCCTCCGATAATATTTCCTTTATTAAATTTTTTTGATACAAATTCAATTGGCTCTCCATATATGGTTTTGATCTTGAATTTTTTTATAAGAAAGACCGATAAAGCTCCGACAGCTACTGCTGAACCGATCACACCATACATATGAAAGCTTTGAAGACGGAACATTTCCTGTATACGGAACCATGAAATGACCTCCGCTTTTATAAGGATAACACCAAACAAAATACCGGTAGCCATATATTTCAGGTTATGCCAGATGGGATGCCTGAGTTCAGATTCATTCACACACATGGTATCCATCGATCGTACTTCGAAATCTGTATTCTCACTCAGGAACTCATGGTGTTTTTTTTCTTTTACAGATTCTATGGTATTTGTATTCATGGTAATTTTTAAAGCTTTAGAATAATTGGCATAATTAAGTTGGCAACAATAAAGCCACCAACCATAAATGAAATGGTAGCAATAAGTGATGGCAATTGTAAATTAGACAATCCCATGATGGCATGGCCGGAAGTACATCCCCCTGCATAGCGGGTTCCAAAGCCAACAAGGAAACCACCAATAACTATCATAATAATCCCTTTTAGGGTAAACAGGGAATTCCAGCTGAATAATTCTGTAGGTACCATCCCTCTGAAATTGCTGATGCCATGAGCTTGTAAATCAGCTGCCAGTTTAGGATTTAATTCAATCGGGTTAGGGTTTGAAAAGAGTTGTGTTACAAGAACTGCACCGATAACAATTCCTGCGACAAAGAAGAGATTCCATATTTCCTTCTTCCAATCGTATTTAAAAAAAGGAATATTAGCAGGCAAACAGGCTGCGCATACATGCCTTAGTGAAGATGATATTCCGAAAGCTTTATTACCGATAAGTAAAAGTATTGGCACTATAAGCCCGATCAAAGGACCCGCAACATACCAGGGCCAGGGCTGTTTTATCCATTCAATAAAATTCATATTATTTGGCTTTTATTTCGCAAACAAAGTTAGATATAGTAACAATTATAACTGTGACAGTTGTCACAGCGTCAAAAATTGTAATTTATTATTAAGTTAATTTGTTGCATATCTGTTTTGTGAATGACATATCTCAGGTCTTCATAAATATCACCTGTTCTCATTTTATAAAGGTATAATAGTTCAGCATTCAGGCCACCGAGTAAACCACTAAAGGAGTATTTCAGATCAAGATTAAACTGGTAATAAGATGGAAATCCGTATTTATTCAGCCTCGTTTTTTTTACATCAGGTAGATCATAATATCCAGCGCTGATCTCGGCATTTAATTTTTGCCGAAGATAACTTTTAAAAAAATTAACGGATATAGCATTTACATCGCCAAGCCCTTCATTTCTTTCTCTTGGTAAAAAAGTAAATAGAGGCTCACGACCCCATTCTCTTGGAAAAAGAAAACGGCCATCATTTGTGATCCGTGTATAGTTAAACCTGATCGTTGTTTTTTTGAACTCCACGCCAGCTTTTACACCATAAATATTTACTTTTTGTGAAGGGTCAAAATAAGTTTTAGCAGGATCGGCATTTCCACCTTCATCCACTGCCTGCTGATGAATGTACTGTACACCTGCAATGATCTTTCTATTTCTCTCAATTGAAAATTCTCCTTCCGCCTGTAAGAATGCTGTATTAAAAATATTTTCAACCCAATGATCCCACATCCTTAGTTTAATTTGCTCGTTCAATGAATAGGTAATGCCGGCTATGGCGATTCCTTTTGAATCGAGGTGGTCTTTATAATCACTTTTTATTCCATTGATGGTGGCACCGGAAGGATAAATACCTATAGAAGATGCACTGCTATACCATTTTACAGTACTGCGGGGAGAAATACTGGAAAGCCAGCCGATCTCGATCTTTGTTTTATTAAGTTCGTTTATTTCAAGCCATGCGCCTTGTTCAACTGTTGGGCTCATACGACCATCCTGCGGATTGATAAAAGGTGTTTTTATGTTTTGCTTACCATACTTTATAAATGACTTCCTGAAATTGTATTTGACATAGAAATCTTCCAATCGCTGTAGATCTTTTTTATTCGATGGATTTGCCTGATCAAATAGACCAATTTCATATCGGTTCATGATCCTGGTCGTCGGGTCAGGTTGAGTAAGATCAGAAGAAGAAAGATTCCAAACGTAAGATCCGCCAATACCTAATTGAAACCCTTTAAAACTTCCTGTTTGGTATTTTAAACCGCCGCCAAAAGCAAAAGCATAATAATCAGTCAACGGTTCGTAATTGTTTGTGCTCATGTAAATAAAACGGAAATGACCTTCGATCTTTCCTTTACTAAATGCGTACAGGATCGAAGTAGTATCTTTTTTTTCCTGGCCATTTGTTATCAGGAATACATTTATCAGGAAAAAAGTAAAAAGGAAATTAAATCGTTTCATCTTGGTAGGGGGCATACGATTATGCAGGCTTTTTAAGTTCACCTTTCCATTCAGTAACGCCTCCATTCAGATGATGAACTTTTCTAAAACCCATATTTTTCATCATGACCAAAGCCTTACCTGACCGACGGCCGCTTTTACAATAGAGCAGGTATTTTTTGTTTTTATCAAGTGATAAAATAGTATTGACGAAGGCAACACTGTCCATCACATTATAATTAACTGCATTACCTATGAAACCGGATTTATATTCTTCCGGCGTACGTACATCAAGCACATAAGTATTTTTCTTTTTCATCAATTTTTCAAACTTTGCCTGGTAAATTGATAAACCGGTTGTGTCTTGTGCTGATGCAAACTGCGACACCATTAGACCTGCGAATAAAAACAGGTAAATCATTTTTAATTTCATATCAATTCACTATTATTTTTTGCATATCAAAAATTCCACCTCCATTATAAACATTGGTGATACCGGCCACTTTGAGAATATGTACTGCGGCACCACTTCTGTTGCCACTGCGGCAATATAAAATGACAGGTCCGTTCAGTTTTCTGAACTCGTCAATTCTTGCAGGAATTTCATTTAACGGAACGTTCACTGCGTTATTTACATGCCCTTCTTCATATTCCCAGGTATTCCGTACATCAATAACTGTCACATCTTCTTTTTTTAAAATTTCTTTAATGTTTTTCATTTTTCAATTTTTTTAAAAGAACCGGGAAACAATGTTGTTCCCGGTTGCCACGTAATCTGAACC
>Ga0184611_1000253_pt1 | contig 9518 bp, 6 predicted proteins | sample PLM3_5_coex_FD_133162 | JGI IMG/M metagenome (GOLD analysis project Ga0184611, IMG submission 133162) | Groundwater sediment microbial communities from an aquifer in East River, Colorado, USA - PLM3_5_coex | ecosystem: Environmental > Terrestrial > Soil > Riparian zone | place: USA: East River...
ATATCTCTTGCGAGTAACATACTGGCATCTATCCCATCTGGCTCGCCGGGGTGAATGCCATTGTTGATAAGGATGACTCTTTTATTATTCTTCCTTATATTATCAAAATTGTAATCGCCATTGTTTGCAGCAATAATCAAATGCAAAGGATATCCCGCATCTGTCATCCCCATCGTCAACATTTTCACTTTACCGGATTGGGCATCGAGCTTTTGCCACCAATCGATCGCTTCAAAATAAGTGGGAGTTTTTGTGCCATTACTTTTTTCAAATACTGTTGTGATATTTTGTGCGGTAAGAAAATTAATAAATAATAAAGAGAAGCAAGTAAGCAGTTTTCTCATGATTGTGATTTGAATGCTAAAAATAAAAAAGGCACCCCGATATGGAATGCCTTTTAAAAAATATATTAAAAGAATTATTTAGCTAATTTATTTACTCTTTTAGCCAGCTTGCTTTTTAAATGAGCGGCAGTGTTTTTATGAATGATTCCTTTCTTCGCTAACTTATCGATCATAGCGACAGTAGTTGGCATTTTATCAGTTGCTTCTTTTTTGTCTTTAATCTCACGAAGATCACGAATGGCATTACGTGTTGTTTTGCCATAGTACTTATTTCTTACGCGGCGTTTTTCTGCCTGGCGTGCATCCTTTTTTGTTGCTTTATGATTTGCCATTAACTCTTTTTTTTGAGGACAGCAAAGGTAGGGTTGAGAGGCTTAATCACCAAAAGATGGTCTATCAAATTCTAAAAAAGATGAATAGAATTATCAACCGTACAAGAGTGCGACGCAACAGGTGATGCTCAGGGATTTGCAGCTGGACCCATAATACCCTAAAACCTTCAAAATGACAGCATATTCGGTTTTTTGGCAGATATTTGCAGCCCAGCTCTCTTTGGCCTATTTAAAATCGGGAGCGGTGAAACGAGACCTCGATGAAAGATTTCCAATATATCACCAGTCAGCATCCGGCATTTGTTGAAAATTTATACCAGGATTTTGTAAAAGACCCTGCGAGTGTAGACCCGGAGTTCAGAAAATTTTTTGAAGGATTCGATTTTGCGGTCGCAAGTGGGAAGCCGACCACTAACGGGAATGGTGCATCAACAAAAGAAGCTGTGCCGGTAGTAACTGAAAGCCGCATCGATTGGAAACGGGAACTTGGTGTATATCGAATGATCCTTGGCTATCGTAACAAAGGTCATTTGATCGCTAAAACAAATCCAATTCGTAAGCGAAAAGATCGTGGTGCAAACCTGGATCTTGAGTTCTTTGGTTTTACCGACGCCGACCTTGATAAGACTTTTAATGCCGGAAATTTAATTGGGCTTGGTACAACTACTTTAAAAAATATCATTGCTCATCTTGAAAAATGTTATGCCCATCATGTCGGAATTGAATTCAAATACATAAGCAACCAGGAAGAGATAGATTGGCTGACAAATGAAATGGAGAAAAAATTTCATGAAAAGTTTTCATTGGATCAGCAGCAGCGCATTTTAGAGAAATTGAATCAAGGAGTGATGTTTGAAAAATTCCTGCATACAAAATATGTTGGTCAAAAAAGATTTTCATTAGAAGGTGGAGAGACAACAATTCCAGCATTGGATGCTATCATAAATTCTGCTGCAGCGCTGGATGTACATGAAGTGGTGATGGGTATGGCACATCGCGGCCGGTTGAATATACTGGCAAACATCATGGGTAAAACCTATGAGCAGATATTTAGTGAGTTTGAAGGAACAGCGAAGCTGGATCAAACAATGGGAAGCGGTGACGTAAAGTATCATATGGGATTTGGAAGTGAAGTGCAAACGCCGGATGGAAGAACAATGCATTTGAAATTAATGCCCAACCCTTCACATCTTGAAGCAGTTGATCCTGTAGTTCTAGGTTTTTCAAGAGCAAAGGCGGATATAATGCACACAAGTCATTATGATAAAATACTTCCAATATTGATCCATGGTGATGCGGCATTAGCCGGCCAGGGAATTGTGTACGAGATTTTGCAAATGAGCTATCTGCACGGTTATTATACAGGTGGCACAATTCATTTTGTAATTAATAACCAAATAGGATTTACTACTGACTTTGATGACGCAAGAAGTTCTGATTATTGCACATCACTGGCGGCAGCAATACAAGCACCTGTATTGCATGTAAATGGTGATGACCCTGAAGCTGTAGTAAAGTGTGTAGAGCTTGCAACAAGATTCAGACAAAAATTTCATTCAGATATTTTTATAGATATGGTTTGCTATCGCCGTCATGGACATAACGAGGGCGATGATCCAAAATTTACGCAACCACATTTATATGCATTGATCGATAAACATCCAAATCCAAGAGAAGTATATGTAAAATACTTATTGGAGAATGGAGAAGAAGATGCACAGGAGTTGGCAAAAGAAATGGAAAAGAAATTCTGGGCCGATCTGCAGGAACGATTAGATGAAGTGAAACAAAATCCGTTGCCTTATAAATACCAGCCTCCGGAACTTGAATGGAAAAAATTACACAGGGCAACACTTGAAGATTTTGATAGTTCGCCTGCTTCTGCAATAGGCGAAGTGGCTTTCAAAACAATTTTTGATGCTTTGATGAAATGGCCTGAAGATTTTAAGCCATTGCGTAAGGTGGAAAAGTTGGTACAGGATAAAGTGAAATTATTCCAAACAGAAAATAAAGTTGATTGGGCCACCGGGGAATTGCTTGCTTACGGAAGTTTATTGCTTGATGGAAAAGATGTAAGGATGAGTGGACAAGATGTACAAAGAGGAACATTCAGTCATCGTCATGCTGTATTACGTAATGAAGAAAATGATAAAGCATATAATCGCCTAAGTGCAATACCTGGAGCAAAGGGAAAATTCAAAATATATAATTCATTGTTGAGTGAATATGGCGTTCTTGGATTTGAGTATGGATATGCAATGGCTAATCCGAATGCATTAGTGATCTGGGAAGCACAGTTTGGTGATTTCTGTAATGGAGCCCAGACTATAATTGATCAATTCATTGCAGCGGGAGAACAAAAATGGAACAGAATGAATGGAGTTACCATGTTACTTCCTCATGGATATGAAGGGCAGGGGCCGGAGCATAGCAGCGCAAGACTGGAAAGATTTTTACAAATGTGTGCTGAATTGAATATGGTGATAACAAATATTACAACAGCTGCTAACTTTTTCCATGCATTACGCAGACAGTTGCTATGGTCGTTTAGAAAACCATTGGTCAATTTTTCGCCAAAGGCTAATCTTCGACATCCAGGTTCCTATTCTGTAATGAATGAATTTACAAACGGAGGTTTTAAAGAAGTAATTGATGACACTTTTGCTGATGTATCACAAGTGAATAAAGTTTTATTCTGTAGTGGTAAAGTTTATTTTGATCTTGCAGAGAAACAACAAAAAGATGGAAGAAAGGATATTGCGATCATTCGCGTTGAGCAATTATATCCTTTGCCTTTAAAACAACTCGACGATTTGTATGCAAAGTATAATAAAGCAACATGGTTTTGGGTACAGGAAGAACCATTAAATATGGGAGCGGCTTCGTTTTTGAAAATGAATTTGCATAGTATTAACTATGGCGTGATCAGCCGCCAGCCATCAGCATCAACTGCGACTGGTTATAATAAAGTACATGTGCAGGAGCAGGCGGAGATCGTTGAAACAGCTTTTTCAATTTAATATGCTAATTTGATATGAGCCGATGTGCCAATGAAAGAAACCTAGAAACAAGAAATTAGAAATACGTTTTATGATCGATATAAAAGTTCCAACGGTTGGTGAATCTATAAGCGAGGTCACTTTATTAAAGTGGACAAAGAAAGATGGTGATTATGTAGAAAGAGATGAAGTGATCGCTGAATTAGAAAGCGAGAAAGCTACTTTTGAAGTGAATGCTGAGAAAGCTGGCGTTATTAAACTGGAAGATATCAAAGAAGGTGATAGCATTAAGATAGGTGATAAGTTGGCAAGCATTGATGAGAAAGCTTCGAAACCTTCAAATGGAAAACCTGCTGCTGAAAAAAAATCAGAAGCCAAAGCAGAGAAGTCAGAAGAAAAGAAAAAGTCAAAGACAGAAACTAAGAACGAAGAAAAAATAGAGGCAGAACCAGCAGTTATTTTGCCGGAAGGTAAACATGAAGCTGCTGATGTAAAAGCTTCTCCCGTTGCTGCTGCAATGATCGCTGATAAAAAAGTTGATCTTAAAAAAATAACGCCATCTGGCCCTGAAGGGAAAATATTAAAAGAAGATGTTCTCGCTGCATTAAGTAATCCTGGTCGCAGACCCGGTGCTGAATCATTTTCAAGAAATGAAAAACCGGAGAAGATGAGTAATCTTCGGAAAACAATCTCAAGAAGATTGGTTGAGGCGAAGAACACTACTGCAATGCTCACTACATTTAATGAAGTGAACATGCAGCCGGTAATGGACATAAGAAATAAATACAAGGATAAGTTCAAAGAGATACACGGGGTTGGTCTCGGCTTCATGAGCTTTTTTATGAAAGCATGTTGTTATGCTTTACAGGAATGGCCTTCAGTAAATGCATACATTGATGGGGATAATATAGTTTATCATGATTATTGTGATGTTTCCATTGCTGTTTCTACTCCAAGAGGTTTAACAGTTCCTGTAATTCGCAATGCTGAAAGTCTTAGTATGGCTGATATTGAAAAAAAAGTTGTTGAAGTTGCCGGTAAAGCAAGAGATAGTAAGTTGACTGCAGAAGATCTTACTGGTGGCACTTTCACCATTACAAATGGTGGAGTGTTTGGATCTTTGTTAAGTACTCCAATTATAAATATTCCTCAAAGTGCAATTTTAGGAATGCATAAAATAGAGGAGAGGCCAATTGCATTGAATGGCCAGGTTGTAATAAAACCAATGATGTATGTGGCACTTAGTTACGATCATCGGATCATTGATGGTCGTGAATCAGTAAGCTTTTTAGTAAGAGTAAAAGAATTGCTTGAGAATCCAGATCAGCTTTTATTTGGGAAAGATCCGGTGAAGACCTTACTTGAATTATAACGGTATTTGATATAAAGAAAGAATGAACCCAACCGGGTTCATTCTTTTTGTTTGTATCCTTGTTTGTGATTCTAAATCGTTATTATACAGTTCTGCATTTTTTCTTAATGATCCCACCTTCTGCAGTATAGAATACTTTGCATTTTTCATTTCCTTTTGCTAATTCTATTTCATAAACTGTACGGGTACTGCTTTGTTCTGTTTCTACATCCTTTATTGTATACCCACTGTATTGGGTTTTCAGCAGATCATTAATATTTGCGGGAAGCTTTGTTGTGTTTGTGTTCATGGTCATGGATTCAGTACGCACCCATTTGCCATTATCATACCATGCTGAATATTCAGTGCCATCCATTTTAAATTTTACTTCATAATCACTGGCATCCATATTATAATCCCAATCAGTTGGATAAACTTCAACTCTTGCTTCGGGATCATATCGATACCAAACAACTTCTGATGAATTGGGGAAACGTGTTGTAAAATCGGTCGTCATTTCTGCTTGAGGATCATATTTGGTCAAATGTCTTTCTTTCTTTCTTGATACTGTACCTGTTGGCGTATAATGAACATTCCACTTGCTGTCACCTTTTGCAAGTTTTACTTCATAAAGCTCTTGCTTGTTGTCACGTTCCATATCCACATCAGTAATTGTATAGCCTGGATATTGAGTGTTGATCGCTCTCATTACATCGGCAGGAAGATCGATATTATCAATTCTTTGAGAAGACCGGATCCAATTTCCATTATCATACCATGCTATGTAATCAGAGTTATCCCAATTAAAAGTTACATAGTAGTCTTTATCATCCAGTCCATAGTACCATACTGTAGGATCTGCGGGCATTGTTTTATCAGGAGTGTATTGATACCACATCACTTTAGTAGCACTTGGATATTTAGTACTAAAAGAAGTTTGAATGGTCGCTGGTACTATTACAGTATCAACGGTTGAACATGACACAGCAGATTTGGTTAGATCTTTAGTTGCTGCAGTTGCATCAGATGCTTTAAATAAATTACTTCCCGCCATTATAGCCGCGAAAAGTAATATGCTAAATGTCTTCATAATTTTATAGTTTAAACGTAAAGAAATAAGTGAGAATATTTTTCCTCAACAAAACCCTGCAGAGTTTTTATTATCCAGATATTATTTTGTTTTCAACTTCTTATGCACAAATTTTTATGCCAGAATTAAAATTTGTTTATATCTTCTCCGGTTATAATTAAAAAATAAATCAGCGGTGAGCCGTTATCATTCTTATATTATTTCGACAAAGGCGATCTTGAGTATTTATAAAGGGGATGAACCACTTTCTTCTTTTTTAAAAAAATATTTTTCGGCAAATAAAAAATTTGGTTCAAAAGACCGAAAACAAATTTCAAACTTGTGCTATTGTTTTTTCAGATTGGGTAAAGTGATCATTAATTCAAGTACTGAAGAAAAGATATTAACCGGTTTGTTTCTCTGTTCAGATAGATCAAATGAAATATTAGCTGCGTTAAAACCTGAATGGAACGAAATGTATGAACTGCCACTCAATGAAAAATTATTAATAATTAATTCTTCATTATCAGTTTCTGAAATTTTTCCCTGGAAAGAAGAATTGAGTGAAGGGATCGATCATGAAAATTTTTGCAGATCATTTTTAATACAGCCAGATCTTTTTCTTCGTTTGCGTCCGGGAAAAGGAAGTATAGTTATACAAAAACTTAAGCAGGCTGGGATTGATTTTAAAATGATCTCGGACACTTGCCTTGCTTTACCAAATTCTTCAAAGATTGATGAGATCATTAAGTTAGATGAGGAAGCAGTTATACAGGATCAAAACTCTCAAAGAACAGGCGAATTAATAAAATCCGAGATCTTAAATCTTAAATCTGAAATTTCTTTGTGGGATTGTTGCGCAGGCAGTGGTGGTAAATCGATTATGGCTTTCGATATCGATCCAAAGATTAAACTTACAGTTTCTGATACAAGAGAAAGCATCCTTGCCAACTTGAAGAAAAGATTTAATAATGCTGGAGTCCGGAATTATAAAAGCATTATTGTTGATTTATCGCAAAATAAATCTGAAATCAAAAATCTAAAACCCGACATAATTATCGCAGATGTTCCTTGTTCAGGTTCCGGCACATGGAGTCGTACACCTGAACAACCTTATTTTTTCCAGGAAAGAAAAATAGAGGAGTATTCAAAACTTCAAAAAAGGATTGTATCAAATGCAATTGCTCAACTTCAACCTGGCGGATCATTTGTTTACATCACTTGCTCAGTATTTAAAAAGGAAAATGAAGAAGTGGCCATGTATATAAAAGAAAACTTCCACTTACAATTAAAACAAATGGAAGTTTTAAAAGGTTATGATAAGAAAGCTGATTCGATGTTTGTAGCTGTCTTTGAAAAAGATTTATAATCTTATAAATTCTGCTGTGCCTATCAAAGAACTCTTATTATAAACATTGATAATATATTTTCCACTTGCAAGTTTGCCAACTGAAAGATCAATGATCTTTTTACCAGGTCCTTTTGATTCCTGTAAACGCTGCACTAATCTTCCATTCATATTGTAAACAAGAATTGGCATGCTTTGGACAGCATCTGTTGTTTCAATTATTAAAGTAGCAGTGCTCCCGATGGAAGGGTTTGGCCTAACAGTTAAATAATTATTAAGAGTGCCAGGAGTCACAACTGCAGTAACAACACACGAAGAGGTGATGTTTGCAGACGTAGTGTCAATGTAAACCGCAGTGAAGTTTGCAGAAGCTGTATCTATAATTTGTCTTATACGATATGAAAAATTTCCCGAAGTACCTGTGGCTAATGTATTAATGAACTCATAACTATGTTTTGCTAAAGAAACACCCGCTGTTGGTGTTAACTCACCAACTTTAGAAAAATTAGTTTCACCCGGTGCTTTTCTTTCAATTTCATATTTCATAGCGCCAACATCTTTACTGATCCAGTTAACAGAAATTTTGCACTCATTGATCGTGGAAGTTGATGTTGCAAATTCAGTAAGCAATTTTCCAAAAGCAGCTTTCAGATCAGGGATACCATAGCCAATACGATCATTCGGTGCTGATGCTATGCTGCCGGCTTCACGTAATGCTCTTACAATTCTCATATTATTAACCTCAGGAAATGCCTGCCAAAGAATAGACGATAAGCCAGCCATATTCGGGCAAGCAAATGAAGTTCCGCTACCAGTAGCAACTGTGTTACTTGTTGACTGAACCATTGCATTAACACCTACTGAAGCAACATCAGGTTTTACCTGTCCATCACTCGATGGGCCATAACTGGAAAATGGTCCGACTGCCCCACTTGTGTTTACTGCTCCAATTGTAAGAACACTGTCCCCGTCTGCAGGAGTCACAATATAATGCCAAGCAGCACCACCTTCATTGCCAGCTGCAGCTACAAATAAAATTCCTTTTTTTGCGGCAAAGTCTGCGCCAATTGCAGCAATGGTTGTGTTGCCATCCATCTGCGAATATGTATGATCGAATGAAGCATCATCAAAATCAGAATATCCTAATGACGCAGAAATAACATCAGCACCAGCACTATCTGCTCTTTCCATTCCACATACCATATTAAATTCTTCGATCGGATATTCACTGTTCGTATCTTCTGTGCGATACAACATAAAATTTGCTTTTGGCGCTTTACCAATAAACTGGCCCGGAATATTTGCGGCAATAGTTGACAGGCACTGCATGCCATGCGGATGATCGTCAGAAACTGTTGTATTGTTGGAATAAAAATCCCAGGTATCCAGTACCTGGTTATTTAAAATGATGCTGTCCATTGCATCAAGCGTATTATAATTAAAAAAGCCTCCGTCAAGAATAGCTATCACCATTCCTTGTCCACGCAATCCTATATTATGTAAAAATTGTCCTTTATGCAAATTGATCTCAGCAAGAGATCCGGCTCCATAATTAAAAAAATCAGTTATGCCCGTGACTCTTTGAGAGGAAATATAAGGTTGATCCGCAATAGTTAATTTTTCAGTAGTATCAATTTGCGTTCGTGCCGCTATCGGCGCAACTGATTGTACAAATGATAATCCATTAATAGTTGTGATGGCATTTGGATCTGAAGTTTGAATAGAAACACTATTTTGCCATTTGGAAATATTTAATACTGTGACGTTTGGTACATTTCGTATTTGAGTGATATAAGAAGGTGTTAACGGCATATCAGTACTGTCAATCGCAATACCATACCTGGTTCTTCTGTCAATAGCTCTTTGCGATAAATAGGCTGTGGGAGTTGAAAGTGAAAAGATGCTACCGCCTTTATTTTTAAGCTTGATCACATAACGGGTGAACTGCGCCCTGGCCTCCGCAAAAAATAAACAGCTTCCAATAAGTACGATGATCAGTTTTTTCATTCAGGACGACTTTTAGTCATTCCAAAAATACTAATTAATTAAGGAAGATTAATTATGATCGACCATCC
>Ga0184611_1000254_pt1 | contig 9499 bp, 9 predicted proteins | sample PLM3_5_coex_FD_133162 | JGI IMG/M metagenome (GOLD analysis project Ga0184611, IMG submission 133162) | Groundwater sediment microbial communities from an aquifer in East River, Colorado, USA - PLM3_5_coex | ecosystem: Environmental > Terrestrial > Soil > Riparian zone | place: USA: East River...
AAAAGAAATGCGAATGGCGCTTTATTCTCAGGAAATGTTTTAAGAATTGTTCCTGCAAGTGGTGAAAATCTTGATCAAAGCACTTTTGCTTCGCCTTATTTAATGGACAATGATTTTGAATCTATAACTGTTCGTAGCAATGGCACGAGCTGGGTTATTCTAAATAAATACAAGCCTGAGAATGCAATTCGTGAAGTAAGCACCACTTCTACTATTAGTTCGTCAGATCGAACCCTCCTTATTCCGAGCTCATCAACTATTGATTTGACCTTACCCGATATTACGACCGTTCCGCTTGGAAAAACTATTACCGTTAAGCGAAAAGCAGGAGCTGGTGCGGGAGTAGTTACTTTATTAAAATCCGGAGTGGCAGTTGAAGGAGTCGCGTCATTAACAATAGATGGCACTACGTTATCTACTGTAACTGTTCAATCTGATGGTTCGGCTTGGTGGATTATCTCTAAATTTTAAAAGATGAAGAGACTATTCAATCCTTAATAAAATTACAGGTATGAAAAATCTACCCATGCTTTGTTTGGCCGCTTTGTTTTTATGCAACGCACATGCACAACTAACCGTTGACCCCGGCGCCAGTTTAACTATTCAAAACGGAACCCAGGTTCATGGGGATGGTTTAACGCTTATTCCATCGGCTGATCTTATCCTGAGCAATGTTATCCTGAGCAGATCGGCTACCGCTGTTCACAGCACTGTTAACATCTATATCTCCCGGGTGTACCAGTTCAGCAATACCAGCAACGCTTTTTCAGGATCGATACAAATAAACTATACAGATGGTGCGGAACTGAACGGTCTTGCCGAGGCAGACCTTACCCTTAATATTCACAACGGCACCAACTGGTCTGCATACCCTGCCAGCACCCGTGATGCCATCAATAATTATGTTCTCACTGACGGCCTTAGCAACATTACTTTAAATGAGCTAACACTTGCCAGCCAGTTTGGCCCGCTTCCACTTACCTGGTTGTCGTTTACTGCTACAGCACAAAACAACGGCCAGTCGCTGCTGCAATGGACCACAGCACAGGAGCAGAACACAAAAGATTTTTACATACAGCACAGTGCAGACGGGATAAACTGGGTTACCATCGGCAGCCTCCCGGCAGCGGGTAACAGCAACTCTACCAGCTATTATAATTATGTACATGCCAACCCGGTAAAAGGTCTTAATTATTACCGTATTAAACAAACAGATGTCGACAGCCACTACAGTTACAGCCCCATAAGAACGCTATTATTCACAATGGCCCTGCAGCCATTTATCATACTGGGAAACCCCGTTACCAATAATGTATTGACCTTGCAGGTAAACATGGCAACCAGCCTGGCTTTTTACACAGCCGATGGCAAATTGCTCTGGCAGGAACAAGTAAATGCGGGTACTAAAACCATTGATGTAAGCCGGTATGCCAAAGGAACCTATTTGTTAAAAACGATTACCACGACACATAAAGTAGTGATACAATAAAACAATCTTTAAAACAAACAGTAAGCATTCATTTAAAACTTTTAAGGCGCTGTTGATGTTTAAAATTCGGAATTATACTTTTAATAGTTCTCATCAACAACAGCACAAAGTATGAGATGTTAAAAAATCTGTGTTGTTGGTCTAATATTTTCAATTTGAAAAATTATCAAGATCATCAAACAACGAGACATTTAGCGGAAGAGTGATATTGCAACAATGAAAGGATTTATTTTATAGGATGACAGGGAGTAATAAGTTCCAGTTATTTCTGCTATTTAATTTATGAAAAGAATATTTATAGTAATACTTTTCTTATCGGGATATTGTTATGGGCAAGACCTGGATAGTTTTTACAATGGCAATATTCAGCTATTTTATGAAGAGCAAGGTAAGGGTCCAGCTTTATATATTTTAACCGGTGGTCCCGGAGCACCACCCGGGGATCCTTCTCACCGGATCATGGATAGCCTGAGATCTTTTTATACTTGTGTGCTTCTTCATCAAAGAGGTGCAGGCAGATCAAGAAATATCCCGATCAATGAAACAACTATCAATATTAAAAGTTATCTGCAGGATATTGAACTGCTAAGAAAAAAAAGGAATGATAAGAAAATAATTTTGCTGGGAATATCCTGGGGCGGATTGCTTGCTATGAATTATACTGTTCTTTATCCGCAATATGTCTCAAACCTTGTTTTGATTGGCTCGGCGCCGCCTTCTTATAAACTTTGGGATGTACTTTTTGATAACCAATATACACGCCGGTCAACTGCAGAATTGGATTCCATGAATGCTTTGCGAAATATTTTTTCTGTCAAGACAGATCGGGAGCTGGATTCATTAAAAAGAATTAATCCCTCAAATGAGGAAGTTATTGCGTTCAGGAAATTTATCGCCATTCATGTACGGGCAATGCATTACGAACACATGAAATTATCAGACAACTTTGATGATTTTTTTAGCAACTTTAATTTTCAACCGATCCCATTTATTGATAAAGAAATAATGAAAACAAAATGGGATATTACGGCTGAGTTAAAAAAATTGAATGTCCCGGCATTAATTATTTATGGCCGGCAAGATGACCAGGGGGAATCAACTTTTTATTTACAGAAAGAATGCTTTAAGAATAGCAAAATACATGTCATTGAGAGATCCGGACATCTTATTTGGGAAGATCAACCGGATGAATTTTACAAAGCCATTCTGTATTATTTAACGCCTGGCAGAAAATAAGTTTGCGTTTGATCTCGTCATTTATTCCTTAGAACTAGCTATTTTCACATTCTTAACTTTATACATGCGATCGATATTTTTTATCCTTATAGCAAGCACATCAATTTTTTGCTCATCATCTAAACCGAAGCAGGAAAAAGCCACGAACATTGTAAATAAAAAAGAAATTAAAACAGGGGCTGAACAGACAGACAAATACCTTCCGCTTATCAAAGGAAAAAGAATTGCCATCATGGCAAATCAAACAAGTATGATCGGCAAAACACATCTGGTTGACAGTCTTAAAGCTCTCGGAGTAAATATTGTAAAAGTATTTGGCCCTGAACATGGTTTTCGTGGCAATGCCAGTGCCGGAGCACATGTGGCTGATGAAATAGATCCTGTTTCCCGAATCCCGGTAGTATCGTTGTATGGAGGAAAAAATAAACCCACTAAAGAAGATCTTGCTGATGTAGATGTTTTGATCTACGACCTGCAGGATGTTGGCGTTCGTTTTTATACCAATATAAATGCGCTATCACGATTAATGGAAGCATGTTATGAGAATGGAAAAGAAATGCTGATACTCGACCGGCCAAATCCAAATGGTTATTTGATTGATGGTCCTATACTTGACATGAAATATAAATCAGGAATTGGTATGTTCCCTATCCCAATGTCACATGGCTTAACGGTTGGTGAATTTGCACAAATGGCAAATGGTGAAGGATGGTTGACGGGCAAAGTAAAATGTAAGATCAAAATAATTCCTGTTGCTAATTATGATCACGACATGCCATATACGTTGCCGGTAAAACCCTCACCAAATTTAAATACGCAACAATCCATTTTGTTGTATCCATCAACTTGTATGTTTGAAGGGGTGTATGTGAATCATGGTCGCGGCACTATGTTCCCATTTACTGTACTTGGCAGTCCTGAGCTAAAAGGTAAATATGAATTTTCATATACGCCAACCGGTATAAAAGGAATGGCTGAAACACCCATATTCATGAACGAGGTTTGCTATGGATTGGACCTGCGTAATTATGATACGGAACTATTGCGCAAATCGAAAAAGATAAACATCCAATGGATCATGGAATTGTACAAAGCACATCCGCACAAGGAAAAATTCTTCGACTCAAAGCTTAGCAATCAGATGAATAATATTGAGATACAAATTGGCTCAGGGCTTTTTCGCCAGCAGATCATTGATGGGGTATCAGAAGAAGTGATCAGGGCAACTTGGGAACCCGGGTTAAGTGAATATAAAAAAATGAGAAAAAAATATTTGTTGTACTCTTAACTTGATTTTGCTTCGTTGAAACTTACCATCCAGTTGATGCCAAACTTATCGGTTAACGTTCCAAAAAGATCAGTCCAGAAAGTTTTGGCTAAAGGCATAGTGACCTTGCCGCCAGTTGAAAGTCCTTTAAATAATTTCTCAGCTTCTTCCTTACTATCAGCAGTGATCGATATTGAAAAATTATTTCCCTGCGAATAACCCGTTGCCCACTCACCACCAGTATCGCTGCCCATTAATATTGTTTCTTTGCTGATCGGTAATGAGACATGCATTATCCTGTTCTCTTCACCCGGCTTAAGCTTAGGATCTTCTCCCGGCGGCATATCTTTAAAGCGGCCGATATAAGGAAATTCACCTCCAAATACAGATTGATAAAACTTAAAAGCTTCTTCACAGTTACCATTAAATGTAAGATAGATGTTTACAGTTGCCATGGTTTAATGATTATTGTTAGAAATAAATGTTCTGTCAAATTTAAGGTAAATGGAAGACCACAGGCAAAGAGAGTGAATAAAATAAATGTTTCTTATTCAAGTGATATGGCAGCGATGGCCCAACAGGTTTTTATGGTAAGCTATTTTTATGTAGGTTGCTGACCCGATAAAAAGCATATGAACGCTACATTCGAAACAATTCGCCGGGAATTAAAAAAACACAATGCAGAAGACAATGAAGCTCCTCCAAAACTTGTAGTAGCAGGCAAAAATGCTTTTTTAGATATAGAGCACAAGAGAAAAAGAGATAGCCAATTTATAATTGGAGTAAAAGAATTTTTTCCGGCTGAAAAGTTTTTTATTGAAAGAATGATAGATGACCTGGAGATGAGCTCAGGAAAAAGACCATTGACATTTCTATACGATGAAAGAGAAGCGATCGAAACAGTAATTAAAGATTTCGAAGATTACTATAACACTACTCTCAGCCATGACCTGTTTCAAAAAATTGAGCCTTCTACCGGAGAAGGTGAGGTCCAGTTTTATTTGATCATTGTTGTGATGGAAATTTATTACTATGAATCATAGTACTCAGGGGTGATATCCTGGAAGCTAAAAGATATACCAGGAATGGTAAAACCTTTTTAAATTCTTTTATTCCTGATACAAACCAAGTGCAGGCTTAAAAAAGTGTTTTTGCTCTTTCAATTATTGTATCTATTCCTGCTGCTTCATCTGCAGGAGTTAACGAAACTGTAATATCAGGCAGCACACCGTTCTCAATAATAAAACCATTTGGTAAACTGGTACTGGAACCTGAAAAATTTACAGACCACCCATTTGGAAGCTCAAACCCTGTTGGCTGTCCCCCACCACCGCCTGTTTGATCCCCCACAATTTTTATCTGAGAAAAAGCTTTGCATCCTGCAACAAAAAAATTGCAGGCACTATAGCATTTGCGATTGGTTAAGACAACTATTTTGCCTGTATACTTTATTCTGTCAGTTGTAGGTTCAATAATACTTTCCTGTTCTTCAGAAAAATCATTATGTCCCGGACCATTTTTATATTTTGTTGTATACAGCAAAGTATTTTGTGTTGCAATCCTTTTAAAGAAACGATAAGCATTGGCAGGATCGCCACCCGGATTATTTCTTACATCGAAAATGATCCCTTTTAATCCGGCGATCGAATTGAACCTTGTTAGTACAGCATCTAACTGGTCGTCCGTAAACGGAGATGCAAAACTTCCGTAATAGATATAGCCAATATTCCCACTCAATACAGTATGGTAAAGAGGTCCCGTTACCTCAAAGCCCCGCAGGTAATTCCTGTCAATAATTTCTTTATTGAAATTGGCAGGGAAATTCAAATAAAAATCATGGTAGTATGAAGTGGAAAAACCAGCTCTTAAATTCACATGACCATCCTTTAATGTATTCAGCATTTCCGAGCATTTATTAAAAAGCTCCCTGTCGTTCATGCTATTATTTATCTGTGGGCGGTAAGTTTGATATATAGCACTCCAGTCAATATTCTTATACTCAAAAAAAGAATATCCACGATCAATGGTTTGCCAAAGAGTTTCGAAAGTTTTTTCTGCATCAGCAGACTCTGAGTTTGGCATGATCGCTTTTTCACAGGAGAGTAAAACAGAGGCTATCGTTAAAAGAAAAAATATCTTTTTCATAGTTGGGTCATTTTAGATTAATAGTTTGACAGGAACGAAATTGTAATAAGATGTTCAGCAGCATACACTGAATTGATAGTTGTCATCTTATAAAAATCCCATGAGTACCCAAGCTTCAGTTCATTTTTATTGAATAAAGGATAGGTAAATGACAAGCCGCTGGTTATTCGAAAGTTTTTATTTACAGTAACAATACTGCTGTTATTGAACAGATCACCCAGGAAATCATTTTTCGGATCAATAAATTCAATACGATTCAGGTAATAAGGCCTGGCAATATGAGAAATCAGCGGTATACTAAGACCAATCACTGCTACACATTCTCTTTTATTCCATCTTAAAGTTTTATCAAGTTTGGCAGCAGGCCCAATACTTAATGCATAATCATACACCAACTGTGAATTATCTAATTGTTCTGCTCTCTTAAGATCAAAGAGCAATGAAGCGTTCCCACCTGCAAACAATTTTAATTTTTCATTCCACTCTTTTACTTTTACCAGGTATTGATAATCCAATACAAACCTGGTCGTCCTTACTGCCATTGGTCTTAATTCATTGCTTCTATCAGTTGTTAATTTATTAAAGGTTGGTTGCAGTAAAAACTGGCAGTATTTTTTTTCAGTGCTTTTGATCAAACCAATTGACGGAGCTATCCCTGTGCCCTTGTACCGGACATAAGAAATTCCTTCATCATACATATTTTGAATGGACAGCCCCACACCCAATAGCCAATAACGGCTATCGGTTTTCTTGGACCTTGGGAATTCCTGGTCCTGAGCCGAGACTACGCTTGCAAAAAAAATAGCAAGGAAAATGAAAGTACTTGTTTTCATAAAGCTCATTTTGTTTTTATAGCCCGGGTTATAGCAATTCAATGGTGATACGTTTCAGGGTTTGCATAGTTACAACCCAAATTAGAAATATTAATAATTCTGAAAACGACCATTTATATAAAAGGTATTTTGACATGTTAAAAAACATTAGCAATTCCTGTGATAGTGACGGGGATCTTTAAGTTATCGAGACTTGTCCCCCTGTTGTTTTTATTGTTTGTTTGCAACGACTGCCGGGAAACTCTTAACTTAATAATAAAAAATGAGTAGTATTTTAAAAAGCCAACCGAACGTTAAACAAGCTGTTCCATTTTTTATGGTTAAAAACATGGAGTCATCTATGAATTTCTATACCAGGGGACTTGGGTTCTCAATGACAGAAAGCTGGATAGACAAAGGAAAAATAAAATGGTGCTGGCTTAAAATAGACAATGCAGCCATAATGCTCCAGGAATACGATGAAAAAAATAATATGACAAAAGAGAAGGCTGGTGAAGGTGTAGAAATATTTTTTATATGTGAAGATGCGCTGGCTATTTATGAGCAAATAACTTCAAACGGAATACAAGCTTCGGAACCTTTTGTTGGAAATAAAATGTGGGTGGTACAGGTTAAAGACCCCGATGGCTATAAAATATCATTTGAAAGTTTTACGGATGTGGCCGAAGAAACTAAATATTCCGAATGGAAAAAATGATAAATGCAATTTCAGCCTTTATGTAAGTTTAATGAAAAAGGGTTGCCTGCAAGCAACCCTTTCAATTATCTGGATGTTTAGCGACACATTTGCTGTATTAAAACGGTTTAGCTTTTTTGATCTGCTCAAGCATTCGTCTTGAATTATCACCTGTCACACCATTTGGATCCAATTCAATTGCTTTATTATAATATTCAACGGCTTTTTCAATTTTATTGGCTTTCCAGTTTGCTTCTGCAAAACTGTCCCATGCATTGGCAGATCTGGGATACAGTTTTGTATTCAAATCAAAAACATACAATGACTGGTCAAACTGTTTTGAATTCAACAGGTCGTATCCTGCCTGGTTGATCTTTTGTTCAAATTTTACGTACCGGTACTTTGGATCAGCCACCATTTTCTTTGCTTCTGATTCTACCTGGTCAAGTTTACCTGCCGCAAACAGGTTTCTTAAATGTAGCATTGGATCCAATACAAGATCCTTATCCGAAAAATTCAAACAGGCGTCAAGCACCGGGTCTCTATTGCTTTTATAATCTGCAAAACTCATTTCAACTGATATCTGCGGTGCCAGCCAATCATCATTTTCCCATTGCGGCTTATCCTGCCACCAGGCAAAAGAAAGGAAGACAGGTAATTTACTTTTGGGTAGATCCACTCTCCTGGTGTCCCCATAAAAATTAATATTCTCGGCAGTAGGCTCACCAACAAACACTGCATTAGTGTAATTCTGTAATTCATTCACCAGGTTTTGACAGGCAGAAAAAGTGCGCCGCCCGATAATGACAAACAATTTTCCCGGTTGATTGATCTTCTTACTTTCTATTATACCCGCAACAACAGGTTTATTCTTATAATTATTCCCGCCTCCATTTAAACGAACATCAAGCACCAGGCGTTCTACGTCATTCTTTTCAATAAAATCAAAAACCTTTTTATAAAAAGCAGGGATCGCCTCTGTCTTATCATCTTGTACCTGGCTCTGCCGAACATAAACTGTTTTTGATGCAGGCAGGTATTCATAATAGTAGATGTTGTCAAGGTTCTTTAAATAGTTTGGTGTAACAGATTGTTCTCTTGCACTTATCCAATCGTCACCAGGTTTTGCAAATCCATATTGCCTTGGTAAACGAAATGCATCGACCGTCGTAATTGTTTGTTCAAATGACTTTCCATCTTTCTCAAAAGTGTAGGTCAGTGTTGCTTTTAGGTCTTTAGAAACTTTTAGCGCATACAATGCTTCGGGTATGGTTAAAAAATCAAGCCCATATGCTTTAAAGTATTGATCGTTCTCTGCAGGCACCAAAGGTTTTACTGCTGCTAATACTTTTTCAACGGGAACACCTTCAACTTTCAAAAGTTTTGCTCCCACTATCATCTCATATTTTTTATCGCCTCCTTCGGCATAAATGCCATCGCTGAACCAATAAAAATTAACCGGGGCCACATGAGATTTTATAGGTGATTCACGCCAACCGATGTTGGTATGTCCATATTTGAATAAAGAAATAATAGTGGCAAAACCAGCCAGCACTTCATGTTCATTCATTGAAGGAATTGCTTTATACAATTTTTCAACAGCAGCATCAAACTCTTCAGCCTTTATCTTTTTAAAAAGGAATGAGTAATCTTTATGAACTGTTTGTTGAAGAAATTTGAGATCAGATTGCCAGTCGGCTGCAGTAAGTTTAACTGGAGACGAAACATTTTTGGGTGTTGTAGGATGCTGATCCTGTCCTATGCATGAGCATAGGAATACAAGACATAAGCAAAGAAGAAATATATTTTTCATGGCTTTAAGTTTGGAATTAAGTTATACCAAATAAAAGCCC